>Ga0207116_10115_pt1 | contig 19608 bp, 13 predicted proteins | sample Alteio_BWMinHeat_44_FD_153550 | JGI IMG/M metagenome (GOLD analysis project Ga0207116, IMG submission 153550) | Enriched cells from forest soil in Barre Woods Harvard Forest LTER site, Petersham, Massachusetts, United States -... | ecosystem: Environmental > Terrestrial > Soil > Temperate forest >... | reverse complement strand
AGCGCTGGTGGTGCTCGCCATCATACTGGTCCAGGTTTACCGAGAATGGAAACTCACTGATGAGAGGGGGCGTTGAACCGCTCGCACTTGCTGCCGAGCCGGCATTAGCGCGCGCTCGGTCTTGGCCATTTGAGGAGGAGTCATGATCCATTTGCTTACGCAAAGTGTGTTTAACAAACCGGTCCTCACAATACAACCTCCGTCAGATAGTCCAAATTGACGTTCACTATGACTCAACGAACGCGGCCATTCCATACGCGCCGCAATTCGGCCAAATATCTCAGACACTCGTCCTCAAACCAGAAATCCTTTACCCTTTGGTTGGGTTGAAACAAGTCCCATTTGGCCGTGTTGCGATGTTGAAAGATGCGGCGACCTTGAAAATCATGCTGGCACATGGTCCCTGGAAGCGTATGTATGGATTTCGGCACCAGCGAGTATCTTTGCTTCAATTTCCGAAACGCAATGTGAAACGTTTCTTTATCGCCATGCAGATATTGATAATAAAAATCCGAATGTTCGTTAAACCACAAACATAACCGCAGCGCCTGCCAACTACGCTGCTTATCCAATACCATTTGCCCACTTTCAAATTCCGGTTCATAGGGCTGCCGTAGCCCGCAACTTCTCCAGACAGGTCTGGCCTTTTGCCGGTTGTCGTAGTGATAATCGGGCCAGAAAATCGCCCCCGTTGCTTGAAACTGTGATGTATCGAATAAAAATTCCGGATTCACCACCGGAACATTGTCCGCATCCAGAAACAAAATTTCACGAAAAGGCGAGTGCAGAATGGAATAGGGCTTGAGAGCCCAACCGTGCAGACTTCGGGCGGGGAAGTTTTTGCGTGTTTTGCAGGCATCTACGCATTCAACTTCGAGCGGGGCCAGCAACGTTTTCATTTGCTCGCTCATTTCCTTCCGACCCAGATGCCAAAGTTGGATCGGTAGTTTACAACCCAAACGCCGGAGCATGTTGATGCACACCCACGCGTTCGAGAAATATATTGAACCTCCACCACATATCACGATCCCACGACCTTGGTAGCGTACATGGCTGACAGTGAGTTCCTTCACGAAACGCTCGCAGGCAATCCCGGCACTGCTCAGGCTCAAAGGCTGGAAGTCATACAGATTTTTGGAAGTGCCGGCGACTCCGCGTTCTGCTGCGACCCGTTGTGGGGGGGAAAGATATTTTGTCGCGCCTCCGTCGAAATAGAGCTCGATTCTCCGAATGACCTCTGCCGGAGTAATCATATCCATGCATCGGGGCAAATGGTTTGTCACGTCTACGCACAAATTGCGCTTCAGATCACGCCTGTCTCCGTCTCTTAAGTGAATGACCCTGTCTTTCCAGCAGCCTCCCGCGTCGCAGCAGCGCAAAGCTCCATTGGTATGAATAAATTGATGATGCGGATACGCCTCCCAATGCGCTGGCTCCCTTCCACCGGCTACAACAACGCAGGGACGGTGTTGGATATACCCCCGCTTCGTTTCTACCGCCGCCGCCAGGTGCATTAGCGAAGTCACCGAGCACAACACTCCCTGGGCGTGATAAACCAGCCGAATCAATTCACGAAGGCTGGTTTTGCCGCGCAAGTCAATGGCACCCTCGAGCTTTGGGTGGTGATGCCCGTGATCTCCAACTTGGACGAATTGGATTTTGCCTTGGAAATAATCAACTACCTCCTGGTAACGGGCGGATTCCCACCACTTGATGGTGACGTCGTATTTTCCACCCGCTGCAATAATCCAAAAAGGTAATTCACATTTGGTGACTTCGCGCACTTGTGAGTACCACGCTTTCTCCTGAACAGAAAGGTGAATGTCTCCCTTGAAGCTCGTGGGCTTGATGGAAACTCCAAGACGTTCGTTCAAAAACTCGATAAACCCATGAAGACAATGATAAGGTGTCGTGTTACACTGGTTGATTAGGGGATACGAACAGTCGATCTGTTCGAGTTCAGGGTCGTCGTCGGCTACGGTTGAGACATAAGGATTATGCTCCCACAGATCAGGGCATGAAGTTCGAATTCCAGTGACAAATCGCCCTGGATACCAATGATGCAGATCGCGAACGGCCGCAGTCAACATAACGATATCACCGGGCGCAAGACCGCACTTGAGCAACAGCTTCCGTGTCACTTTTTACGGATTTTCGCCTTCGGACTTCCAGTTTCAGGAGGTGGAGTAAGTGAATGGCTCGGACTAGGACGCGGAGAGTGTTTGTCTATGGAAAGCCAGCCTTTCTGGCGTACTGCAGGTTTCGGGCTAAACCCGGGTTTGATTGATTGGGAGTGATTTGGCGTTGCTGTGGTGGGCATATGGTAATTATGACAGGTCGTAGGTTTAACTATGGATGAGGCCAACCAACTCTTCGCTGGCGGGCCTCGTTTTCCTCCCATACTTGTGGCAGGAAAAATTGAATTGTTCCGATGGCTTCATGGGCAGCTTCGATTCCTTCCATCAAAACGTTTTTGCAATTTCCGCAAAATGGCCCGACGGATCTCAAACATACTACGTCGGTTCTTGGTAGGACTGTCAGGCGTGGTATTCTGGTTGAAAGGTCTCAGGGCGAGCGGAAGGCGCCAGTTGATGGGATGCGATTCTTTCATAATATACTTTGGGTTTAACTTTCTATTATTTACTGGCTAAATAGGTTTTGTTCGTAATCGGTTCACTTCCTCATTGATCAATTTGCTAATGCGGTGCTTCGTCAAGTATACTGTGGCAGGGTTGACCCCCAAGATTCGTGACAGCCGCAAGACGGGCCAGCATTTTACAACGTAAAGATCAAATATCTGGTATTGCTTCGGATCCACCTTCGCCTTGACTTTCTCGATAGCGGCCTCCACCAGGTTCCGTTCCCATTCTTCGTCCCACGCGGCTTGTGAATCTGCCGTAACCGGATCCATTAAATTATCAATCAAGTTGGTGTCATCGTTGTCATCTGTGCACTCGACAGGCGGCTCGATCCTCGCCTGTCTTTTCCGAAGCTGATCTATGATTCGCCACTGGGTCAGTCGCAACAACCACCCCTTGAACGAGCCTCTGGCTGAGTCATATTTGAAACCAGGCATGCTTTTCATGACCGAGATCACGGTTTCCTGCACTACATCCTGTGACTCGGCATCGCTGAGTCCGGCCTTAAGTGCCGTACCGTAAATCAGCCTCCAATACGTCTCAAAAAAAACGCGCCAGCTCTCCTGATCGTCCCAATTCTTGAGCCGGCTCAAAAGGGAGTGTCTGGTCGGGATAAATACACTCGTCATTCTGGATTGCCTTTCCGCCAACAATTGCATGGTGTTACTACGTGGGTTCGAACCCAAATCTTTCATTTTATTTTGCTTTTTCGATTTTTTTTCCTGTTCCGCCACAAAATTAAAGTTTTTTGAAAGATTGCCACATCTTAGTCCGTATAAGCAATGGTCACATGATATCAATACGGACAATCTAGTAATTCGGACTTGGCGGGTGTATGGCTACCAGGATTTTTCGTGGAAGGAACTGTTTGGACTATAACAAGTTAAGCAGCAATTTAAATCGCTTAAATGGCCAAGATGGTGGATGAGCCGCCGCCCGAGGAACCGGGCGGCGGCAACCTCAACAAGATGAAGCATTACAAGAATCGTGCGAACTGTGTGCGCTTGCAGGCGGCAGCGGGGCGTTTAGTTAATGGAGTCTTCGACTATCACCGGGTTGGCTTTGATCGTCGTCCCATGACATTCCTGACCGGCGGGATGATCGGCGAGGGGGCCAGAGGATGTGAAACCATTTGGCGCCTGGATCAGAAGGGTGGGGAGCTCGTTTTGGAAATCTGCTGTGATAAAGGCGTTACGTGCCAACTGAAGGAAAGTCCTGATAACGTTTGGCGCGGGCAGTGGAATCAGTTTGAAAGAATGCCTGTTGAGTTGTCACCAATGGACGTTTCCGAGATCACCGCCGATTCATCGCCCCAGTCATTATTTCTGGTCTCCTTACCCCGTTCACTTTCCACCCTCGTTTACCATTTCGTGCGCAATGCTATCGGTCTGCACGAGCCGAGCTGGACTTCTGACGGGGAACTCTTGAATCTGGATCGATTCGCCCTGTTCCGGGGGCCCGCCGACGATTGTAACAGAAAATTCATCTCTCCCAACTTGGAGCCAAAATTATTTTGTGCTGCAACCGAGTTGTTGGATCAACTCGTCAATCCATTCGGCCATTTGTATAAAGATGTGGTCCAGCCATTTGTGGTAGCAGAATGGGCAAAGCGGCGGAAAGTTCGGTTGATCCGAATAAAGCGCAATGTCGCTGACGTTGCATACGCCATGCTCGACTGTGGCTGGGTTTATCCATCCCGAATATTCCCCAATACGAAAAATTTGGATTTGGCCATGGTTCAAGGCCTGCTACAGGCAGATGCGGCCCTGGACGCAGTTCCGGCAGAATGTGTAAACTTTGACGAACTGATTTATAGTGAAAAGCAGCTGATAATGGCATTGCGGGCACTTTATCCAAAAAGGAAGATTGCCAGCGTGGGTTTCATCGATGAACAATTCGAAAGAAAGCGGCAGCAAATTCTCGAGCGAAGAAAATCAGAAAAGCACAAGATGCTGGCCGAACTTGTGGCAACCCAATCGCAATCAACCAGCTTTGTCTCATGATCATTACCTTTTCCCTGCAGCTTCGCGGATAGAGGGACCGCTTGACCGGAACCCGACTGGGACTGCAGCGTGGGGTTTTTGCGCTGATAAACGATCTTCATTATCTAAGACATTGCGTAGGGCTGTTACCAATTCATGGGTTGCGAAGGGTTTTTTTAATAGAAGGTTTGTTAAGTTTTTCGCTGATTGAGTGAGAGGCGTCTCTGGGCTCATGCCGCTGACGGCAATGATTTTTGCCGACGGATTGATTTGCCGCAACTTTAGGATTAATTCTACACCATTCATGCTGGGCATCATGAGATCAGTAATCACCACATCTATTTCTGAGGGTTGCTGTCGGTAAAGTTCCAACGCTTGGTTTCCATTCGGGGCGGTCGTAACCTCATAGTTTACGGATTCCAACAGAAGCTTCGTTACCTCCAAGATTGCAATTTCGTCGTCCACAAGCAGAATCCTTTCGCCATTTCCCGTGCATGAGCGCGCGGGGTATTCCTCAGTCCCTTCAGAGTCCGAGATCGGGCTCGCCGGCAGATAGATTATAAAAGTGGTTCCGTGCTGTAAACGACTGGACACTTGAATAAATCCGTCATGCGCCTTCACAATTCCCATTACAATGGAAAGACCCAAACCCGTCCCCTGGCTGGCTGATTTTGTGGTGAAAAATGGCTCGAACATTTTATCGAGCACCTCCGCCGACATGCCTTGTCCGGTATCTGTAACCGTGACGAGCAGATAGGGTCCGGGACTTCGGTGCCGCTTCAAGGCTTCAGCTTGATCAAGCACCACGTTCGTCGCCTCAATTGAAATCGAACCCCCATTGGGCATGGCATCACGGGCATTAATACAAAGGTTCAGTAACACCTGATTAAGTTGAGTTGGATTGCCCTTGACGCCATGGAGTCCGGACGCGAACCGGCTCTGAATTTGAATGGAACGAGGAAAGGTTTCCACGGCCAGTTTAAGGACCTCGGTGATCAATGCTTGGACATCCAAAAGCTGCCGTTCGCCTCCCGAACCACGGGCAAACGAAAGTATTTGTTGAACCAATTCCACACTTCGTCGCGCGCTGCCCTTGATCATTCCCAGTAATTGTTTGCTCCCGTCAGTCGCTAAGTCATCTCGGAGCAAATCTGCCGCCATTAGTATCGGAGCGAGGGAATTATTGAGATCGTGGGCTATTCCGCCTGCCAGGGCCCCGATACATTCCATGCGTTGGGTGCGCTGCAATTGATTTTCGATGCGTTTCCTTTCCGTCACGTCAGTATTAATGATCAGGATGGACTTGGGGGCACCGTGCTCATCGCGCATCAGCGTCCACCGGCTTTCCACAATAACTGTCTTTCCTTCTCTGGTGACCTGTTCCAATTCCCCACGCCAAAAACCTGGACGAATCATATTCCTTAGCGCAGTTATGGGGTTGGTCGAATCTGGCGCAAACAACAATTCAATTGCATTCTGTCCACGCGCTACCCCTGCCTTCCAGCCATACAAGCGCTCGGCACCCTGATTCCAGTAGAGAACGCGCTGGCTCATGTCGATTATGCAAATCGCATCCTGGGCTTGGTCCAAAACCTCGGCCTGCTCACGAATGCGTTCCTCCGCGGCTCGCCGACTTCTCGCCGCCTCGGCATCTCTTACTGCCCGCAGAACGACCGGAACCAACCTCGTGAGCCGATCTTTGGGGACATAATCAGTCGCACCTTGCTTAAGGGCTTCCACCGCCTTTTCTTCGCCAATAGTGCCAGAAACAAATATGAAGGGGATGTCCGCGTGCTGACAGTGAGCCAGCTTCAAGGCGGACAAACCATCGAAGCGCGGAACCGAGTAATCTGAAAGGATTAAATCAAACTGGCCGACATCGAGAGCTTTTCGAAATTCAGGCCCGTTCTTCGCCAGAGCTATCTCAACGCCGATTTCGCCCGCATGGAAGGCCCTTTCAACCAGTTCCGCATCCAACGCGCTGTCTTCAAAATGAAGAATTCTCAGGCGGTGTTCCACGCAATCACTTTCTCGCACAAGAAATTTCATTCCATTTGATATGAGGCCAAAACAATCCTGGGTATTTAAGCTCCAGTGTTAATGTATACGTGAGGTGATCTCCAAATCTTTCAAAAAATATTCTATTTTCCTCAAAAAAGATTTCTTGAGGAAAAAGTGTCTTGCCGTGAAAGATTCTGCGCATCTCCATGTAGTAATATTGTCTGCTATCGCCTGATCCGATTAAAGGGAGCCGCGATGGATTTCAGACAAACGAGGGATTTGCGTCGTTCTCATCGACGCCGTCCCTGGTTCAAAAGTCATTGGTAGTTAACCGGTCCCGAATATTACAGGATCGCCAGGAACCGTTATGGCTAAACAAATAAAAAAACAAGAATATTTGGAAATTGAACTGGATGCTGAAACGATGGCAGAAGTGGAGTCGTTGGCGAAGGATTCGAACGTAACGCCCTTTGACATGGGCCTGATCCTTCTCCAAGAGGCTATTTCCGCTTCTTTCGTCGTGCAATCGCCTCCCGAATGAGCTTTTGCACGAAACCAAACTTATTGGATTCCATGCCTTCCTTTTTGGCAAGGCGGACGATCAGTGCGTGGAATTCTTTCTCGACAAAACCACCAAGGTGCTTTTTGTTTTTGGACCGTTGATTTGGCATGGTAGCGGTTTTCCACGCAAATTCTGACGGAAAACTAATTTCAGTTCAAGAGGGCTTTTTGCCCACAAAAAAACTGACTTGTTCGGAGGTAAATTTGGTCCCGTGTTCATCTTTCAATATTACTTGTTCGAGGTGTTTATCACCAAAGCTAAAACAAATATGAAAATTCAACCCGCAATTCTTAAGTCAGCAGGAGTTTTGTGTTTTGTCCTCACCCAACTCGCAGAGGTCAAACCGGTTTTCGCTGGAACCAATGAAGTTCGAATCAACGAACGTTTTCCCATCACCAACCGGAATGAGCTTTCGCCGCCCTTGGTTCTGCAGCCGATTCACGAATGCGCCCAGGCTGTCGGTGTATCCGGTTTCATTCCGCACGCGACCGTAAAGATTTTTTCCGGCGGGAATCAATTGATGGGGCAGCTCAATGACGCCCAGATTATTCCGTTTGGTCAATATGCCGTAGTGCCATTGACCCGGACCCTCAACCTCAACGAGAAGATTACCGCAACCCAAACGGTTGGTAATCTTACCAGCGTCGAATCGTATGTTCCCGTCATAGTTGAGGCCTATGATACAACCACCCTGCCGATGCCGCTGGTGTCTAAGGAAATCTATGAATGCGGCCGGATTGTGCCCGTTAGTCAGTTGATTCCCAGCGCCTACGTAACCGTTTTCGACAGTGGAAATCCAATCGGAAAGGATGAACCGGTAGGCACGTCGGATCCGGTCTTTACCTCTCCTCTCAAAGTAAATCATCTGATTACGGCCCAACAAGTGGCATGCCCAGCGGACGCATCCCTCAAAATCACCGGACCTTTATCGACACCGGGGGTGAAGGTTCTGCCTTCCCCGAACCCGCCGCCATCGCCCACGGTGGACGCTCCAGTCATCGGCAATGACTCCGTGACGCTCCACAACCTCTATGTCGGTGCTGAAGTCCAGATATTGAACCACGGCGCTGTTATTGGTGGCGGCTTTGCAACCGGAAAAGATAATTGGTGTTCGGTGAACCCGCCGATCGGCCCAAATCCAAGCATCCAGGCCACGCAAAAACTATGCAGTGAAAGCAAGCCATCCAGGCCGCAGACAAACACAGTCGCGCTCAACGCATTGACCATTCTTCCCCCCGTCTGCACTCATTCCGAGCAAGTCACGATTCGCGGCTCTCAAATTGATGCCACCGTTGTTGTGCGCAGGAACGGTTCTCAGATTGTAGGTTACGGCGGCGCCGTGGCAGGCGACTTGGTCTTGCCACTTGGGGGCGGGCTTCATCTGGCGGCAGGCGATGTGTTGACCGCATACCAATACGCGGGAACTGACCTCAGCCCAGTCTCGGCTTCCCTAGTGGTCGGCGAATGCTCGGATGTGGTCACCTACCACAACGATGACGCCCGGACCGGCCTGAATCCAAACGAAAAAATTCTAACACCGGCCAACGTAAAGGTCAGCTCTTTTGGATTGCTTTTCTCGCACGCGGTGGATGGCGAGGTGTACGGCCAGCCGCTTTGCCTTTCCCAGATAACCATCCCCAACCAGGGCGTACATAATGTCGTATTTGCCGTGACTGAACACGACAGCGTTTACGCCTTTGACGCTGACTCCGACAGCGGGGTCAATGCCTCGCCACTGTGGCATGTCAATTTCTTAAGTTCGCCGGACGTCGCGACCATACCCTCGCCGGGTGATGTGGGTTGCGATGACATCCATCCCGAGATCGGAACGACGTCCACACCGGTCATTGACCGGGCCTCGATGACCATTTACGTCGTTTCAAAAACGAAGGAAATGACCGGGGGCCATGCACATTTCGTGCAACGACTGCATGCGCTAAATGTGGGCACGGGCGCGGAGAAATTTGGCGGCCCGATAGTGATCGCCGATACTATCTCGGACAATCCGGGGGCCAACCAATTCGAATATGTGAGCGGCCCAACCGTCCCAGGGAGTGGTGAGAGCAACGAAGGCGATAACGAAGTGTTTTACAATGCGCTCAGGCAGGCGCAACGATCCGGACTGGCGTTAGTCAACGGGATTGTCTATCTCGCGTCCGGCTCACACTGTGACACCACGCCCTATCACGGCTGGCTGCTCGGTTTTAACGCAACAACGCTTCAATTGGTGAGCGTGCTCAATACGACCCCGAACGCGACGACAATCAGCGGTGGCCTAGCCGCCGGGGGTATTTGGGAAGCCGGCGACGCACCGGCAGCCGACAGTCAGGGAGCGCTGTATGTTGCCACTGGCAATGGCATTTTCGACGGCAGCCTCCAAGCAAACGGGTTCCCAAGCCAGGGAGACTTAGGCGACTCAATTCTGAAGGTGGTGTTGGACCCGGGGTCGTCTCCGAATCAGCCAAACCAAAACGGGTGGGCCCTCAAGGTCGCCGACTTTTTTACACCCTCCAACCAGGTCAGCTTGTGGGGCAGTGATTCGGATTTGGGGTCCGGTGGAATACTATTGCTGCCGGACCAATCCACCAAGATCGCGCACCTTTTGGTTCAAACTGGCAAGGAAGGCACTCTTTATCTCGTTAACCGTGACAACCTCGGGAAATTTCACGCGGGTAGTGACAAAATCGTGCAGGAAATACCAAATGCGGTTGGCGGCGTCTGGAGCACCCCAGCCTTTTTCAACAATACTGTTTACTACAATGGGAGCGGCGATGTACTCAAGGCCTTTAGGTTGGCCAATGGACTCCTTTCCACCACTCCGGTCGCCAAAGCCGGCACGCAGTTCGGTTTTCCCGGTGCAACCCCTAGTATATCAGGCGGGCGGGATACTGCTATCGTATGGACCTTGCAAACCGATCAATTTGGCAAAGGCCCGACGATATTACACGCGTATAGGGCGGACAACTTGACCGAACTTTACAACAGCAGTACGGCGGCTAGGAATCGTGACCAACCGCCGGGCAATGCGGTCAAATTCACACTTCCGACGGTCGTTAATGGCAAGGTTTTCATCGGCACCAGCAAAAGCCTCGCAGTTTACGGAAATCTATTTTAGACAGCCGGGATTGCGAAGGCAGCATTAGCGGCTTTGTGGCGTTGTTGAAAAAGCTACATTTCCTGGCTTTTCCTTTACCTGAACCATCGGCTGGAAGGCACGCGCTGGAAACAATTTCACGATGGTGGAGGTAAATTTTGCCTGAAATAAAGTCTCGAAAATCGAATCACCTTGAGGTAATCAGTGCGGAGAGAACGACTCTCCATGAATCGTTATACTCAAAAGGTCCAGATCAAGGCCGCCGAACACCGGCGACTCCTTGCCGAGTTGAAGGAATTGGCGGTGAGCGTCAACCGCTGCCAAGACACCATCATGTCGCTCATGGCCGAATTGACTTCGGCCAATGCAAAGTTTCAAGGTCAGCGAACCACCCAGCAGGAGGTCAAATACCTGACGATCCTGCTGGCGTGTGCCAAGAGAAAACTCACATGGGAAAAGCAGATAGCGAGCTTTCGAAAGCGTGCGCCCGCCCTGCTCGCAGAGATGACGACAACGCTGAATGACAAGGATTTTCCTCCGGCCGATGAGTTGAAGGGAGAAATGATGCAGTCGTTGCAACTTGTCCAAGCCGCGCTGGAACAGCTCCAAGCCTCCTCTGACGCGGCTGCCTAACCAACGGCGCGGCGTCCGATTGCATTCCTTTGACGGCCTCCAACGCGGTGATATGAGCACCGGACATCACAACGAATTCTGCAGGGACGATCATTCTTTGGAGACAAGACCGGCAGGAGAAGCATTGAGGATCAAGCTCGAAGAATTGGACGATAAAATGAACGATGCGATTTCGTTGATCGTTATTGTTCCCATCATGTCACTTTTGGTGTTGGCCTTCCTCGATCCCAAAAATCTGATTACGCCCGCTACCCTCTTCACTCTCTCAGCCACCATCACAGTTTTCTTGGAATTAAGCTTTTCAAGCTCAGTAGTTCCAGAGCCAATTATATACTGAGGTATGACGGAGAGCGGTTTGTGGGCGAGGAATTGTCGAGGTTGATTGGCCTTGGGTTTGAAATTTATCATGATGTTCCCTTCGACCAATTTAATATAGATCACGTTCTGGTCGGTTCAAGAGGAGTGTTTGCGGTAGAAACAAAAACAAGGAGCAAACCTGTGAGTTCAGGCAAGGTTGAATATAGGGTTTGGTATGATGGAAAGGCTCTGCAATGGCCGAAAGGAGCGGATTTTAGATCAGTGGAGCAGTCACGGAACAACGCTAAGGACCTGGCTGCTTGGTTATCATCTGGGACGGGAGAGAAAGTTATCGCCTCACCCATCCTCACCCTGCCTGGTTGGATGGTGGAACGCAAAGTCCCGGTTGATGGCTTATACGTCTTGAATCCAAAGCAAATCCATGATGTTTTGGCATCCTTTCCTGAGACCTTGACCGAATCTCAAATCACCCGCATCTGCCACCAGCTAAATCAAAAGTGCGGGATTGATCTGACGTGAACGAAATGAAGAACGACTTTTGATCGGAATGCCTTGAAGTTCAGTTTGTTCCAAGGGTTGCGTCTCTGGCAACTTTGGATGGGCTGGAATTTAACGATTTTCGTGGTCTTGAGCGCTCGACTTTAGGGGGTATTTGGGTGGAAGGGTTGAACCTATTTCCAAGTTTAATGGCCCGAGACCAGCACCTCCACCCTCCAAGTCTGGGTGGACGGTTGAACCAAATATGATCTCAAATATAAAATTTGATGTTTGAAGAAGGGAGTGGGTTGGTGTGTGGTGTTCCAGGGCTGTCAAACTCGAAAACTGGTTCCACCCTTCCACCTTTACCTCCAACTATTGTTGGCTATAAGGTGATGCGAGCAAAATGCCTCATCATGAAACGCAGCATTCATGGCACGGGATCACAAAATCACCGCCGCTGGACGGTTGAAGAAGATGATTTGCTAGGAACCAGGTCTGATCGGGCGTTAGCTAAACAATTTGGCCGCACCGTCACTAGCATTGCTGCTCGGCGACACCTCAAGCACGTCAGTTTCCTCAAAAAATGGAGGCCGGAGGATGATAAGCTGCTTGGAACCCGGCCAGACCAACAAGTGGCCATGCTGCTCAAACTTCCTCGCCACCAAGTAGCTCATCGGCGAAGACGGCTTGGCATTTCGTTCAAGCAGTCAAATTACCGGCTCTGGAAACCAGGTGAGATCGCTATGCTTGGTTGGCAGCCAGACCGCGAAATAGCCGTATTGACCGGTCGCACCATAAAAAATGTCCGTCACAAACGCCGCAAACTTGGCATTCCGTTCTTCAATCCCAAATTTCGTAGGTGGACGGCTGCGGAAGATAAATTGCTGGGAACCATGCCCGATGCCCAAGTAGCAAAACGGGTTAAGCGCAGCGTCGTCGCCGTTCTCAAACGCCGCCTTTACCTGAAAATTGCTAATCGGGTGCCTGCCCGTCATGTTTGGACACCTGAACAAATCGCCTTGATTGGTACCATGTCGGATAAAGATGTAGCGAAACGAATCGGTTGTCAGCACCATGTCGTGACTTTCAAGCGCCGGACATTGGAAATTCCCTGTGCCCGAAAACCTGGCAGCAATCTCAATATTTGGACGCCCAAAGAAACTCAACTACTTGGAACCCTTCCAGATAAGGAAGTTGCTGATAGGATCGGTCGTTCAGTCAGCGCCGTCATCCAGCGCCGCGAACTGCTCCATATCCCAATGAAGAATCCCAAACTTCTGGACTGGACACTGGCTGAGGACAAACTGCTGGGCACAGAAGCGGACGCAGTAATCGCAAAACAACTGAGCCGGACGTTGAGCGCCACCACACACCGCCGAATCAGATTAAAAATAGCAGCTTGGAGATCACGCTGATTCCGCAAATGCTAAATGTTCAATCGTTCTCAAACACCAAAAATCAAAGGCTCTGGTCTTTTAGGAGTCGGTTTCCAACCTTTCAACCACGGGAACCATTGAGTCTGGGCCTCAACGGCCGTCCTGATTCACGCAGGAACGGATGAGAGAGTGAAGCCAAACTAATTGTCCTAATCTTTCAATCACGGTGTATTAAGTCGGATGATATTTTTGAAATTTTGCAAATTATTTCTTGCTGTCTGAAGAATCTAATATAATCTCATCGTCAGTTCGCTGGGGAGGTTGCAATCAAGCGCCTAAATGCGTCGTTTTGCAAAGGGTCATCGTCTTAAAAAGGTATTGCTATGAGCTCAAAACATTTCGGTCATCTATCTTGGCCGCTTTCAGAGTGGCTCCGATTTTCTTCCGCCGTTCGAAACGTCGGTCGTTCTCGCCGGTCAGCTTTGCCTACTGGGAAGATCGCTTTTTGGATGAGCCTAATTGTATTCTGCGCCATCCATATCGAGGCGCAACAACCCACGCTCAATGTGAATTTGACACCGACAAATGATGCAATGAGTATCTTAGTCGGTCTGGAAAGCCCGGATGCAGCCAATTTTTGGAGCATAGTTTACAGCAATTCATACGGAAATCCAACGTATTACTATGAGGCTACAAATTACGCCGATTCAATCTTCGCTCAGCAGACCAATTCCCCAAATAGCGGCACCTTGGGAATTAACATTACAAAACTGCCGCCCCCCCAAATCTCTCCAGACGGCGGGTATTTTAACTATGCTACCAATGTGACAATCACCTTGGGCTTGGAGAACCTCACGAACATGGTAATGGGCATATTTGAAACTGAATTGGGCCAAATGGAGCCACCAGGCTATTGGACGACTTATGCCGAGAACCTACGGATTCAAGGTTACACCGATGAAGCCATACGTTCAAACTTGATTGCCACTGTGCGAGCAAGCACCGAATATCAACAAGAATTTGGAGCTCCGGGCGATCCCTACGTCGCGGATACAAACTACATCATCGAATACAGCTTCCAAGATGGAGGCAATTGGATCACATACACCAATCCATTTGCCATGGCAAGCAACGTAACCGTCTCTGCCCGCGTCAGAAAGGCTGCCTCGACGGACAACAGGACAGAATATGCCTACCTCACAAGCGATCCAACTATTGTGCAATTCGAGTACCTGCCGACAAACTGGCTTGTTTCCAATTTTGGAGCCGGCTATCAAATGATCACCACCAACATTCCCTTGGTTGATGCCAGTTTTGAAAGCCCGGCTGGCGCTCAAGGGACAGTTGCTGGCCTGCCAAGCGGATGGCTATTTGCAAATTATAATCCGTATGGCGTTTTTAATCCATATGCCGGCCTCTACACGAACGTGGTGAATGACATTTTACCCGCGCCAGCCGATGGTTCCCAAGTCCTGTGGATTCAGTCAATCAATTACCTCGCGCAATTCCTGACAAATACACTGCTACCCAATCAGACCTATACCCTGAGCGGCGCGATTGGAAATCGCAATGATATGTACGGCATCCAGTTGTCCACAGATCAGGAGTATGTTTATTTACTGGCAGGCGGCACGATTCTCGCGTGCAATGTGAATTTACCCCACCCAGAACCGGGCGGCTTTTTGCCGTGGTCAATTAGCTACACCAATCCTGCCTCGGGTTTCCCTGACGGACCGCTCGAGATCCGGCTAGGCCAGATTGGAGCTGGACAGGTTCATTTCGACAATTTATCGCTGACAGCGAGTTATCCCAACACGAATTCCGCGCCCAATGCCGATCCAGAGGGCGATGGAATTAGTAATTTAGAAGCATATGAACTTGGATTGAATCCAAATATTTTTAACAATATTCGGCTGGCGCATTTCCCATTTGACGACACCCACTCTTGGATGGGAGAGAATGGCCAGGTGCCTCTTATCGCAAACAATGTCTCGGGCACCGTAGGTGTTATCGGCAACGCGGTCAGGGTTGATTGTCCTAGCGCTGCGATTTTGCAATATCATGATGTCGAAACGAATGGCATGGCCAACATACTTTGTTCACAAGGATCCGTACGCTTTTGGTTCAAACCAGATTGGACCAGTTCCACGGCGGGGGGTGCAGGTCCAGGATCCGCTGGCAGATTGATCGAACTTGGTCAGTATGAAACCAATCTTACGACTGGTTGGTGGGCGCTATACCTGGACGCGGGTGGCAATAATTTATTGTTTGCGACCGCTTCCAACGGTGTAGTTGTTACAAACGTATCGGCTAACATCTCTTGGACTTCGAATCAATGGTATCAGGTCGTGTTGACCTACAGTCCTACAAACACGATTCTTTACACCAACCTATGTGCCGCTGCAAGCGGAACAGGGGTGGCCTATTATCCGAACGCCGCGGACCGATCGGCGGGGATCAGAATTGGCAGTGATAGCACTGGAAACAACCAAGCGCACGGCACGTTTGACGAGCTTGAGACGTTTAACTATCCGTTGTGCACAAATGAGATAAACTGGCCTGCTTATCAGTTGGAAACTGTCACGCCCTTAGTCGGGGGAGGAACGCCCCAACTTATCTGGGGTATCTATAATGGCGAAGACATTATAGGTTTCGGTTATCTCAACCCTTTTCAGACTCCTTCGCTTACCATCGTTCCTACGTGCGCCCCCGAGCCGATTATTTCCGGAGAGTTTGTATCAATTTCAGGTCAAGTTTATGCCACTAGTCCTATAGGTTATTATCAACTTCAAGATCCGTTGAACCCAGATCTTATTAGCTTTGCTTATTTTTATGTCACGCCCACTGTCTCTCCGGTATATTGGAGTTCTACACCCAACAACAGTACGAGCCCAGTGTCTGGCTCTACACCGGCTAACCCCAGTTTTGCTTTTAGTTTCACAGGATACAAATCCGCAGATGTGGAAATTAGCGTAGGCGGTGACCTTAATCCACCGCTTTTTGGCACTTTGGTAGCTTCAGCAGATGTTTTGGTTGAAACGTTGCCCTCTGAGAGGCTGGCGTACTGGTCGTTTGATTATGGCTACACAGGAGATGGAGGACAAGCAGCCGTAACGACGACAGGCGTGTCGCTAACGCCATCACCCTTCGGAGTTTCAAACCCTTCATTTCTAAGCCATGGCGTTTATTTTTCCAGTCCCGGCAACGTCGTTGATCTCGAATATGCGGCTTTTCAACCTGACACCGCTCCGGAAATAACCTCCAGCGGAACTCCAAATATCCGGCGAAACCGTGGCACCGTTCGATTTTGGTTCAAGCCCGATTGGAGCGCAGGATCGGGACCTGTGAATGGAGTGACTTTGGTGGATTGGATGGCAGGGGGCATGAAGTTGATAGTTCCTCCGGTACCAACAGGATCACCTGGTGGACTGGGAATCGAACTTGAATGCAATGGCTCCGGCGTACTTTATCAGCCATTCAGTATCGCTAATTGGGTGAATTGGACAGCGGGTACATGGCATCAAATTGTCGTGACATATTCGACAAGCGAGACTGTCCTATATTTGGACGGTTATCCTCTGACATATAATGCCACTTCACCTGTCCCGGCTGATCCATGTGCGTTTGGAGGCAATTTCCGAATTGGAAGCGACGGCGGAATGGGCACCCAACAGGCTGCTGGCGTTTTTGACGAGTTGGAAACATTCAATTATGAATTAAGTGCCTCTGACATCCTGGCAAACTACACCAGCACTAGTGCTCTAATTCCCCCTTCCGTGACCAGCGGCTCCGGGCCGCCCCTGAACCCTAATGGAACTCCGCCCGTTATTCAGCTCATCACTCCCATTAACGCCGTCTCTTATTAATTTGATGAAAACAAAATTTTACCCCTGGACGTTGCGAGCACTGTCCTGGTTGCTCGTATGTATTCATATTCTTAGCACGCTGCCACACAATGCGTTAGCTGACAGTGTAATCGAATCAAGGCAAAATGGAACGAACGCGATACAAAATTCAAAACCAGAGAAGACCCCGGTGACTCCGTCAGTCGCGATTATTCATCGTGCCCCCACGAATGCAGCGCCGTCATTGATCCCCCAGTTTTCCAACCCGCCAACCGAGAGGGAAATATTCGCGGCTCGCGTGTTCCCGCAGCCGTTGGTCCCAATCGGCAGAACTACTGTCGCCGAGAACAAGTCGCTGGCCAAGACCTTGGTTAAATATAGCCAACGAATGCAACCAGAAGACCAGTCGATAATGATGGAGTTTCTCAAGAAATATCCGAAGTCCAACTGGAAACCCGGAATACTCCTTAATCTTGGCATCATGTGGCGTCAGACTGGCTACTTTTCGCGCGCAATGGCTGCTTGGCAAGAAGCGTGGGATCTAAGTAAGGGTGCAACAGACATAAGGGCTAAAGCTTTGGCAGATCGCTGTTTGGGAGAACTGGTTCAGATTAATGCGTGGGTAGGAAGGTATGAAAAACTAGAACCATTATTCGCTGAAATCACAAACCGGCCTGTAATTGGTGGCGCCACGGAAATGCTATCGGGAGCACGCCAAGGTCTCTGGCTCATGAATCATGTTCCTGAAAAGGGATTCATGTGCGGCCCTTACGCTCTTCGACAAATTGCTTCGGTGACGAAAGCAAGCATCGATTCCAAAACCTTAGCCGGTGCAAAATCATCAAGACAGGGATTTTCCCTGGCCCAAGTAAAGCAATTGGCAGATGACATTGGCTTGAAGTATCAAATGGCCAAGCGTGACCCGGGGGCTGAGATTCCACTTTACTCGGTCGTCCATTGGAAACTTAATCACTACGGTGCGATCGTAAAAATGGAAAAAGATCGCTTTCTCATTCAGGACTCCACGTTCAGCCGCCTTTATGGGCAGGAACTTTGGGTTTCAAAGGCTGCGATGGACGAAGAAAGCAGCGGTTATTTTCTAATACCTTCCGGTAAATTGCCCAGCGGCTGGACAAGCGTCTCCTCTGAACAAGGGCAACAGATTTGGGGCAAAGGTCCTACCGGTGGCCCGGACCCTAACGCCTTCACTCCGCAGGATAAGAAATCTTGTCCTCCAAATACTTCGCCTGGTACCACTACGGGAGTGGATGATGGAACGGGCGCATATAACAATTATGCAATGGCCGGGTACAGCATCCATTTAATGTTGGTCAGTCTAAATATCGTTGATACCCCAATAGGCTATCGGCCACCCTGCGGCCCATCTGTGATGTTCAAGGTGACCTATAACCAGAGAGACTGCACTTCGCAGCCAATGCCCAACTATTCAAACCTTGGGAGCAAATGGACTTTTGACTACCAAACCTACATTTCGGACTCGACAACATCAAGGGGCGACGTGACCCGTTACGTCAGCGGTGGCGGAGTGGTAACATATAGCTATGACTCAACAACCGGGCTTTATGCCCCGGACACTGACGGAAATACGCTCCAATATAATTCATCCAGCGATTCGTACACTCTCACATTTCCGACCGGAGCAAAACAGGTTTTCGCACAACCAACTACCGCGATACTTGGATCAAGAAAAGTATTCTTAAGCCAAGTGAGTGATGCTGCCAATAACACCGTCAACGTCTACTACGATAGCTTAGGTAGAATCAGTTTTATAAACGATGCTCTCGGCCAGTCAACTTCATTGTTTTACGACTTGCCTGACGATGTGTACAAAATTACCCGCGTCGAAGATCCATTTCAAAGATGGGCATATTTTAATTACGGTCAGAACGGGTTTCTGCGACACATTACTGACGTCATAGGAATAACTTCGGATTTTGATTACCTCTCGGGGACTGACTTTATCAATCAAATGACAACTCCCTACGGTCGGACGCAATTCGCTTTTACGGAAGGAACTTCGACACTCAGTACGGGTTTCGCAACCTACACGCGATCACTTTTAGTTACGGATCCGAACGGGGACCAAGAGTATGCCCTTTATCAAGATTTGGACCCCAATTCATCACCTCCGCCTCCCATTCCAGATAATGAAGCACCAACTCCGATAATTCCATCAGAGGCCAATTATCCGGGTATTGCCAATGTTAACTTAATTTATCGCAATACTTATTACTTCGACAAAAATGTGATGAGCATGTATGGCTCAGGGGATATCACAAAGGCAACGATTTACCATTGGGCGCACGATAATAATGACACCATTAACGTGCTATACACATCTGGAATCTTGGAGAGCCTAAAACCTCCACTGGAAAGCCGTATCTGGTATCTCTACCCGAACTCGAACCCTTCTGTGACGGATGGATCTTATACGACAGGACTTACGCTTCGGAAACCTTGCATCGTCGCGAGGGTCGTTGAAAATCCAGTAAATCCAAGCCAGGTTTATCAGTACACCTATAATGCGCTGGGCAAGCTCACATCAGTTACGGACCCTGTTAATCGAGTCACTACCTACGATTATTATCCGAACAACATTGATCTGATGGATGTGCGTCAGACCACTGGCGGCATTAATGATTACCTTGCCTCATTTG
>Ga0207116_10155_pt1 | contig 19613 bp, 18 predicted proteins | sample Alteio_BWMinHeat_44_FD_153550 | JGI IMG/M metagenome (GOLD analysis project Ga0207116, IMG submission 153550) | Enriched cells from forest soil in Barre Woods Harvard Forest LTER site, Petersham, Massachusetts, United States -... | ecosystem: Environmental > Terrestrial > Soil > Temperate forest >... | reverse complement strand
ACCGCGAGTCAGACTGTCAATCAAACACAATCAGCCGATGAATGCACCAAGGCCGGCGGCATTCTCTACACGCCCGTGCCGTAGTAGCGCTAACTCTAGGCAGTTGCCAACCTTGTTATCGCTCAGAAGGTTGCTCGCTTCTGAGCACGGCCCTATACAGCAACTCGGTTGAGCACGGCCCTATGCGGCAACTCGGTTGAGCACTGCGCTATGCAGCAACACAGGTGTTGAAGGCGCTTCCCGTCATCATAATTGGTACGCGCGCCGAGGACAATGCTCGTCGAGACTTTGCTCAGCCGACCGATCACAATTCATTTGTCTCTGTCATCCAAGGCGGCATCCTGTTCCTTGGCGCGGTCAATAACTGTTTTATTGAGATGCCGACGAACGGCTGCTGGCACCGCATTCAGAGATTCTGGAGCGACCTCCCCAGGCTGCGTCGATAACACCGACTTCGCAGCTAACGGGACGGCCTTGAGGCGTCGGACCTGCAGCAGGCCCACAACCACCAATGCCAAGAGCGTCACTATCAGAAAGACACCGCGCATCGATCCTCCGGTCGGCAAGGTCACTCCACCTTCTCTGATCGGTTGGATGTCTCAGGAAGTTAAAGCCAAGTCATCTTCTTTGATTTCAAAAAGTCTCCCACGCCCGAAACCGAGGAGGCGTCCTCAAACCACGGTGATTGCCAGCTTGATTGAGGCCACACGATTGCCAGGAGTCTTGAAGGAGCCACAATTCACTCAGAAAACCTGAAGTGGGCAGAAATGTGGGCGAAAGAGCCTGAAGATGCTACGATCCATAACGAATGCGGAACTTGAACCGGAGGAACCATGCAGGCAAAGTCGAAGTTGTGGGCCGGACGATTCTTGAGTGGGCTACCGATCCTATTCCTATTTATGGACTCGGTCATGAAGTTCATGAAGCCCCAGCAAGTGGTCGAGGCGACCACCAAGCTCGGCTACTCCGAGGACCTGATCGTTTCGCTCGGCGTCGTTTTGCTCGTTTGCACGGTCCTCTACGCGATTCCTAAGACCACAGTGCTGGGCGCAATCCTACTGACTGGCTACCTTGGTGGCGCCGTCGCCTCACATTTGAGGGCCGGCGACTCCTTATTTGGGCACGTCCTGTTCCCGGCCTACGTCGGCATCATGATCTGGGGCGGGCTCTACTTGAGAAACGAGAGGGTCCGGGCTGCAGTCCTGCAGGGATGCTGCGAAAAGAACGCAAAGGAGGGCGTATGAAGGGTATTCAGAGCTGCTTATGGTTTGATGGCCAAGCGGAGTCCGCCGCAAAATTCTACACGTCCCTATTTCCGAACGCGAAGATCGCGCGATCGGTTCGATACTCAAAGTCCGGGGCGAAGGCTTCAGGTCAGGTTGAAGGGTCCACCATGACGGTGGAGTTCGAGCTCGATGGATCTAAGTTCCTAGCTCTGAACGGCGGCCCCCACTTCAAGGTCAACCCAGCGGTCTCTTTCTTCGTGGGCTGCAGCACTGAGGCCGAGATCAACGGCCTTTGGGCCAAGCTCTGTAAATCGCCGCGGATGGAATTGGGCCAATATCCATTCGCGGTAAAGTACGGCTGGTGTGAAGATCAATTCGGTGTCAATTGGCAACTGATGCTGAGCTCCAGATCGCAGAAAATCTCGCCTGCGCTGCTCTTCGCTAACAAGAAGTTTGGCAAGGCCGAGGAGGCGATCAAATTCTATACTGCTCAATTCCCCGGCTCCAAGATCGAGACCATCGCGAAGGACGCGAAGACCGACGCGGTTCTGCATTCAACTTTTAGCCTGGCGGAACAAAGTTTCGTGATCATGGAAGGCCCCCTTGAACCCGAATTCGACTTTTCGCCGGCGCTGTCATTCGTCATCCTTTGCGAGTCACAGGTCGAGATCGACCGCATCTGGGGCCAACTCTCCGCAGTACCGGCCGCCGAACAATGTGGCTGGTTGCAAGACAAGTACGGGGTTTCTTGGCAGGTCGTTCACAAGGATTGGGGCAAGATGATCGGTGATTCCGATCCGCCAACGCAAGATCGCTTAATGGCGGCCATTTTGCGGATGAAGAAGCTGGATTTGAAGGTGTTGGAACAGGTTTATCGCCAATGATTCGACCGGCTACAGAACACCAGTTCAAATTCTGGGCCGCAGTGATGCCAAGAAATGACCTGCAACCGTCTGGCGCCGGATTAAAACGAGGACCCAGGCTGCTTCAAAAAGGCCTCCTCATCCGGCCGTGACGCGCGTCCATGTGAGCCTCCCTATTATGTCAAGTCAATGGTACACCGCACGTCCCGGCAGTCGTAGCGCCGAGCCTAGAACAAGCAGTTGCAGCAGGTTCAAGGCCAAAAAAGGCAGCAAAAATGCCCTGGGTCCTGGGACCCCCGCGGTCGAGGCGATCACTATCGCCAAAGCAGTCGTTGTCATGGGACCACCAATCCTTTGCACAATGTTGAGCGCCGTGGTCGCAATACTGAGCCGATCTTTTGGTATCGAGGCATAGGCGGCCGAGATGGTGGGAATCCCTGTCAATCCCTGCCCTATGCCTCTGGCTAGCAAACAAATGATGGTCATTGGCGCCGAGTACTGGTTGAGTGCCATCCAGAGAAACGGCACCGTTCCCGCGACGTTGAGTAAAACTCCGGCTGAGCTCACGGTCCGAAAGCCAAATCGGTCGATGACCCTCCCCAAGAATGGGTATACGAACATGATACCAACGCCCATTGGGGCTAGGATCCAGCCGGTTTCTGCCGCGGTCAAACCGCAGCCTGTGATTAAGAACAACGGCACCAGAAGTTGCCCGCCGTACATGACTCCGTTTGACAGGAACTGGGTGACGGTTGCAGTTGCAAACGTTTTGTTCTTGAAGAGTTCGAGATCGACCAAGGCAGCACTCTTTTTTCGCCGCGCATGCCAAATGAAGGTTCCAAGCAGCGCCAATCCCGGCAGCAGAAAGATGGCATTCACCTCACGGCGCGAAGCTTGCTCAAAGCCATAAATTAGGCATGCAAGCCCGGGCGAGATCATCAGAAAGCCAGCAAGGTCGAAAGGTCGCTTTTGAACCAGAGCCTCATCGCCTGGCAACAGCAGCGCGGCCAAGATCACCGCCAAGATTCCAAACGGGAGGTTGACGTAAAAGAGCCAGGACCAACCAGCGTATTTCAAGATCGCACCGGCTACAATCGGTCCAACCGTTGGCGCTATCAAGATCGGAATGGCCCCGTAGCCCAGCACTCGTGCCATATGTTTGCCTGCAATACGGGCCAACATCAATTGCGTCAAGGGAGCCAATAGGCCACCAGCCATTCCTTGAAGCAACCGGGCACCGATAAGTTGGTCCATGCTCTGGGCCGCGCCGCAAAGCAGAGACGTCAAGGTGAACGCAGAGAAACAGCTCAGATAGAGGCGCTTGGCTCCAATCCGGTCCACCAGCCACCCGTTGAGCGGTAACGTTAGGGCAAGCGCCAACAAGTAGCCGCTAATGATCCACTGGGCCGATGCGATCGTGGCGTGAAGCTCTTGCCGGATCGTGGAAAGGGAGACGTTGACCACGGTAGAGTCCATCTGTGCCATAAATGGCCCTAGCATGACGACGACAACCGTTTTCCAAATTCTCGGATCAAGTCGCTCGGCGGCAGAAGTCGCCCCGTTCTCGAGGTTTTGAGCTGCACTCACGTCGGTTACCCCTGTTCAGTGTCCGAGCATCCAGTGCCCACAGTTTTCGACGACATCCCCTCCCTTAGCTAAACAACTTCTTAGCTCAGCCCATTCGCTCTGCCCCGCATACTTTGTCCGCGGTGCCGTACATCTCAGTGAGGAGCTTGGCGATCTCCTCCACGAACGTTTTGATCTTCGGATGCTGAAATTTTTGCCCTGGGTACACCACCGAGAACGGTGATGAGTCGGAGAACCAGCCTGGGAGCACCGGTACGAGGCGATTCGCCTCCACCTCATCCCGGCAGGTGAAGGTCGGGAGCAGGACCACCCCGAGATCTTGGAGCGCCAGCTCCTGTAAAGCTGTCATATCATCCGCTGTCACCGCGCCCGACACCTTGACCTTGGCTCGCTGCCTCCCGCTGAAAAGTTCCCAATCATTGCTTCTCATCGTTGAAAAGAGAATGCATTGGTGTCCAACCAGCTCCTTGGGATGCTTCGGAGCTCCGGCGCCCGCGATGTATCCCGGGGACGCAAACAAAGCTCGCCTGGTCGTGGCCACTTTTTTCGCGACCAAAGTGGAATCTTGAAGCTCACCGGCCCTGAGCGCCACGTCAATGCCTTCACCTACCAAGTCCACAAATCGATTGGTAAGGATCAGATCGACGCTAACTCCTGGGTACCTGGCCAGGAACTCTTTGAGGAACGAAGAGAGGAGCTTCGCCATGCCATTCGGAGCCGTGACACTCACGCGGCCCTGGGGAGTCTTTTGACCACCGGCCGCGACGGCTTCAGCGGATTCAATTTCGCTGAGAGCCCTGGCACAGCTCTGGAAAAAGGCCCCTCCCTCCTCGGTCAAATGCAACTTTCGAGTTGTGCGCTGGAGAAGGATAACGCCAAGGCGCCGCTCGAGGGTCGAGACCTTGGAACTAACCGTGGACTTCGGCGCTCCCAGCCGCCGAGCCGCCTCGGTGAAGCTTCCGGACTGAATTACCTTAACGAAAACCGAAACATCGCTTAGCTCCAAAGCAGCCCCCCTACTGTCCAACATACTGAACGATGATTTCATCTTTTGCCATCTATTGTCCAATCGAAAATCGGCCGTAAGTTAGTTTGTGTCAGCGGTAGCATTAACCCCATCGAGAGGACCTAAGATGAAAATCAACGCCGGCCTTGCTTCCATGAGCTCCAGTGGGCAGTCCCAAGAGACTCGATCGACCTTGGTCAATCGTGGTTTCACGGCCGCCCGGATACTACTCGGAGTGCTTCTGCTCTTCGGAGTAGCCAATGCGATTTTCAACTTCGCCCCGCAGCCGCCGCTGCCCCAAGGTGCCGTGGCCTTCATGGGCGGCCTGTTCAGTGCGCCCTATTTCTTTGCGCTGCTCAAAGGGTGAATTGCTCGTAGCGCTGGCGCTATTGACCAACCGGATGGTTCCGCTTGCCCTAGTCGTGCTCGCCCCGATCACGGTGAACATCGTACTCTTCCATCTGGTCCTGGCTCCGGCAGGTGCACCCATCGCCGTCGCACTGCTGGTGTTTCATTTGGCAACGGCTTGGTCCCGTCGAGAGAACTTCTGGAGTGTCCTAGCCGTGAAATGAGCGCATTGCATCGCTCGAAGGAGTTCGCGTCATGTTGGCAATTAAAAGGTCTGATGAACGTGGGAAAGCCGAGCACGGATGGCTCAAATCGCGGCACAGCTTTTCCTTCGCCGAGTACTTCGATCCCAAGCACATGGGCTTCGGGACCTTGCGGGTCATTAACGAAGACTGGGTCCAGGGCGGCCAAGGGTTCGGCGCTCACCCGCACCGGGACATGGAAATCATCACCTACGTGACCAGTGGGCAATTGGCCCACCGGGACTCGCTTGGCAGCACATCGGTCATGAGTCCAAACGAGGTCCAGCGGATGACGGCGGGGAGCGGGATCGTCCACTCGGAAATGAATCCCGATCCCGATCGCGAGACTCACTTGTTCCAAATCTGGATCAAACCCGACCACATTGGGCTGACACCGAGCTATGGGCAAAAGAGCTTTGCTGACGAGCTCAACTCCGGGCAGCTGGTGCTGGTGGTTTCACGCGATGGACGCCTGGGTTCAATCCCTATCCATCAGGACGTGGACCTCTCTATCGCAAGGTTCAAGGAACCGAAGACCACGACCGTAAGCTTGCGTCCAAAGCGTTCGGCATGGGTTCAGGTCATCGCAGGCAAGGTGACCGTCAACGGTCATGGGCTTGAGGCGGGTGACGCCGCAGCCATCGAAGACGAATCCACAATCAATCTGACCGCGGATGCAGGAGCCGAGGTGATGGTCTTTGATCTCAAAGCTGGGTGAGGAAGACCACCCCACGACTTGGATTCGACGAGGCGTGCGGGGTTCTTTAAAATGGATGGTGAAACATCGTCATGGGGGACCAGTCATGGCACTGAAACGTGAAGGCAAAATTGGGGCAAAACTTTCCGTACTCGTCACAGGCGCCACCGGCAAGCAGGGCGGACAGGTCGCAAGGCACCTGTTGAAAAAGGGGCATGAGGTACGCGCCTTGACTCGCAAGGCAGATTCTCCTGCGGCGAGGGAACTTGCCCAGCTGGGTGCCCAAGTGGTGACCGGCGACCTGACCGACCGCGCTTCTATCGAACGTGCGGCCGACGGAGTGGATGCCATTTTCGCGATGAGCACGCCGTTTGAAGCTGGCATGGAGGCGGAAACGAAGCAGGGGATTGCCGTGGCCGATGCCGCCAAAGCAAGAGGTCGGTATCTAGTCTATACTTCGGTCGGCGGGGCAAATCAGAACACCGGCGTGCCGCACTTCGATAGCAAGCTCAAAGTGGAGCAGCATATTGCCAAGGTTGGGGCTGAAGCTGCCATCATTGCGCCGGTCTACTTCATGGAGAATGCGGTCGTGTTCGGCAAGCAGCAGCTCAAGGAGGGTGTTTATGCGACCCCCTTGCGCCAGGGTCGCAAGTTGGCTCAGATTGCTCTCGACGACATCGCCAGTTTTGCGGTTCTCGCACTGGAGAACAAAGCGCGGTTTGTCGGCAAGCGCATCGATATCGCATCGGACGATCTAACCGGAGCCCAAGCGGCCGAGATCCTGTCGCGAGTGATCGGCAAGCCGCTCAAGTATTTCCAGGTTCCGATGGAGAACATCCGAAGGACGAGCGACGATTTGGCGAAGATGTATGATTGGTTCGAGCGCGTCGGATACAACGTGGACACCGCGGCACTTCGTCGCGAATATCCCGAGATTGTGTGGCACACCTATGAGGCCTGGGCAAAGAAACAGGACTGGAAGGCGATTCTGAGCGGCTGATTCGTTGGACACAGGGGGATTCCACAGGTACCTGTGTTTCGGCAAATCGGTGGCAAGTCCACGCCACCGGCCAGCCTCGGCATCGGCAACAAGCTTGGGGATCATCAGCGGAGGAAAAAAGCGACATCGCATGTCCGTCGACGTCGCTACGGGTGCGCATTTTTCGCGCTCGGACAAATCCGACTGTATCCACCCCTGTAATTCGCGCTAGCGGCTGCTCATTTGGATCAGACGCGTCGACGACCGAAGAGCTGCCGCACTTCGCGCCATCCGGCCCTCCTTCGCGCTGCGCGCTACGGCGGACAGCCTCCGCCTACCTCTCGTTGGAATTCTGATTTTACTCGTGACCTCAGTGGCCTGCCAGCCGTAGCCAAAGGCGAAGGCTGGTGGGCGTTTACGGATTCGAACCGTAGACCCTCGCGGTGTAAACACGATGCTCTAACCAACTGAGCTAAACGCCCATCCCCTGGCCATGAGGTAGGATTCGGTTTTCCCAGATCCGTGCTACAAGTGTCAACGACAATTGCGACGATCAGGACCATAACGCCGCAATCGCCTCGCGATAAGGCGGTCTGAGCACCATCTTTTCGGTGATAATGCCACGGATCAGGTGGCCGGGGGTCACGTCGAACGACGGGTTATAGATCGGGGCATGCCGCGGTGTCATTTGTCTGCCTGCCGTCACTCGGATCTCCTCGGCACTGCGCTCCTCTAGCGGGATCTTCGACCCATCGGGCAGCGAGGTGTCAAATGTACTCAGTGGCGCCGCGACGTAAAAGTCGACGCCATGATGCTTGCATTGAACAGCCAACCCATAGGTACCAATCTTGTTTGCCGTATCGCCGTTGGCGGCGATACGATCGGCGCCGACAATCACCCAGTCGATCTTCCCTTGTTGCATGAGGTAGGCCGCGGCTGAATCAGCGATGACCTTATATGGAATGCCTTCGGCCTCAAGTTCGAATGCGGTCAGTCTTGAGCCTTGAAGATATGGCCGCGTTTCATCCGCATAGACCATCTCCACCTGTGCCGCGGCATGCAGTGAGCGAACGACCCCCAGCGCCGTCCCAAAGCCCGCGGTCGCCAAACTCCCGGTGTTACAGTGCGTCAAGATACGCAATCGCCTGCCGCCGGCGAGCTGGGCGCCGTTCTGACCGATCGCTTGACAGGTGGCCAAATCGTCATCGAAAAGGTGCCGGGCCAGGCGTCTCGTGGCGATGACCACCGTCGCCATTGGCTCATGGTCAGTGAAGCTGTCCGCGAGTTTGCGCATGTGGTTGAGTGCGTAAAAGAGGTTAACGGCGGTCGGCCGCGTCCTTGCTAGCCGTTCAATGCCGGCAACAAAGCGCTCACGGTAGTCACCCCAGCACCCTCCTCTGGGCTCCCACTCTTTGGCATCTAACGCCAAAGCGAAGGCAGCGACACAGCCAATAGCGGGGGCACCGCGCACCACCATCTCTTCGATCGCGCGAGCGACGTCAAGGAGGGTATGACAATCCAGCCAAATTTCTTCCGCAGGCAAAAGCCTTTGATCGACCAGCCGCAAGACATCATCTTGAAATTGCATTGCCGAGAACAAGACGCACCCTCGCCGGAAAACATGTGGTTAAAGCCGGCGCGCTAGGGCCGCCACGCGAGCCGGATTATACCTTGGGAAAGTCAGGATGCAACCGCTGGAAAGGTCTGCTGCTGGGCGTGGGGCCTTCGCCCCGTGCCCGTGTGCCCGCACAAATCCAACAAAGATAACTGCGTCTTGCGGCTGAGCGGCCGGGTCTTTTTTTGACGATTCGACATTCCCTATAACGACGTGCCATCTCACACCCGCGAGGGCGCCATTCAAATTGCGACGTCATCACCGGAATCGAATTTGTCGTCTGGCAAACCTTCCGCCGTGGCCTCATCGCTTTCATCACGCTGAATGCTAGTCTTCGCTGAGCGTGGGGCTTGGGTATGTAGATCGACATCGTTAAGGCCATTGCCGTCGGCATAATCACGATATTGACGCCCCGAACGCCAGCGCCGCAGTCCAAGGAAGACGAGCGAAGCGATCAACAAACCGCCAATGCCGATACCAAGGAAAATGGCGGCCTGGAAACGCGACGGCGTCCGTGAACCCAATTGCACGGAAATCATCGCATCCCAGGCTTCGGTCAAGAAGCGGTTGGCTGAATCACTCTCGAAGTGTTCCGCCACATCGGTGTAAGTCATTAAATAATGGCGGTCCTTGGAGGAGACAAGGATGTGCGCTTGCATCAAGTTGACGCCGTCAAGCATGAATTCTGTATAAAACAGCAACCCGTCACGACCGTCCGCCATCTCGATACTCATATGATTGCGGATTCGATACCCTTCCACCGACGCCGTGGCCGCCGAAAACTTCCGGACGATGACTTCTTCATATTCTTTGGCCGTTACTTCGTCGATGTAACGCGGTCCAGAAAAGCTCGCCACCTGGATGGTGCGTTGGTACTTCATTCCAGGCTGGTGTGGCACCTGCATGAGAAGCGTTAAGCTCGGGTTGTGGGCATAAACCTCCCAGCCACGCGGCGGCGCCAAGGAAAAGTCTCCTTCCTTGACCGTCACGCGACTGCCTTCGGCAACAAAATCGGCCTTGTCGACCAAGGCATCAACCGTCGCCCCTTGGGCTGAAGCTCCTTCAGGCTCACCGGCTCGTGGCGCTTCGGACTTCGCCTCAACCCCTTGGGCCAGCCCGCTCTGCTCCGACCAACGGACCGCGCTCGCTGCTAGCAAAACAAGTAAAATGATTTTTCGCACGTCTCCATCCTTTCTCAGGCCGTCGGGCGACGACTCTGTCCTCCACCCAAGCGGCGCTCGATCATCTCTTCGCGGTTCATCTGTGCCGCCTCTACGATTCGGTCAAACACTTCCTCGTCCAACTCGTATACGCCATATTTGACAAAGTCACTGGTCACGGGCGCCCTGCTGCGGTCGGTGCTGGGCGCTTCACGAACGTTGAGTTCAATTTGCGGAACGCTGTCGGTGAAGCGATTAACCAGCTTGAGCGCACTGTGAAAGCCGTGGGTAGGATGCCACATTGGACCGGAGTCAACGGCATAGATCGCCGCGATCTTCCATTGTTCAACGCCGCCAGTAGAGGTTTGCGGCGAGGTCGCAAAGACGCAAACATCGCCCCTTTTAGGGGCAGAGCCCAACGGGCGAATTAAACGATCTATGGAACTCTGGGAACTCGTCAAGAGCTCATAATTGCGACGCGGCGAGAGCTTGACCATCCAGCGCTTCGGCGTCTGCGGCAGCGCCGTCGCTACTTCCGGCTGATCACCGCGCAGCTCCTCTTCGACGGTGGCTAGTTCTAGGCTAATATGCGATGTCGGCAACCCTTCGGCCGCCAGCAAGCTCACGGCTTTCTGCAAATATTGTGATGCCTTCTCCGGGCCGCCAAGTTTGGCATTGCAATGACCGAGGAGACCAATGACCTCGGCATCTTTATCGCCAGAAAGGCGGAGCGTCTCATTTAAGAGTTTGCGGGCCGATGGATAGTCACCATCTTCATAAAGCGCATAGGCGTTGTAATAGAGGAAATCGACGTTCTGAGGATAGAGTTCGACCAAACGCTCGGCGACGAGGGCGGCGCCAGCATAGAAGCTGGCGTCGATGCAGCGGTGATATTCGAAGAGATGGGGCAGCGTCGCACCTGGGAAAGTCTCGCGCACGAAAGCCAGTACCTCGTTCAACGCCTCTTCTTGGCGACCGGCCAGCAGACCACGTGCTAGTGACTGCCACAGGCAATAGTCGGTAATCGGCACTGTGGCCCGGCATAAGTCGGGAATTTCGGCGGTGGCGGTGCGACTCGCGACGCGTTGTGATAGTTCGAGACAATAGGGGTTGTCTGAGCAGTCGGCAACGGCGCGCGCCAGTAGCCGAGCACCACCAAGTTCGTCGAGTTCGAGATGAACCAGGCCTCTTAGGGCAACGTAGGTTGCGTGGTCAGACGGGTCGGCTTGACCGCGCAAGAAGAGATGATCGCGCAACGCGACAAGCGAAGCAGTCTCGCGCCTTTCGGCCAGAGCCTCAATCCACAGTCGGTACGACTCAAAACGCCGCTCGCCCTCTGGCTCCTGAGCCAGCAAAGCTGAGGTTAGGTCGACGACCTTGCGCAACTCTCCCGCCCAGAGGTGACGGAGTGCCTCACCATGGGAACGCCCTCCCTGATCTTTGGCAAGTGCCTGTCTTGCCGCGCCAACGTGTGCCCGGCTGAGAGTGCAGAGATGCTGGACGAGTTCGGTGAGATTCCCTGACATAGGGGAGTGTCCTCCAAAACTTAAGCGTGAGGGCGAGTCAAAGGCTGTGTCTATGGAAGGTGTCGGCGGTGGCCGTCAAAACTTTAGACGGACGCCATTTACAAAAAACAAAAAAGAGCCCCGAAGGGCTCTTGAAAAAGGCAAGTTGTCGAGTCGCGGCTCAGCCGGCCTTGCGAACCTTTTGACGACCAGGTGCCGGCCGTTTTGTCGCCGCGGTCGGTTTCTTTGGTGCGGGCTCCGCCAAAGCCGCCTGGATATCTTCCGCGCGGTCGATCAAAACCTCGCGAAGCTCATTATAACAATCATCGCAAATTGCTTGATCGACAGCCGCTGTTTTCACTTCATTCCAGAGGACCAGGACCGTCCAGGCCTGCTCGCTGAAATCGCGCCGTCTGCACTTGGCCTCCGTCGTGCAGTTTGAGCAGAGCTCCGAAGTATTCTGTTGCATGGTTTGAGTTCCCCCGAGCCTTTCGATTTTGAATCTCACAACTTCACCTCTATTAGTGGTCGTGGCAATTCGGGTTTAGGGACTCTCCCTTGATTCCCGCTCCTCTAACTCACCCGCGGGCAGCGGGCTTTTCATCATCCTAACTTTGGTGTCATCTATCGGCATTTGAGCGGAAAACTTGAGCAGCTTTGGAAAGCCGCAAAAATTGCCCATGAGATCATATGGATCCCTTGGGCCCTCAGCCGCCACCAGATTTCTTTCGCGTTGGACACCCGCCACTCGGGCCCGCCGTCGAAAGCACTCTAGCGCTGCTTAGCCACCTGGATATCCAGGTCTGTCACCAAATTTGTTACGTCTTAGCTCGGTCTCTATTCTCCATAAAACATTCTCATAGTCAATGTTTTTTCTGGCTATATGGCCAGGTTTTTTCCTTACCAAAGACGTACTTAGAGTTGAGAAAACGACAAATTTCTCGCGCGCTCGAGTTGGTGAAAAGATAATTTGCGGAGGAGAAATGTTAATTAGCTTTAAGGTAGGGGGCACCGTCAAAATAGAACTTGAGAACTTCCTGCTTGATGTTATGGAAGCGCAAACTTTCGCTGGGCACGGTGAGCAGAGGTTTCCAAATCTGGTTGGCTTGGCTGCGAGCCCCATTGCGATACTGCAGCAGCCCTTGTAGATACCGCACCTCATGATCAGCGCCAGCATCCACTTGATCCAAATAAACCTTAGCCTGACGAATTTGACCGGCCTTCAGGTAAGCGTGGGCAAGAATTCTTAGGCTGCGAGCATCCTTTTTGTCGTCCAGGTCGACTGCTAATTTGGCGTATTCGACGGCCTTGGCCCCATTCTTTCCTTGCCAAATGAAGCAGTCCGCCAGCTCCAAGTAAGCCTTTGCCTTCGCCTGTTTGGCGAGCGATGGGAACAGCAGCATCTGTTCGAGCCAGACCCCGGCGGTCTCGAGTTGCCATAACTCCTTGAAGATGATCCCCAGCGCCCAGTAAATATTGGGGCTATCAAAATTCGTATTGAGCAGTTTCATCAAGTCATAAGTTGCCCGCGCGGCGTCATGCTTGCAGGCGGCCTGCACGAGTTCCAGGAGAGATTCCTCGGAACCATTGGCATAGAGATAACGTAGTTTGCGGCGGGCATAGACCAGCTCATAAGCGTGTTGCGCTTCCATGCGACGGGTCGCTTGATCAAATTCGCTCCAATCGATGCGGGCGTCATCGGTATTGCTCAAAGACGCCAAGACCTTATCGACCTTGCGCAGATCCTCATCCAGGGTTGAGAGGTTGATCAGGTTGATGACCTCCTGCACCAGGTAAGAAACATTCCAAGGGTCAATCGCCAACACTTTACGCAGCAGCACGAGCGACTGCCGGAAGTCACGTTTGCGGGCGTAAAAATTCGCCTTCAACCAATAGATCTCGGCATGGCTATCGGCCGGCAAGCTCGCCTCGGTGTCGATCTTGCTTAAGATCTCCATCGCGACGTCGGGTTCGCGGTATTGCATGACAAAGGCCGCGTACTTTAGCGCCGTCTGCCGACTCAGCCCGTCGGTCTGAAACATCGCGTCATAGTGTTTCCCAGCCCGCTCGATGTTGCCAAGCCGTAGGTACACGTCGGCGATATGGCCTTGCACGTCGGCATCACCACCAAATTTGGCCAGCAAGCTGTGCAGCAACGCCAACAGCTCGACTTTGTCGCCACCGTTGTCAATCAGTTGGCGCAAACGCTCACGACCGATCAAATATTCTTCGACATTGACACCGGCAAGCTTGAGATTACTGACCAGCAAACAGAACCGAATATCTGGATTTTCAGGATGGGCTAGGTAGGCTTCATCGAACAGCTCTTTCGCCAAAACGTATTCGCCAAGCGAAAGAAACTGGCTACCAATCTTCTGCACCATGGCCGGGCTACCGCCCTCAGCCTTGAGAATCTTCTTATAGTATTTGATGGCCTTGGCAAAATCGTCGAACTCCTCGAGCACCTTGGCGATGAAATAGAGCACGCCCTCTGGAGTCTTGGGATCGTCAAGCGCGACGAGCGCTAGGCCGTTGGCCCGGGTGCGTCGGCTCTCGCTCTGCGCTTTGTCACCCTGTGCTTCAGCAATTCGGGCCGTCGCCAGCAACTCATAGATCTGGATCTCGGTTGGACAGGCACCCTTGTTCTCAAGCCACCACTCAGCGAGGGTCTGAATTGCCGCCTCGGCCTCGCCGAATCGCTCTTGGCTCAAGAATTCTTGACACAATTTCCGATGTGTCTCGAAGTTGCCATACACGTTATAAGGCGCCGCTTGTTCAAACAGGTAGAAAAAGTGGTCACCGCGTTTCTCATCACCCGTTTGATAATGGATTTGGCTAAGCCCGAAATAGGCAGCCACCCAATCTGGATCGGCGGTCAATGCTTGTTGATAGTTAAAGATCGCCCGGTCGAAGTTACCCTGCTGCTCCATGCTGTAGCCAATTCCATAATAGGCTGCGGCACTCGGACCGTGGCGGCGAATGATCTCCTGAAAGACATTGGTTGCTTCCGACGCGGTGGTCATCTCACCGTGTTGCTCGGCCAAGGCTAGGCACGTTTCAAGACGCCCAAGATCACGGCCGGTCTTGAGCTTCGCATGATAGTGAGTCAACATCTTGTCGAGCTTTTTGAGCATGGCCGCGAGCTCGATTCGGCGCAAATGGACGAGCATTTCCTGCTCGCCTTGCTCCGAGTTAATCAAAGCATCGAGCAGACTCTCAGCCTCGCTGTAACGCTTGACGAAGATGAGCTTGTTAGCTTCTTCGAGTTTTTTTTTCGACCTGCTTGAGCATGCCTCTCCCGCGCGCCAGACCGCACTCGACCACTGACAGTGCGTATCGACCGTCAGCAGCGGAACCTTACGGATTTCGCATGGGAGGGGGCTGGAGGAGAGTTCGAAATGGCGAGATAGTGGTGAGGTTACTGGACATTGGCGATTTCCTGAATGGTTCAGGAAGCGACTGAGCGGACCACTTCCTGGCCGGCTCAGTCAAAGGCTTGAGAGCGTCAATGGGCCTAGTTGCAGCTGGTCTGCTCAGCTTTGGCTATGGCGGCGCGCAGCGTCTGCTTTTCAGCGTCACCCCACTCCCCGACGGTGGAACCAACTAGGGTCCCCGTGCAGTCGACGACAAAGGTTTGGGGAATGCCTTCTTCTTGTTTAAGGGCCTGAAAGACCTTCTGACCCACATCCTTGACCACGGGATGGTTGGGGTGATGGGTGGCGATCCAATTAGCGTAGTCGCGCGCATTCACATCAAGCCCGAGGTCAAGCACCGCAACGCGGGGATCGTTCATATATTGGGTGGCGAGGGCGTCGACGTTGACGGCATTTTCATTGCAGTAATGACAAGTGAGCGAATAGGCCTCAAAAACATGGACGACATTCTTGTGATCGGCAAGCCGATACTGCGCATCATGAGCCGAGCTGTTCATCCAAGGAAAGCCGGTAGTGGCTGGATCAATTCGTTGTTGAGCCGCTGCCATGGTGGTCGCCAGACTGCATGCCAACGCAATGAGCACATTCTTCATTGGTGTTTCCCCCTCGTTTACAAATAATTTGAGCAGAATTCGTCAATCCGACCGAAAATGATTATCCCACTGGTCTCACTTAGCACGCACCTTGAAAAATTACCAAATCCTCTTTGGACCCTGGTCCAGCTTCGTCACCCTGGATTTCTTCGGTGTTATACTAGAGAAAGTCCGTTAGTCGCGAGCCAGAAGGGGCCCCCATGCTGCAGCGCTTGCTTCTCTGTGTCTTAATTTATCTCTCTGCTATCACCGCCTTTGGCCAAAGCCTCGACGGCCCCAGCGGTGCCCATGGTGCGCTTGAGCAAGCCAAACCATGGCTGGGAGTGGCGATAGACAAGGGCGACAAAGCGGTGCTCGTCAAGGACGTTCTCGCTGGCACTCCTGCTGAAGCCGCCGGTTTGAAAAAGGGCGACCAAATTACCGCTGTCGATGGCAACCCAGTAGCTGCCCCGGAGGAGTTAATCCGGGCCGTGCAGGCGCAGGGTGTCGGCAACACGGTCACCGTGCATTACCGACGCGGCAAGCAAGAGATCGCGCAAAAGATCAGACTTGTAGCTCGGCCGGATCAGCTCGAAATGCTACGTGCAGCCCTGGTGGGCAAGCCGGCACCGGCATTTGACCTCACCGTCGTCAAAGGCGATTTGCCGGGCAAAAGCGCGGCGCTCAAGGGCAAGGTCGCTCTCGTCGAGTTTTGGGCCACTTGGTGCCCGGCTTGCCGCTCGACGCACGCCAGACTTTCCGCCTTTTCACGCCAACACAAAAACATCGCTGTCGTCGCTATCTCAGATGAAGAAGACGCCGAGCTGAAGGCCTATGCACGGACGGTTAACCCGTCTTTCACGATCTTGCAAGATAAGACCCATTCGACCCAAGGACCGTGGATGGTGACGGCGATTCCGCAATTAGCCGTGGTTGATCAACAGGGCAAAGTGATTTTTGCCACCGTTGGCGCCGGAGAATATTTGGAAGAAGCCCTTGCCCAGGCAGAGAAAGCCGAGATGACCCGGTAAGTCGACCAGCTAGTTGACATCTCGCACTTCAACATCCACCGTCACCCTGGGCTCAAAAGTGTGCACGAGTAACATGCCGCGCTTGCAGCCAATCAGAGTCACGGGCTGGGACGCAGGCAGTCGCGCTATCTTGGGGTCCGTGTAACAATCCTGCTCGACATTGCGCCCGGCCAGAGGCCAGTGCTCACCCGGTTTGTCACTGCAAACAACGAATCCAAGATCAAAGTCCGGCGGAAATCCAGAGTAACAAGCCGGTAGGGTGGCGCTACCAGGCGCTGGTTGGGGAAAATAGTCTAGCCGAAGGGTAAGCGTCCCTTTGGGACGACCCGTTTTATCATCGACATCAAAGGCGGTGCCGGTGGTACCGTTTGGATCGGCACCAGCGACCTGGCGAGGGAGGATGATCTCGCTGCCGGCACTAGGCGACGCATCGTTCTTACGCCAACGAGACACCTTGCAGGCGATCAGCGCGGTGAGTAGGAGCATCACCGTCACGGGCATGACCGCGCGGCACCGGACGACGTTTTCCATCTTTGTTTGTCTCATGGAAGCAGCCTCCCTTAGCCGCCGAAGGCCGGCGCGCCAACAATCTCATTTCCTATAATCAACAGGTGAATATCGTTTGTGCCTTCATAGGTAAAGACCGTCTCGAGGTTACACATATGGCGCATCGCCCTGTATTCGACCATGATGCCGTTGCCACCGAGAATATCGCGACAGGTTCTTGCTGCCTCCAGCGCCATCTCGACATTGTTCTGCTTACCCATGCTGACATGGGCAAAATGCAGTTTGCCGTCATTTTTCAATTGGCCCAGACGCATGGCCAAGAGCCGGCCTTGGGTTATGCGACTGAGCATCAGCGCCAGTTTGCGCTGCACGAGCTGCGTGTGCCCAATCGGTCGGCCAAAGGTCACGCGATCCTTTACGTAATTGACCGCCTCATCAAAGCAGGCCTCGGCGGCGCCGAGTACCCCCCAAGCGATTCCGTAGCGGGCTTGAGTCAAGCAGCTGAGCGCCGACTTGAGGCCCTCTGACTTTGGTAGCAAGGCATCCTTGGGCAATTTGACATTGTCAAAATAGAGTTCAGAGGTGACCGAGGCCCGCAGCGACAACTTTCCTTCCATCTTACGCGCCGAAAAACCCTTAACATTTGTCGGAACAACGAAGCCCCGCACACCCTTGCCGGTCTGCGCCCAGACAACCGCGACGTGGGCGAGGTTGCCGTTGGTGATCCACATTTTTGAGCCGTTGAGGAGCCAATGGTCACCCTTGTCCTCTGCCTTGGTATTCATGGCGCCAGGGTCTGAGCCGCCGTTGGCCTCAGTCAGACCAAAACAACCCACGGCCTCCCCGCTCGCTAGACGTGGCAACCAAGATTTCTTATGCTCTTCGCTGCCAAAGGCATGGATCGGATACATGACAAGCGCCCCTTGCACGGAAGCAAAGCTCCGAATGCCGGAATCGCAGCGCTCTAGCTCCTGCATCACTAAACCATAGGCGATATTGTCCATCCCCGGCAGACCGTAGCCGCTTAGATTGGAGCCAAGCAGCCCAAGCTCGCCCAACTTGGGAATGATCTCCGTCGGAAAACGCTCCTCCATGTAACATTGGCGAATCTTCGGTTCGATCTCTTTGCTGACAAAGTCGCGCACCGAACTCTGGACAAGGCGCTGCTCGTCGGTGAGCAGACTGTCAAGATCGAGGTAGTCCGGGAACGGGGAAGTGCGGGGTGAAGCCATTGTCGAACTCTCTCCATTGCCTAAATTTGTCATTGATGAGTGGTCATTCCTGCAGCGCTCAAAAGCGCGATGGAGATGGACCCCCAAAATTCCTAGCGTGGTCCTGTCGCGAGCGAGTGAGGCCTCTTGGACCGTCTAGAGGTGGCATAATAAACGAAGCGTCCCAGGAGATACACACCTACCGCTAGGCTAATGCCACCGTGAAAAACGTCCTTCGCCGTCGTCCAAAAGCATAGATATAGGAGGCCGAAAGCCAAGGCGAGGCCCAGCAGCGCGTCGAGTTCTCGATGGCGCCCACGAAGCAAAGCATACTCCAGTGAAAACCCATGGTTATCATCTTTGACCTGCGACACAGGAAGCAGTTGCGGCAAAAACGCTGCCACGCGCTCACGATACTCCGCGAAACGCGGACCAAGGTAGCGCGCCATCCGCTCCTCATCCCGTTGGTAAGAAAGACGATAGACGAGCGTCAAGCCGATGGCAGCCGCACCCATAAGATAAACATTCCGCCCTGCGACACATAATCCAAGAAAAAGGAGGGCCGACCCAAGGAAATAAGGGTGACGCACGAAGCGGTAAGGTCCGCGCAAGGCGGTTTCGCCGACGTTATAGCCGTAGCCGGCGGCGGCGATACGGAGTGCTTCGCCGACGCCGCTGACTAGACTACCGACCACCAGCGAGGTCAGCGTCGGATCGGCGAGGGCAAAGACTCCCGCCACGACGGCGAATTCGACGATGGCGCGCGGCGAGGTACGGAGACGGTCTCGCACGAATCGAGTCCACCGGTGGTTCAAAGAGGTGCCACCTTGTGTTTGGCGCATGCGCCCTCCGCGTCTTCCATGCTAGCATTAACGCCATTGTCGATGCGGTTCACTTTACCGGGAAGTAGCGCCCATGGCACGGGATTTCTTATCGCCGCTGAGCGTCGCCCGAGACCCCCTCCTCAACCTCGGCGCGATGCAGCTGGCAGAGCTTATCCGCCGTCGCCAGCTGTCACCGCTTGAGGCGATGAATGCCCATATCCGGTGGATTGAGTCGGTCAATCCCCAGCTCAATGCGCTCGTCGCCGAACGTTTCGCGGCAGCCCGCGCTGAAGCCAGCGCGGCCGAACGTCGCCTCAAGGAGGCCGATCCACCGGCCCTATTGGGGGTCCCGGTGACCATTAAAGAGGCCATAGGACTTGACGGTATGCCCAACACTGCCGGGACTCTTCATCGGCGTGGCATGGTGGCGACCAAAGACGCGACGGCAGTCTCTCGCCTCCGAAGTGCCGGCTGTATTCCCTTAGGCGTGACCAATGTTTCTGAGGGCTGCTTTTGGTTTGAGTGCTACAACCTCGTTTACGGTCGCTCCAATAACCCCTACAATTTAGCTTGCCACCCTGGTGGCTCTAGCGGCGGTGAAGCCGCGATCATCGGCGCTGGCGCCGTCCCATTGGGTTTGGGTAGCGACCTCGGCGGTTCCATCAGGATTCCGGCGGCAATGTGCGGCATTTTCGGCCACAAGCCCACGCATGGCCGCATTCCCTTTACCGGTCATTGGCCCTTCACCGAAGAAACTTCGGCAATGCAACGGGGTCTCCACGTCTATAACACATTAGGTCCAATGG
>Ga0207116_10144_pt3 | contig 19712 bp, 12 predicted proteins | sample Alteio_BWMinHeat_44_FD_153550 | JGI IMG/M metagenome (GOLD analysis project Ga0207116, IMG submission 153550) | Enriched cells from forest soil in Barre Woods Harvard Forest LTER site, Petersham, Massachusetts, United States -... | ecosystem: Environmental > Terrestrial > Soil > Temperate forest >... | reverse complement strand
TTTCCTTACGGAACTGGAGTGAGGTTAAACCTGCACCGTGCACCACCGCACTGATATGTTTGGCGCCGGTATCCAGCGACGAGCGCACCATCCAGCCTATTTTGCGGTGTCCTTCAACACCTTTGCCTACAAAAGAGGCATCGCAGCGCAGGATAAAATCGCCTTTCATTTTTTTCCAGGCAAAATGAAACTCATCATGCGTTCCCCAAATATTGGCACCGGAACCCGAAAGGGTATAAGTTTGCAGCTTATCGTCATAGTTGAAGGTGCCGGCGGTTTTCACCCGGCCCACATCTGTCTGCCCGTCAAAAATACCTGCGGGGTTTGTTTGTGCGTTTATTTTTGTCGCGATCATTATCAGGATCACGGCCATTAAATTAACCAGTATTGCCCTTTTCATCAATTGATTTTTTTTGAGTTCATAATTACCTTACCGTCTACAAATGATCTAATGATTTAATTTTCAAGGTGGTTTTTAGCTGCTCCAGTGTAGCCTGGCTTTTTATGATGATTGAAACCGGCTCGTTTGGTAATACATCGATATAGTTGTCCGACAGCCAAACCTCCTCATCGCCGAAAGTTATTCCTGTTCTTGGCGCCAATGCACTGCTCGTTATTTTCAGGACATAGTGATCGCTCTGTTTGGTCAAATCAGTCTGGATGATCGATTTAGAATACTTCAAGTCTTTCGGCCTTTTGAAATAAAGGTCATTTGACGATACTACTTCACCCTTTTCATCTACCAGCTTTGCTGAGATAAAGGTTTTTTCGGGATCGTAATTTGCCCCTGCCAGGTCTTCTTTCGAAATACTTAAAGCTTTTTCACTCGACAAGGCCTTGACTTTATGTTCGATCTTTTTGCTCCACAATACCTTCCCGTCAAAATCCATCAGTCTCACCTGCAGCGATGCTTTTTCATCGGCGGCCCGGTCGGATACAACATATACATTCACCTTACCGTCTTCCTCGCGTGGCGATACCAATACCGGCGCGAAAAAGCGCTTTGCCATATACATACCGGCCTTGGGGCGTCCGTAGTAGTCCATTGTTGCCCATGAAATTACCGGCCAGCTATCATTCAGCTGCCAGTACAGGAAACCCATGGAGAACGGCCTGCGCCTGCGCATGCTTTCTGAATAAATTTTTAAACTTTCACCCTGCACCAACTGGGCCAGGTAATCGAAGGTCGCAAAATCGGCAGGTTCTTTATATTCGGTTTTGATGATCTTGCCGATGACCTCATTGCCATTGATCAGGGCGTTCTTTTGATGCGCGTTCATAATTTTCGATGTTGCGGAACGGTCGCCCGGCTCGGTAAAGGCATCGATGGTGGCCATATCCGGAAATCCCTGTATGCCAGTTTCACTCACAAAACGCGCTTTGTAGTTGGCCTGATCCTCGATATCCTTGTTGTTCCACCACACGCTGTAATTATGCGTGTCGCCTGAAATGAAATCAGAGGTCTGCGTGTCGAAATCCGAATTTGGCGAAACTGCCGTGTACGGAATTTCGGGGGTTAAACGGTTGGTGATAACCGGGATCACGTCACGATATATTTCATAATAATTGTAATAATTCCTGGGTGGCGTTACGCCCGACATAAGCTTAGCGAACAAGGGCTTGAAGGCATCTGGGATGAGGCCCGGGTCGATGGGCGCGCCGGGTGTCGTCGTCTCGTTGTTGCCGCACCACACCGCTATGCAGGGATGGTTGCGCAACCGGCGCACCTGGTATTCCACCTCTTTGGTTATATTGTCTTTCTGGAATCCGGGAGGCGTGGAATTGGCGAACATAAAATCCTGCCATACCATGATACCCAGCTTATCGCAGAGGTCGTAAAATTCCTGCGTCTCATAATAGCCACCACCCCATAGCCGCATCATGTTCATGTGTGCGTCGGCTGCGGTTTGCAGGAAGCGGCGGTAGCGTTCCTTCGTCATCCTCGTTGGAAAATGATCGAAAGGGATAATATTGGCTCCTTTGGCAAACACAGGTATACCGTTCACAACAAAATGAAAAGTTCGGCCCAGTGAATCCCGGTCACGGTCCAGTTTTACCGAGCGCAGGCCCGCTTTGGTCGAGATAGCGTCAGCAGTATGCCCGCCGGTGATCACCGCGCTTCAAAGTAATACATGTCCTGTTTGCCATAGCCGTTCGGGTACCACAATTTAGGATTGGCAATATCGATTGGATAGCTAATGTCATTTACACCTGTATGCAGGGTAACCGGGTAAGTGAACGATTTGCCGGCCCCCGTTTGTGAATAGTTTATTTTTAATGCGGCAGTTGTATTCGAGGTAGAAAATACGCGCACATTAACACTAATATGCGCGGCTTGTTTGGTGATGTCGGGTTGCGCAATGCCTATATCCATCATGTGCTCGTCCTCCCAGCATTGCAGGTATACCGGCCGCCAGATACCACAGGTGACCATGCTCGGCCCCCAGTCCCAGCCGCCCTCATAAGCTGCCTTACGTACATAGGCCCTATTCCCGGCTGCAAGCATTTTGGCCATGGTGCTGGTATCGGCTTCTTCGGGATATGCCTTTTCGAGCCGGGCGATTTCGTCCTTTACCCGGTGGAACACAATGGTTAGTGTATTATTGCCCGATTTCAGGTAAGGTTTAATATCCGTGCGCCATTCACGAAACATATTATCAGTATGAAGGATCAGCTTGCCGTTGACCAAAACGTCGGCCACGGTATTCAGGCCGTCAAAAACCAGGTCGACGTGCTTATGTTTTAACAGGGCCGCGTCAGCATTAATTGTTTTGCGGTATTCCCATTCCGAGCCGGACACCCATTGCACTTTTTTTTCATTGTCGCGATAAAAAGGATCGGGAATCAGCTGATGAGCCAGCAGGTCGGTATGGATAAGCCCGGGTACTGTGGCACTGCGCCATTCAGCCAGTTCAGGCTTTGATCCATTGTATTCGTGAAATTCCCAGCCGCTTTCGAGCGATATCTTTTGGGTTTGTGCTGAGGCCGCGCTGGAAAATAAAATGCAGGCAATAATTGTTTGCAGTATTTTTTTCATATCTGAAGGTGAAAATTGATAATGCAAGATTACCCCGGCAGGCGGCATTTGAAGTGCCACTTTAGATAAATAAAAGTGGTACTTCGAAAAAGTGTGGTGTTACTTATAAATGGCCGCTTAGTCTGAAGCCGAAAGTCTTAAGTCCTAAGTAAAGAAAAGAGGAAATTTGACTTAGGACTTTTGATTAAAGACTTTGGACTAATTTCCCAGGTATTCGCTGGGTGTTTTACCCGTTACATCCTTAAAAGCGCGGTTGAAACCTGTTTTGCTGTTGAAGCCGCTCATATAAGCGACATCCATGATGGTGCGGTCTTCATTGCTTTGGTTTTTCAATTCAGCCTCAACATGCCGGACGCGGTATTCTTTAATAAAGGTGAAAAAATTCTTATTAAATCCTTTATTGAGCGTTTGCGAAAGCAGCAGCTTTTTGATGCGTGTCTCCTCGCTCAGCTTTTCAATGGTCAGCTCGGGGTCGAGGTAGGGTTTACGTTCGTCCATGAATTTTTCAAGTTTCAATTGATACCGTTTCAGGTCATCGTCATGAAGTGCCGATTGTGAAATATCCTCGCTGGTTGGAATAAACACCGGTATGCTTTTTTGCCAGATACCCAATATCACGAGCAGGAAGGTCATGATGATGAAACAGTACTCATTTGTAATAATATTAACGTCAGCATTACTATAACTGGTGTTAACCCTGGCAAGCACGCTTTTTAGCAGGAATTCGATTATTTGCAAGGCAATAATGATGATCATCCAGTTAACGGTAATGCTTCCGGGGGCCCCTGAATAGTTTTCGCGGATCAATCTTTGGTGTTTGCGCAGCATATCGATGCAAAACCAGAAACAATAAAGTATAAAGCAAGTCACCATCGCTAACCCTATACTGTACCAGGGGCTTTGTACCGGGTTTGTAAGTAAAAGGATGAATAGCATCCCGACCCCTGCTAAGGGCAAATAGATATATAATTGCCTGATCCCGAAACCTGTTGTCGTGTCCGTAAGATATTTAATATACCAGCCGCAGCTGATAATAGTACTGATACCAAATATGGCGGCAATAGCACTATAAAGAAGTTTGCCTGTGATGATTGAGGCCTCATCAAAGCTGAACTTCACCACGAACGTGACGAGGATGGCTATAAGCAGTTTATCACTTGTTTTTAGGGGCCGTTTCAGGATATAGATCAATATGCCGCCGATAGCCGCCAACGTAATTCCTATCGTGGTGAGAAAATGCATATTCGGTCGAAGTATTTTTGATAAAAATAAGAAACCCGGTGGACTGTAGGTAGGAAATTTTGTGGATGATTCATTTCGTCCCGGGGTTTCTGCAAACGACTCCGCGGTGACGGTTAAAATGTTCACGAAAAAGGTCTAAATCTTGACAAATTTGCAGTCATTAAAAATATAAATTGCTGCTTATCAGGAAATTACGGCGACAAGACCCGCCATAGACGCGCGATCGTGAACACTTTACCTGTACAGTTCATTGACAATCAGAAGTTTAGCCAGATGTCGCCGAAATTTTGTTTGAAAAATTTTAGAAGAAATTAAACTTACCGGCAACCTCATCATCTAATCACCGACTCTGCTTATGGCTTTAAGTAAAAAGAATTTATAATAACATTTTGGGCCGACGCCCGTTAAGCTTAGGATAATCGGGCATGAAGGATAGGTTAACATTACGATTTATTAATGTTTTCTTTACATAATGCTTTTAAACAGACCATAGACTTGCGGATTATTCTCCGTTGAAAAGCATACGAATGAAATATATTCTACTTTTTTCTTTTATAGCCTGTCTTTCTATTGCTGTAAAAGCTCAAAACACTGTTGTAAGCGGCACCGTCACGGATGCCCAAACCAATAAGCCGCTGGCTTTTGTTACAGTATCTTTCCCGGGAACATCTATCGGCGTTAACAGCGATATCAACGGCAAATACCGCCTGGAATCGGGCAAGCCCTATACGCAGTTAAAATTTTCGTCCGTTGGGTATACCGCGGTGACCCGCACCATTGTAGCTTATAAGGAGCAGGTGATCAATGTTAAATTGCAGTCGGATGTACAAACGTTGAATGCAGTCACAATCAAATCGGGTAAAAAGAAACGCTATCGTAATAAAGATAACCCGGCGGTAGAGCTCATCCGGCAGGTAATCGCGCATAAGGACTCAAACAGAATGCAGAGCTATGATTATACCGAATACGCACAGTACGAAAAACTGCAGTTTTCTTTTATCAATGTCTCGGAGAAATTCTTTAAAAAAGGACTTACGCACAACTATAAATTTTTATACGATAACCGCGATACCACCGAACTGCCGGGCAAATCGCTGCTACCGGTTTACCAGGAAGAGAAGATAACCCAAACTTACTACCGTAAAAATCCGCCAAAAACCAAAAAGATCGTATTAGGCGAAAAGAAGGCTAATGTGGTGAATTTTGTTGACGAGGAGGGCGTAAACACCTATCTCAACAGGATGTATAACGAGATAGATATTTATTCCAACAATATCTTCCTGATGACCAACCAGTTCCTCAGTCCGATTTGCGATGAGGCGCCTACGTTTTACAAGTTCTTTATAACAGATACGATTGAGGTTAACCATCAAAAGCTTGTGGAATTGAGTTTTACCCCGCGCAATGGTAATGATATGCTGTTCGAGGGCCTCATCCTCGTGACACTTGACGGCAAATATGGCGTTCAAAAGGCCAGGCTTTCCATCAACAAAAACATTAATCTGAATTGGGTAAAAGGCATGGAGGCCGATTTGGATTATGAGCAAAACCCCGACGGCCGGTACCACCTGAGCAAAAGTTTCACAAAAGCGAGCTTCGGATTGTCTAAAAAGGGCGATAAAGGTATTTTTGGCGAAAGAACGATATCATACGAGAATTACCTGGTCGGCAAACAGCGACCGGACAGTGTTTACGCAGGCGAGGACCTGGTGATCAAAAAAGGCGCCATGAACCGTAACGAACAGTTTTGGTCGGACAGCCGCGGGCGTGATACGCTGACAAAAATTGAGGCCAATGCTTATAAAAATATCGACAGCCTGCAAACTATCCCCTCGTTTAAACGCACGATGGCAACCATCAACCTGTTTGCTGTGGGATTTGTACAGGCAGGCGTGGTTGAAATTGGTCCAATAGGTACGTTTTATAGCTATAACCCGGTTGAACGATCGAGGGTAAAATTTGCAATTCGCACAACGGATACTTTCAGCACACGATTTTACCTGGAAGCCTATGGCGCTTATGGAACCGGCGATAAACAATTTAAATATTTGCTGAGCGCGGCTTATTCGCTTAATAATAAATCGATCTACAAATTTCCGAACGATTATATCAAGATATCTACCCAGCGCGATATCAAAATACCCGGCGAGGAACTGGCTTTTGAACAGCCTGACCAGGTATATACTTCTTTCACACGCGGTGTCAACAACAAATTCCTGTATAACAATTACTACAAATTTGATTATGTAAATGAGTTTGCGAACCATTTTTCTTATTCGTTCGAATATAAAAATTGGAAACAGACCCCAGCTGGCTCGCTTTCTTTCACCAATCAATTAAACGGACTGCCTAATACTGTTCCCGACATTACGACCTCCGAGTTTTCAATAGGATTACGCTATGCGCCCAACGAACAAATCGTACAGGGCAAACTTTACCGTATCATTATTCCCAGCAAGTATCCGGTACTCACATTGAATTACCAGCAGGATGTAAAGGGCTTATTTGGCGGGCAGTATAATTATCAAAATATTTACAGCAGGTTCGATAAACGTTTTTACCTGTCGCAGATCGGCTATGCAGATGTAACAGTCGAAGGCAGTTACCTATTCGGGCAGGTACCGTTCCCGCTTTTGGATATTCACAATGCTAATCAAACCCTTGCTTTCGACCTTAATTCGTACAACCTGATGAATTTTCTGGAGTTTGTGAGCGACCATTATGCCGATGTAAAGGTGGATTATAACTTAAACGGCTTTCTGTTGAACAAAGTGCCGCTGTTAAAAAAGCTAAAATGGCGCGAAATAATCTCGTTTAAAGTACTCTACGGTGGTTTGCGCGATGAGAATAACCCTGCTTTAAACCCACAATTGCTTCAGTTCCCGCTCGATAAAAATGGCAAACCCGAAACCTTTACACTGACCAAACAACCCTATTTAGAAGGGGGAATAGGCATTGGAAATATATTTAAGATATTCCGCATCGACTTCGTGGAACGTTTCAATTACCTGAATAATCCTAACGTTTCGCGGTACGGAATAAGGGGAAGCGCCTGGTTTGATTTTTAAGTATTAGTTACACAATATTATCAGTCATGCGCAGCCCCGGCAGCAAGGATCATGCGGAAGTTGGCACGGCTAAATTTATCAAACTATAGGCCAATTTTCTTAAAGGAGTGGGGAAAGTGTGGAATCCACACTTTCCCCACTCCTTTTTATATAATATTCCCGCAAATCCTTCATTATCTTAAGCTTAGCAGTTCGCTTAAGGTAGCGGCCAATGCGTTATTTATCTATATGTGTCACAACACTTAATGGCATTTAATTCAACTGCTTTGCCCCCTTTTTATAGCCCCAAAATCATAAAAAAATCGCACAAAAAAGAACAGTTCTAACTGATTTAGTGCGTTTTATGGTGGGTAATTTTTTCCATAGTGGGATAATCCCATGATCCCGCTATGGAAATTTCTGCAACTTAATGTAATTTGCCCATTTATATGTTCCTCAATGCTTTATGATTAAGATAATTATATTTGTGTCCCGCCAGAAAAAAAAATGCACAGAATTTGCTTAAAGGGAAACAACTATTGATTAATAATTGAAAATCCTAATGAAAAGACTGAAAACGCGCATACTATTCTCAATTATCGCCTGCATTTTAATATCAGCATCGGTAAAAGTAAATGCCCAGACATTTGGCATTTCGTACACACCCAACAGTAATACTTACACAGTTGGTACCGCTATAACAAGTTGGTCTCCAACGGTCAGCAATGGAACTGTGGCGACGATTGCTTTTGGCACGGGCACCCAGCTCACCGGGGCTACTTTAAACTCACCTTACGGAATGGGTATCGATGCATCGGGCAACATATATGTTACCAACTTCGGCAATAATACGGTAAGCGAATATAATTCATCGGGTACTTACGTAGGAACGTTCGGGTCGGCGCAGTTGTCAAACCCCTCGGCTATATCCTTTGATCAGTTGGGCAACGCCTACGTACTGAACTATAACCGCACAAATAACGGACATGGTAACTACCACGGCAACGCTTACGTAGCACAGTATTCCTCAACCGGCACCTACGGCTCTACCGTGGTATCGGGCCTGGGTACTGCAACAGGTATGGTTGCCGACCAGTCAAGCGACCTTTACATTGCCGAGGGCAGCTACAACAATGGCAACAATACAGTATCCCAATATGATATAAGCACCGGCACCGGTTTGCTGGCATTATCACTGACGGGCACAACCAATCCTATCGGCGTAACGGTTGACGGCTCGGGCAATGTTTATGTACTCGACAGCCTGGGCACTACTTCTGCCGTAGAAAAATATAACTCGGCCGGAGTTTTTCAATCAACCCTGATCACCGGCTTATCAAAATCATCACACGCCATTTATTCAGACGGCGCAGGAGATGTTTACGTTGGAGACAGCGGCGCGGGTACAGTAACAGTTTATGGTCCCACAGGCTCGCAGTTAACGCAAATCACAGGTCTTGGCGATCCTGAAGGCATAGTTACAGACAGCAAAGGAAACCTGTATATATCAGACCGTACAAACAATACTGTAACGGAATATCCATTAAAAGGTGGCTATTACATCAATAAATTATTGCCTGCAGGGCTAAGTTTCAGCAGTGCAACAGGCACTTTCAGTGGTACACCTACGGCCGGCTCTGCTGCTACCGTTTATACGATCACCGCATACAGCACAAGTGGCGCCAGCAGCAGTACTACAGTTACAATAACCGTTAACTCAACCCTGCCGGTTTTCACTTATGATCCCAACTCGGTTGACGTTTTTACGACGGGCACTACCATAACAAGCTTTGGGCCTACTGTTATCAGCGGCTCGCCAATATCAGGTTACAGCATTAGCGGAACATTGCCGGCGGGCCTCAGCTTCAATACAACCACCGGTTTTATTTCAGGAAAACCAACTGCAACACAATCATTAAAAGTCTATACAATAACGGCAACCAACGCTGTAGGCAGCAATACTACCACTATAAGCATAGCGACAGTTGTAGCTGACTACTGGACCGGTAAAACCAGTTCGGACTGGAATACCGGCAGCAACTGGAGCACAGGTAATGTGCCCACATCAGCGGACTACGCCAGTATCGGCGAGCAAGCTTACCATCCCGGCCATCCCTTTGAACCAACCATATCATCAGCAGAAAATGTTACCGTTGGCTACCTGGCATTAGGTGCAACACACCAGCCAACATTAACGGTGACCGGGTCCATCACGGTTAATAATGTTTTCACTGTTGACAACAACTCCACACCCACACTTACCGGCGCTGGTAACGTATATATTGTGCCATCGGCTATTGTCGACGTAAATGGAACAGGAGCTTTGACTATCAACTCAGGTTTGACCTTCACCTTGCAATCCAATGCATCCGGCTCGGCTTCGGTAGATGAAATAACAACCGGCTCAATAACCGGTACTGTAAGTGTTCAGCGCTACATGAGCGCACAACGGGGCTATCGCTTAATGGCTTCACCTGTGAACGCTGTGAGCGGGGTAAAAGACGCAAATGGCAACCTTGCTTATAGCGTTAATTACCTTAAAAACTCAAGTTATTTAACTGGTACCACGGGTACTGCAGGCGGTTTTGATAAAACAGGCAACCCAACACTGTGGCTGTACCGTGAGGATGTTATCGGAAATAGTTCAACCTTCATTACCGGTAACTACCGTGGTATCAGCAACCTCACTTCGGCGCCTACATATAGCCTGAACAACGAGGCCTCAAATTATACCATCCCTGTAAGTAACGGTTACCTGTTCTATTACCGCGGCAGCCGCAAACAACAGACACTGGCCGGAGCAACCACCGCCGGAGCAACAGCCACTAACGATACGCTGACAGCCGTAGGCTACCTTAACCAGGGACAGATCATATTCAGGGATTGGTACACTGCTTCGTCCACAGCACCGGGCTTCTCAAATCCAAGTATCTCGGTACAAGGCCTTAACCTGGTCGCCAATCCGTATGCATGTACCATCGACCTGGACACTTACAACACGAGTTCAACCAGCACCGGCATCTATGCTTCCAACATATCAAAAGTCATTTACGAGCTGAACCCTAAGACATTAAATTACGATACATATGTGGCCGGCTCTGCCGACTCGCTTTATACAAATAATGGCGGCAGGTATATCGTCAGCGGCCAGGGATTTTTTGTGCATGCGTCAGGTACCGGCGGAGAACTGATCTTCAACGAATCGGCGAAGGCACCGGTGAAGCAGGTAACATCGCCAAAGCTGTTCATGAGTTTACGTGCTCCGCTTGCGACTAACACTACAAAGGCTAAACCTATGCAAATGCTGCGCCTCGAAATGGCATTGGATACGGTGAATAAGGACAATATACTCATCATGTTCGATGGCGACTCCAAACCAGGTTACGTTTTTAATGAAGACGCGCTTTACCAAACAGGGTCAGGCAAAGTGAGCCTGAGCAGTGTATCTGATGATAACAAGCTTCTTTCAATTAATAAATTGCCGCTGAGCAATGGAGTTACTATTCCACTAAAGGTAGGTTCGACGGCATACAGCACTTATACGCTAAATCTTAAGGACATTAAAGGTGTACCGCAACTGTTCGACGTTTGGCTGAAGGATGCCTTTACAGGTGATTCGGTTAACATGCGCACCAACCCAAGCTATACTTTTTCTATCACGGCTGATGCAGGCAGTTATGGGTCAAAACGCTTCACGATCACTATGCGCGAAAACCCGGCAATGGCTTACCAGTTATTGAGCTTTAATGCTGCTAAAACAGGGACCGGCCGCCAGGTGCAGCTTACATGGGCAACTGCGAATGAGCAAAACTATACTAATTTCACCGTTCTGCGCAGCACAGACGCTGGCAAAAGTTATGAAGTTATCGGCAGCACGATATCAACCGGAGCGGGCTCTTACGACATGTTGGATAAGGCACCTGTTACCGGTCATAACTATTACATGCTGAAGCAGGTAGATTATAACAACAAGGTTACTTATTCCAATATTGTTAACATTGAATTCCAGGATAACAATACTTCATCAAACGCTTTAAGCCTCTACCCGAATCCGTCTGTTCATACTATCAACTTAACCATTACACCTAAATCGCAAGGGAATAGCAGCTACAATATCAAGGTCAGCAATAGCTCAGGCATGGTGGTTAGATTGGCCTCGGTAACCGATACTAAATGGCAGGATAACGTAAGCAGCCTGCTTACCGGAACATACCTGATAGAAGTGACCGATAAGAACGGCAGCGTAGTAGGTCAAACGAAATTCGTTAAGCTATAAATATTAATCAATCTTAAAACTAAACTCGGAGCCTGGCAATTGCCGGGCTTTATTTTTTTAACCCTATTTCGCGCAAACGTTCATCCAGGTATTCACCGGCGGTCATATCATCATACACTTTAGGGTGCCCGGCATCAATACACGAAGCAAGGCTGGTAAGGTCGACATCTGATTTAGGATGCAGGAAAAATGGCACCGAATAGCGGGAGTTTTTCATTTGCTCACGCGGCGGATTTACCACGCGGTGGGTAGTTGATTTCAACTTGTTGTTGGTTAACCGCTGCAGCATGTCGCCGACGTTCACAACCACATCCTCGCCGTGTGCTTTCACCGGGAACCAATCGCCATCACGTGTAAGGAGTTCCAGACCGTCGGCGCTTGCGCCAATCAGTAATGTTATCAGGTTAATGTCCTCATGCGCTCCGGCACGCACAGCATCCGGCGGTAAGTCATCCGGGTTTTCAATCGGGAAATAGTGTAACGTACGCAGGATGGAATTTCCGTTGTGCACTTTATCATCAAAATAGTTTTCTGGCAGGCCCAGGTACACTGCAATGGCTCGCAGCAGGTACTGTCCCGCTGTCTCTAATTTTTGATATACTTCGCGGGTAGTGGGGTTAAATTCAGGCAATTCGGATACCACCAGGTTTTCGGGATACTCATTTTTTACGGGGTCGTTATCGGTAACCGTTTGCCCTATCTGCCAAAACTCCTTCAGGTCGGGCGTTTTAAAACCTTTGGCTGTTTCTTTGCCCTTGCTGGTATAGCCACGCTGGCCCGCCAGTTCGGCTATCTCATATTTCAATTTAACAGCTTCAGGCAATTTGAATAATGCTTTTACCTGTTCATAGAGCTTATCCATCAACTGTTTGCTTAAGCCGTGATTGGTGATGGTAACAAAGCCGGTTTCGTTAAATGCTTTACCTATTTCATCCGAAAAGTATTTGCGCTGTTCGGCATTGCCATTAATATAGGTGTCGAGGTCGAGACGGGGGATATTTACTGAGCCCATAGTTATTGAGATTTGAATGTGGTAAAATTAGAATTTATTGATTAGATGGAAACTTTTACAGGGAGAATAATTTTATATGTCAGCTGGCCAACATATTAACAGTGCAAACAATTTTCGTTTTAAACGCTTTATGTAATACTTAGTCAAAATTTAAAACTGACCAATAATTATATCCAAATAAGATGAAAGTATTAAATAAAATATGGGGGATTGGCCTGGTAGCGATGTCCATAGCGCTGCTCACTCCCAAACAGGGCATGGCGCAGGAAGGCGGCTATGTTACCGACCAGGAATTTTACGATAATTTGCAGCCCTATGGTACCTGGGTAAGCGATGATCAATATGGAAATGTATGGGTGCCGGATGTTGATGAAGACTTCAGGCCGTATGCAACACGTGGCCACTGGGTTGTAACCGACTATGGCAATACCTGGGTATCTGATTACCCATGGGGATGGGCCACTTTTCATTACGGCCGCTGGCGCTATGATGATTACTACGGATGGGAATGGATCCCTGGCCATCGCTGGGCACCGGCATGGGTTAGCTGGCGCCATGGCGGCGGTTATTATGGCTGGGCGCCTTTAATGCCCGGTATAAGCATCAGTATATCGTTTGGCAGAAGTTATCATGTGCCGGATAATTACTGGGTATGTGCCCCTGAGGGTTATATCAACAGGCCGGATATTAATAATTATTATGTACCGCCTACGCGTTCGGTTACCATCATACATAACACTACCATTATTAACAATACCTACGTAAACAACAATGTAACGTATGTGGCCGGTCCGCGGGTGCAGGAGATCAGGCAGGTTACGCACAATAATAATGTAACCGTGTACAATATCAATAATGCACCGAGGCCGGGTGCAGTCAACATTACTAATAACACAGTAAATATTTATCGCCCGGCAGTAAGAACGGCGCCCGATGCGCACCCGGCAAGGGTTGTAGATGCAACGGCTTACCGTAACCAGCATCCGAATGAGGCCATCGCGAACCATACTAATGTGACTGTGGACCATACTAATGCAGCCAAACTGGCGGTGGTGGCGCGGAGTACAACACCCGATAATAAGGTTGTTCGTGTAAACCAGCCGGTAAACAGGCCGCAGGCTAATCAACCGGCACAACAACAGGCTGCACAACAGCAGCAACGTCAGCATGGTAACCAGCCTGCACAACAACCTGCCGTGCAACCAGGCCAGCAACAGGCAGCTCAACAACGTCAGCATGGTAACCAGCCTGCACAGCAACCGGCGCAGCAGCAGGCAGTTCAACAGCAACACCAGCGTCAGCATGGTAACCAGCCGACGCAGCAGCAAGCCACACAGCCGGCACAACAAACACAGCAACAGGCTCAGCAAGTACAGCAAAAGGCAGCTCAACAGGCACAGCAGCAGGCACAACAACGTCAGCAGCAAACCGCCCAGCAGGCGCAACAAACGCAGCAGCAATTACAGCAGCGTAAGCAACAGGCGCAGCAAGCAGCCCAGCAGACACAACAGCAAGCGCAACAACGTCAGCAGCAGGCAACCCAGCAGGCACAACAGCAAGCGCAACAACAGCATCAGCAAGCCGCTCAACAAGCCCAGCAGCAGGCACAGCAACGTCAGCAGCAAGCAGCTCAACAAGCTCAACAGCAGGCGCAGCAACGTCAACAGCAGGCGGCCCAACAGGCTCAACAGCAGGCACAACAGCGCCAACAGCAGGCCGCTCAACAAGCACAGCAACAGGCGCAGCAACGTCAGCAACAAGCAGCCCAACAGGCGCAACAGCGTCAGCAGCAGGCCGCTCAACAGGCTCAGCAACAGGCTGCTCAACAGCGCCAGGCACAAAATGTACAGCGTCAGCAACAACAAGCCGCTCAACAAAAGGCACAGCGTCAACAGCCGCAGCCAAAACAGCAGCCTAAGCAGCAGCCTCCAAAGCCTGACGCAAATCAATAATATTTATCCCGATCAGAGGATCCAAAGCGTATGCAAGAAATTGCATGCGCTTTTTTGTAAAAAGGGATTTATTTAAAAAAGGCAAGATTTACCAAAATTTCAATCTTAGGCCTTTATTTTTAACAAATGATATTTTTATTATGTGCCAGGGCGCCTCAATTAATTGATTATTAATATAGCGTAGATTCTCGGGCTGTAAAACAAGATTCCTCTGTCAAAGCTCTGTAAAATAAGTTGCTTGTAATAAGTATATTAAATACATTTGCGCGCTTTTTACCCCCTATTACATGAGCAATCATCTCAAGAAACTCTCCGCCGCCGGAATGCTGATTACCCTCGGGATCATTTTCGGCGACATCGGTACCTCACCTTTATACACATTTCAAACCCTGCTATTGGAAGGTGGTACTTCCAGCAGGGATTTTGTATTTGGTGCAATCTCCTGCGTATTCTGGACGCTCACGCTGCAAACCACTTTTAAATACATTTTTATCACGTTACAAGCGGATAACCACGGTGAAGGCGGTATTTTCTCACTGTACGCCTTAGTTCGGCGATATGGCAAATGGCTGGCTATTCCTGCGATTATTGGGGCTGGTACATTGCTTGCTGATGGCATAATCACTCCGCCGATCTCTGTGGCATCGGCTATTGAAGGTCTGGGAGCCGTACCACGGCTATCCAAAATAATGATACCGGGAAGCGATCTGATCCTGGGAATAGTGATTGGAATCATTGTATTGCTATTCCTGTTTCAGCAATTCGGAACTAAGGTGGTGGGCGGAGCATTTGGCCCGGTAATGCTGGTTTGGTTTGTAATGATCGGTACGCTTGGTTTTGTGCAGGTAGCGCATGATCCTTCTGTATTAAAAGCGCTAAGCCCTTACTATGGCGCAAAAATGCTAATGGACCATCCAGGCGGGTTCTGGTTGCTTGGCGCAGTATTTCTATGTACCACAGGTGCCGAGGCGCTCTATTCTGACCTTGGCCATTGCGGACGTAAAAACATACAGGTAACCTGGATATTTGTTAAAACCGCCCTATTGCTTAATTACCTTGGTCAGGGTGCTTGGGTATTGGCCCAAACTGCTAAGCCTAACTTTGTATCTGTAAATCCTTTTTATGCGATAGTGCCGGGTTGGTTCCTGATCCCCAGCGTAATTATAGCCACTTTTGCAACTATCATTGCCAGCCAGGCATTGATCAGCGGCTCATTCACACTCATCAGCGAAGCCATCAGTATGAATTTATGGCCCCGCATTACGGTTAAATATCCATCCAACATTCGCGGGCAGATCTATATTCCTGCTATTAATTGGGTGCTGTGTTTCGGCTGCGTTGCGGTGGTACTATATTTCCAGACAGTTGAACATATGACGGCCGCTTATGGTTTCTCTATCACTATTGCCATGTTAATGACAACGTTATTGATGGCATACTACATGCGCTACAAGCGGCATTGGCCGCTATGGATAGTTGTGATTATACTTTGTATTTTCGTTACTGTCGAATCGTCGTTCTTCGTCGCTAACTCAATTAAGATAGTAAAACGGCTATTCTTCCTGGTATTTGAGTTCGGCCTGATATTTACCATGTATGTTTGGTTTAAGGCCCGCAAAATTACCAACCGTTTCCTGCATTTTGTTGATCTTAAGGACCAGATACCTTTACTGCACGCATTGAGCGCCGACGAAGGTGTTTCCAAATATGCAACCCACCTCATCTATCTGACCAAGGCCAATAATGCTAAACAAATAGAGCAGAAGATCATGTATTCGATTCTGAGCAGGAAGCCAAAAAGGGCCGATACCTACTGGTTCCTGCATATTGAGCGCATGGACGACCCATATACCATGGAATACAGTGTAGAGGAGCTTGAACCTGGAAAGATAATAAGGATAGAGTTCCGACTGGGATTCAGGATACAACCGCGCATCAATGTTTTGTTCAGAAAAGTAGTTGAGGATATGGTGCACCGCAACGAGGTTGATATCCTGAGCCGCTATGAATCACTAAGAAAATTCAACCAGACTGCCGACTTCCAATTTGTGATCATCGAGAAATTCCTGTCGTACAACAATGAGTTCAGCATCAAAGAAAGCTTTATCCTGAACAGTTACTTTGCCATCAGGAGGATTGCTCAAACCGAGGCTAAAGCTTTCGGGTTGGATACAAGTGAAACAAGGGTTGAGAAGATCCCATTGATTGTAAAACCGGTAACCAATATTGTTTTAAAGCGGGTGGATCCGGGTAGCCCTCACATTAGCGATCACTATTAAAACATAAAATGCCATGTATCATTTAATAGTATGAATAATATAAAGCCATACTGGGATAATTTAAAAAACCAAACTAAAATAGCGTTTCCATAAACAGGGGCGCTTTTTTTACTTATTTCGATAAATATTTATCTGCATTATTAATAACTATAATATTTATTATCATTAGAGGGTTTGCTAAATAAATATTATTTTGGCACTCGCCTGAAACTAACAGGCGCGCCTATTGTTAACCTACCATGAGTCGTAATGTTTTTTTATTGGCAACCGATCCGAATAACCCTTGCAGGGATGTAATCCATGCAAGGGATACCGGGCTGAAACTAAGAGTATTTTGCATTGATCGTGAACCATTTCATCCCGAAAGCAGCCAGATCCAATTATATGGCAGTGCCAATGGCAAATTATTTGCTTTTGAAACTATTGATGTCACTTCTGATGAGGCTTTGGATGTAGTGGAAGCTATACGATGGTATGCCGGTTATATCGACTGCCCCGAGATGGACATCATACCCGATGACCCAAGACTCAATAGCGACATAGCGATGTAAGCGCTTATTAATAAAACTATTGCCAATTCCTTTTTTTTACCGATATTTATTTACTGATACTACGGGATGAACAACCTGAAAGAACAACTTTACAAAATGTGTATTGCCTATGTGCAGGCACGAATTAATGATGCCAGGCAGTCTATTGAAGATGCCCAGGATTCATCAGATGAGGATACCAAAAGTAGTGCCGGCGATAAATACGAAACCGGCAGAGAAATGATGCAGCAGGTGGCCGACAGGGGCCAGGCGCAACTGAACGAAGCGAACAAGCTGATGGTAGCGCTGAGCACCATAACCTATAATACAAAACATACCAAAGCGGACACGGGCAGCCTGGTATCAACCAATCACGGCAAATTTTACATAGCAATAAGCGCAGGCACTATCAGCGTGGACGCGCAAAGCTATTTCGCGGTATCCCCGGCTTCGCCCATCGGGTTAAAATTGAACGGTAAAGAAGAAGGCGATGAATTTGACCTTAACGGAAGGGCTTATCGCATAGAAAGCGTAGCCTAGGCTATATGCCACTGTCTTTTAGGAAAGATTACAACCCAATTAGTTTCTAAAATTGTGCGTATACGGCTCGAATGGGCATTTGTATCGATTAATTTACAATTTTGGTGTATCATAATGACGTAATACTACGTAGCAAATACCGTGTAAACACTACAAGCAAAACAGCAATCTGTTTATATTTTTGAGAAAACCCTTATCTGCCCTTTATGAAGAAACTCATATTTATAGATGATAGTCCGCTCGATCATTTCATCCTGAAAAGGATACTAAATAAATATAACCTGGCGTATGAAGTAAACTGTACCGATAACGGCGAGGAAGTAATCAAGTTCCTGGAGCAAAACAGGTTAAGCAAAAACATTTTACCGGATATAATCCTGCTGGATTTATATATGCCCCAATTTGATGGCTGGGCTTTCCTGGAGAAAGTGCAAGAGATATTCCCCCATTTATCCAAACCTGTGCGAATCTATATCCTATCGTCCTCCATCAATCCGCGGGATATACAATATGTAAAGCAGTTTTCGTGTGTGCGATCCTTCGTATTTAAACCAATAACCAGGGAAGTGCTTGAGCGGCTGGTGGATGAAGAGGTGTCGAAAGTCACTTAAAAGTCCCTTTAAGCGGTTATTTTCACACTTTAAAGAAAATGTAAATTATTTTTTGGGTAATTGCTCATACATCCTATATTTGCAGTCCCAAAACAAAGGGAGTTTAGCTCAGCTGGTTCAGAGCATCTGCCTTACAAGCAGAGGGTCACTGGTTCGAACCCAGTAACTCCCACAAAGGCTGCCAATAGGCGGCCTTTGTTATTTCACTCCATTAACGCTGCCAACTCCCACCAATTATTTACCTGTTCCTTAAACCCCGACATCTTACCAATTTCGGTATATACCTCCACCGGTTTTTTTCCCAATCCCCGCAAATATTTCACCGATGTATCCCCCGCCGATTTAGAAAGTTTAACACCCGAAGCCTCGGTAAGCAGCGCATGGTGATGAAAAGTGCAATTTTGAAAATCATCAGCTTTAAGCTGCGACGAGAGATAGATTTGTGCTAAAGTAGATGGCCAGAGGTCCTGCCCCCGTACGATCAAATCGACACCGAAGTGCAGATCGTCGATAACCGATGTTAATTGATAAGCCGGAAAGCCATCCTTCTTCAGGATGATAAAATCCTGCATATTGGCGGGTAGTGTGGTTTTGAAAAGGCCCTCCTGCAACGAATTAACCTGGACTTCTTGCGCACCATTTGTCTTTAGTCGCCAGTTTACTTCTTTCGCATTCAATGGAATGGCTTTATCGCGACAGGTTCCGGGGTAAACATCGTCACCACTGTTACGGCGCACCTTTGCCCGCGAGCAGGCGCACGCAAACACTTGTCCACTAGCTTTTAATTGCAGTAATGCATTTTGATAAAGCTCCATCCTGTGCAGCTGCGAATATTCACTTTCGTATTCGTTGTAATTTCGCGGCCCTTCGTCCCATGGGATTTCCAAAAAGTTAAGCGTATCAAAAATATCCTGTACGTATTCGCGATTTACCCTGTCCCTATCCAGGTCATCAATACGCAGCAGAATTTTTGCACCGGTTTTAGCAGCGATCGCAACGGTTATGGCAAAAGACAACACATTACCCAGGTGCAAAAAGCCACTGGGCGTAGGCGCCAGCCTTGTTTTGTTGAATCGTGCGACCTGCTTACTCACTCCTTCTTTTTCCCTTTAGTAGGTTTTGGCTTCATCAGGCCAACATAAACACTAAGTTAATGGAGGCTTACGGCATCGTACAAAAAGAATAC
>Ga0207116_10154_pt1 | contig 19782 bp, 19 predicted proteins | sample Alteio_BWMinHeat_44_FD_153550 | JGI IMG/M metagenome (GOLD analysis project Ga0207116, IMG submission 153550) | Enriched cells from forest soil in Barre Woods Harvard Forest LTER site, Petersham, Massachusetts, United States -... | ecosystem: Environmental > Terrestrial > Soil > Temperate forest >... | reverse complement strand
ACGCTTCGGGCATACGGGCCTATTCAACTTTTATCGGCGGGACCGGAGAGAACGACGCGCTGGGAATTGCTCTGGTGGGCGGAAATCCGGTCATTGCCGGAGATACCCAGGCGGGTACAAATTTCCCGACAACGCTGACTCCGTCGGGTGTCGGTCCTGGGGGCGGCCAGGACTTGTTCGTTGCAGAGCTCGACGCGAACGGTACGCTGGCAGGAGGATTCGCGACCGTGATCGGCGGCACTGGAACAGAGTCTGCACTTGGCGTTGCGGTGGACACTTCTGGCAACATCTACGTGGCAGGGCAGACGGACTCGACCAACCTTTTCACTAGCCCGATTCTTCCTCCAGGGGGCTCAACTGATGCTTTTGTTTTTAAGCTGACATCCGGAGGCGGGTCGATCACTTACTCAACTTATCTGGGCGGAAGTCAGCTGGATTTGGCGACCGGAATTGCCGTCAATAGCAGCGATAATACTGCTTACGTCGGTGGAATTACAAAATCGGCGGGTATCCCGGGCGCTAGCAATAGCCTGAAGGGGTCCGAGGATGCATTTGTCGCAAAATTCGATTCGAGCGGCCATCAGGTTTATTTCACATACGTGGGTGGTGCGGTTAGTAGCTCGCCCCTGGCCATGGCGGCTACGGACGCAGATGCCATCGCAGTTGACACCGCTGGGATCGCCTACATCACCGGAAAGACCATAGTCAGCGACCTTTCCAGTGCCCAAAATTCGTTGCATGGTACGCAGGACGCCTTCATCACCAAAGTCAACACAGATGGCACGATAGCATTTTCAACCTACCTGGGAGGCGCCAGTCCAGGGCTTGGTGGGGTCGACGCTGACGAGGGCTTGGGAATCGCGATCAATTCCGGCAATATCTTTGTTACGGGCGCAACCACAACGAAAGACTTCCCGGTGCAGAACCCGCTCACCGGCTCCAGCACTCTAAAAGGAGGGAGCGACGCGTTTGTGGCGGAATTTGCGGCTTCCGGGGCCACGCCCGTTTTCTCCACATTCTTTGGGGGGAGTGCACATGAGGATAATCTGCTCGCGGGGCCGCTGGCCGGAGCGATTGCTGTGGACTCTAATGGAAACGTTTACATCACCGGCACCACGAATTCGCCGACCAACTTCCCATTGCAAAATCCTTTTCAGGGCACCATCGGCGGTGGGAGTCCGCTTCCATCTTGTGGTAGCTTTCCCTGTCCGGACGCCTTTGTGGCCAAGATCACACCGTGAGGCCTGCTAATCTGTCTTAGGGCAGAGCCTCATGTGTTTTCACCGTCATATTGGCTACTTTCTCGTCGCTTCGGCGTTGATTGTTGCGATGACATCCCTAGCCTGGGCGGCTCCTCGAAAAGACAAAGCCCCAGTACCCATGCTACGCTGGGCGGAAGGCAATCCGGGATGCACTTTTGTCCGGGGTGACGATGGCAGATACCGCTATGGTTTGTGGGCCGATGATCTGGGGATCACGCTTGTGGTCGATTCCCAGGAACTACAGAGAACCAGTCGCCGGTTGGACCCGTTCATTGGGCTGGTGTTGAGCTTCCGCTATCGTGGCACGGGACAGCAGGAGATTGGGGCCGATCATATTAGCCTCGAATTCGCGACCCACTCTCACGTTGTGCATGGGGCACTCGATCCTGAGGCATTCTCTACTGAATACCAGAACAATGTCGACGCTTTTGCCGAGGACAATGAGCGCGAGATCCTCAAGCATCCTGAGAAAAAAGACGAGAAGGAGGCGATCGTGCGGGCGTATGAGAAGGAGTTGGTCCAGGTGCAGGAGTTCCTGACTACGCGTGGTCTGCATAGCGCCAAGCTCGACTCCAGCAGTCCGGAAATCAGCGGGTGGATTTTCTTTCGCGCCAAAGATAAATGGATTGGAGGATGGAAAAAGAAGGAAGAATTCGTGCTACGAATACCCTTAGGCAACCGGGTAGTCGAGTTTCCTTTCACGCTGCCACCCAGCGGCGGCGACCTCATTCTACGCAAGCGGACGGACTGAGCGGAGGTGTACGCGGGGCGCTGCAGATGCTTTTCTTACACTGCCATGCGACGGTCGTCGGCCTCTTTCTGGGCAACATACCGCAGCAGGATGTCGCGCAACGAGACCAGGCCTTTGAGTTCTTTGCCATCCACAATCGGGACGTGTCGGAAGCCGAATTCCCGCATTAGGAACATGCAGTTTTCTACGGTCTCCTGCACATTCACTGCTTTAGGATTCGCCGTCATCACCTCGGAAATCTTGGTAGTCCCCGGCATGCGCCCGACGGCGACCACACGGTTCATGATGTCCCGCTCCGAGAAAATACCTGCCAGTTGGCCATTGCGCAGCACAGGCAAAGCGCCAATGTTGTGCTCCATCATGAAGCGCGCGCCTTCCAGTACCGTGCTATCGGCATCGATGGAATAAACCCGGCGGTCCTTCACCAAGTCGTAGATTAGCGCCATAAGGGACTCCTTTGGGTGGAGTGCAAGCCGTCCCGCTCATTCCGGGTAAGCTCGATACTCTACCATTTATCCCCACCGATTTCGATCCAGCAACAACCGTAGAGCCAGCCTGGGTGGGTTGAGTTACCTGGCTGGCGCCAGGTAGCCCTTTTTGTAATAGGCCTGCACTCTGTCAGAGTCCTTCGGAGGGGTCACCTGAACCTTGATTTTGCGCCATTTTCCATCTCGCCCGGGATGGCGCGGCTTGTACCCCAACACGTATTGACTACGCATTTCCCGGCTGAGACTAGCCGCGATTTCCGGAAGTTTTTCAAAGTTGTCCACCGAGACGGTGCGTCCGCTGGTCACATCCGTGATCTCGCGCAGCCAGCGCTTTCCCATAAATTCTTCGAAGCTTCTGAAGAGCATGCTATCGAACACGCCGATGGCGTAGATCCCCACATCTGCCTCCTGGGCCAGACTTTTTACTTCTTTTAGCCCGTAGCGGCTGTGATTGTCCCCGCCATCAGAGATGATCAGGAGAACCCGTCGCGGGTAGCGGGCAGAACGCAGTTTCGCCATGCCCAGATAAACCGCGTCGAACAGGGCAGTGTGGCCGTCGGGGACCTCCGCAGCCAGTCCTTGCTGGATTTCGTCGATTGACTGCGTGGCGGTAGCGCGCACCCTAGGGCGATCGGCGAAGGTGACGACAAAATACTCGTCCTGGGAATTAGCGTTGCTAAAGAATGTGTCGACGGCGGCCCGCTCGGTCACGAACTTGTTGCCTATGCTCTTGCTTAGATCGAGAACTAAGCCTACGGAGATGGGAGCATCCTCCACCCCGAAGTAACGGATTTGCTGCTCCTGGTCGTTTTCGTAAATCCGGAAACTCGGCTGTTCAAGACCCAGCACCATTCGATTCCTCGAGTCCGTGACCGTGACCGGTACGAGCACAAGGTCGACATCCACCCGGAGAGGTTTCATGTGGCGGAGGGCAGGATCACGTTCCAGGGGCGGGAGGCCTTCCCTTGGAATCGCTTCAGCTGTGGCGGCGCGGGGTGCTACGTGGACATCATTCGTGGATTGCGGGTGCGCCCGTGACGGAACCGCAAACAGGAGGACGACCAGGCAAACAAAAGAGCACGGAGAAAAGCGGCCACAATTCATGACCCGGCGGACGCGGGGAGGTATCCCCAAAACGTGGGCGGGATGGTATCACAAAAAAAGAAAAACGGCAGCCGGTTTCGGTTGCCGTTTTCAAGCTGGCGGTTCAGGCGTTTTTAGAACCGGAAATGCGGTCCAAAGGTGACCCGCAAGTTGTTCTGCGGACCGCCCAGAAAATAGAGTTCGTCGCCAACTTCAGCGCGCAGGCCAATCGGCCCCCAGAAACCCTCCACGCCGACGCCAGGATAAGCGGCGAAGCGAGTGCCACTAGTGGTCACGTTACTGATCGCGCCGGCGAAACTGGGAGTGGTGTTGTCGAAGTTCACAAAGCCAACTTTTCCGGTCACGAAGAAATGAGCCTTCGAGGGGCCAAGGTTAAACTTTGGCCCGAAGAGACCGTGTATCGGGCGCACCTTAGTGGTGACAAACGATGTGTTGAGGCAATTTGAACAGGTTGTGGTGTTATTCCTCGCGAAATCGTAGCCCATTTCCGCTTCGATGCTGGTAAAAGGATTTACGTAAAAGCCCACGCGACCACCGACTCCTACAAAGTTGACCGCGTTACCTCGATCGAAGCGGTAGTAGTCGGCGAAAGCTCCAACCTCGACATGGTTCTCCATCTGGGCGACGACTAACCCAGGCGCAGCGACGAATAAGCTCAAGACAGCGATTAATGCAATTCGTTTCATGGCTGTATTCTTTCCTCCCAAAAATTACGTTGATTGGCGATGCGGCGCCCCTGGTGTCCCCCGACTTGGCGGAGAAGGTTTCCCTGGCGGCGCTTTTTCCCACGTTTATGATGCCGGTGGGCTGGGAGGGGTTGGGTTGGCAGGGCGAACGTTTAAGACTTTTCAGAACAATAGCTTAGACGCTTCTCCATGCGAACGATGGGGAGCGATTCGCCGTTTGCTAAGCGAACAACGAGCTCCTCCAAAGCGATGTATCCTCGAGCCCGATAGAATGGCAGTCCACTGAGCGTGGCCCCCATTTCTAGGTGCATAAAACCTGCATCGGCCGCAGCACTTTCGCAAGCCACGAGAATCATGCTGCCGATCCCCCGCCGTGCCCAATCGGGGTGCACAAAGAATGCCCGAATCTTGGCGGCGTCCCGCTGTGGGCTGAGCAGTGAATCTTCGCGGTCCGTCCAGTGGTCGGCGCCGAACAGTGTCTTGCGCCGGCTCCATCCGCCGCAGCCCACAATCACTAACTCTGCTTTCGCGAGCTTTGCTTTGGGAAGGTTTCCCTCTGGACTGGTGGCTTCTACAACGAAGTATGTTCCGTCCGTGATCAGTTGGCTGTCGACGCCATAAACCGTTGCTAGCGCGCTTTCGATCTGACTTGGAGAGTAGTCCCGGGTTTGTAATCCGCGGACGGATACCTCAATTAGCTTCCGAAGCACCGGAATATCCGTGTGGACAGCTTGGCGGATAGTTAAATTCATTTTCAATCAGCGTATAGGGGGAAGCAAAACGTCTGCCCGAAATTCATCCGCGGCAACTAGGCAAGTTTAATTGAGCCAGAGAAGGGCGCTGGCGAATCCGGGAACTTAGTGAACATCCGCAGCACGGATTGACGGGCAGGAGCCAAATGGCAGTGCCAAGTGCTGTGTCATCTGCTAATCTTCTTGGCTTTGTGACGCTTATCAGTTCGAATCTGTCCGCAGGAACTGCCGGTGCCTGAGACAACCCGTACCCAACCCTCGGTTCTGTATCGCTGGATGGTTCTCGTCTTCGTCGCTTTGACGATGTTCGGGAACTACTACATTTATGACAGCATTAACCCTCTGGAGAGGATCTTCATCGAGCAGCTCGGCTACTCCGGCACGCGGTTTGGCTGGCTGAACTCCAGCTATAGCGTAGCTGCGGTGTTGACGCTGTTGATCGGTGGAATCGTCATCGACCGGATTGGCACGAAAAAGTCGATGATGATCTTTGCCACTCTGTGTTTGCTGGGGTCCATCCTGACCGCGATCAAGGGAGAATTCGCCACCATGGTGGCTGGGCGGACGGTTTTGGGACTGGGCGCGGAATCCATGATCGTGGCCGTGACCACCGCTTTGGCCAAGTGGTTTAAGGGCAAGGAGCTTAGTTTCGCGTTCGGGATCAATCTGACAATTTCCCGCCTGGCGTCGGTGGCCGCTGACAACTCGCCCACCTGGGCGCACTCGGTCTTTTATCCGCAGGGTCCGGCTGGATCGCCGAGCTGGCGCGGGCCGTTGCTGCTCGCGGTTGGAGCTGGCGGCATCTGCATGGTCGCAGCCCTTGTCTACTGGATGCTGGAGGGGCACGCCGAGGCCCACTACGAGCTGGGGAAAGCCGGCGAGGTGGACAAGCTCGACCTCAAACAAACCTTCAGTTTCGACACTTCCTACTGGTACGTGGTGGTGCTGTGTTTCACATTCTATTCGGCGATCTTTCCCTTCCGCACATTCGCTATCGATTTTTTCACCAACAAGATCCTGGCCGCCCATGGTGGCCTCGCCGCAGCGGAAGCGGTGAGAGTGTTGGCGCACGAGAGGGCTGGGTTCTTTAACAGCCTGCTTCCCTTCTCCGCCATGATTGCGACGCCGCTATTCGGCCTCCTGGTAGATAAGGTCGGTAAACGGGCGTTGTTCATGATGTTGGGTTCGGTCCTGCTGATGCCCGTCTACCTAATGATGGCGTACAGCAATATTTCTCTGTTCGTGCCCGTTTGTATGATGGGGATCGCTTTCTCATTGATTCCGGCGGTAATGTGGACGGCGGTCGCCTACATCGTTCAACAGAACCGCCTAGGAACAGCCTATGCTTTGATGACCCTGATCCAGCAGATTGGATTTTTCATCATGAATCTGCTGATTGGCAAGGCCAACGACTTCGCCAGCGCGGGCCTCGCAAACCCAGGCGGATATGCCCTTGGCATGTGGATCTTCTCCATACTCGGTTTCGTTGGCATGACTTTCGCGATTCTGCTGCGGCTGCGGGAAACTGGACCTCATGGCCACGGCTTAGAGACGATTACAACGGCTTCGGCGGCGGCCTAAAGGCGGAGAATACCTCGTGCGCGCACGGTCCCGGTGTGAGAGGGGGCGAAGCTGGCAGAGAAAAGAAGGTGGAAGTGACGCTATCGGCGCACCCCCAGTTGACGGTCTTAAGCCCAGCCAATTAGCCTTTGAAGAGTACCAACGTAACTCCCGGAATTGAAAGTCTACGAAAGCTCAAGAGGGACAGTAGGTTCCGTTCTAGGGCAGGCCCGAGATAAGCACTCAAGGACTGCAACCAGTACAACGAAAAGATAGTTATGCCGCATCTGACTGAGTGCGGCCGGAAAAGGCGACTTGACGGACGCAAAAAAGCCACAGGATGACCGGCTTTCCGAAGCCGAGGCGATTGAGCGGGCCAAGGGCGGGGACGCTGAAGCCTTCGAAGTCCTGTACAACCTGCATAAGCGGCGTGTCTATTCTTTATGCCTTCGCATGACGGCCAACACGGCCCAGGCCGAGGACCTGACTCAGGAAGCTTTCCTGCAGTTGTTCCGCAAGATCGCCACTTTTCGCGGCGAATCGGCGTTTTCGACCTGGCTCCATCGCATGTCGGTGAATGTCGTCCTGATGCACTTGCGGAAAAAGGGTCTTCCCGTGGTTTCACTGGAAGAGACCATCGAGACCGAGGAAGAGACTCCGCGGAAAGAACTGGGAGCACAAGATCCGGTCCTGGCGGGCTCAATCAACCGATTGCAACTGCAGCGGGCGATCGATGATTTGCCTCCCGGGTATCGAACTATATTCGTCTTGCACGACGTGGAAGGGTACGAGCACAACGAGATTGCCGGGATGGTGGGGTGTTCCATCGGCAATAGCAAGTCGCAGTTGCACAAGGCGCGCATGAAATTGCGCGAGTTCCTCAAAACGAGCAGAGCCGAAAAGGCCGCCAAGCCGTGAGGAACCTAAAGTATCGGGGAGAGGATGTATGAACTGCGCAGAGTTTCAGCGAATTCTACCGGACATTATCGATGAGGGTCACACACCCGAGCAGGAAGCCCATTTGCGTTCCTGTTACATCTGTTCCAACTTGATATCTGATCTGACTGCTATTTCTCGGGAGGCCCAGTTACTGCAAGCATCCGAGGAGCCAAGCCCGAGGGTATGGAATTCCATAGAAATTGCGCTTAGACGAGAGGGGTTGATTCGTCAGCCCCTTCGTGACTCGGAGGTCCCACCTCCTTCTCGTCGTTGGAACCTCGCCTGGCTGCTTCCGGTGGCGGCAGCATTGCTGGTGGCGTTCGGGGTCATTGCGCATCAGCGTGGTATGAGTCGGCAAACTGCCCAACAATCGCCAGTTACGCCGATTTCGGAAAGTAGCCTGGCTCACCCCAGCGTGGACGATCAGGTGCTGCTGGAGGCCTTGGGAACACACTCCCCGACTATGCGCGTGGCCTATGAAACCAACCTACGGAACGTGAACGCTTATATCCATGACGCCGAGGACCAGGCGAACGCCGATCCCAACGATGAGGAGGCGCGGCAGTCGTTGATGAATGCCTATCAGGAGAAGGCGATGGTTTATGAGATGGCTTTGAACCGTTCTCTGCCATAATGTTGGCACACAGGGTCTCCACCCCAAAGCCGATTGGGCTCAGGGCTGGATGAGAGTCAGGCGGCACGGCGGTTCACCGCAGGATCTTGGGGAGAGTTACGAATGAAGAGAGCGCGACGAGCGGCATGTCTGGCCGCGGGCGTAGTCTTGATAACGGCGATTCTTGCCGCTGGCGAAACCCGCAAAGAGTTCCGCTTTACCGTTGGTCCGCGGGCCACGGTCTCAATCATCAACCAGTACGGTCCCGTTTCCGTCAAGCCGGGAGCGGGCAGCCAGGTTGTAGTGACAGCGACTCTTTACTCTGACAAGGTCGAGATCGATCAGGGTCAAAGTGGCAGTCGAGTTAACGTTCTTTCCCATCTTCTTCCCGGAGCAACTGCCGAGACCGGACGAGTTGACTACGAAGTTGCGGTTCCTTCCGATGCCAGTGTGACCCTCCACTCCATGACTGGCCCGCTGCGTGCCGAAAAATTGCATGGTGATGTGACTCTCGAAGGCGCCACTGCGAACATGGATGTGCGCGACATCAGCGACGCCCATGTGCATGTAAAGACTCTCAACGGGCCGGTAACATTGACCAACATTCGCGATGGACACGTAGAAATCACTTCGGTCACAGGTGATGTAATGCTGGTCTCGGTAAGCGGCCCATGGGTGCAAGTCAACTCGTCCAGCGGCAGGATCAGTTACGACGGCGACTTCGGCAATGGCGGTGAATATTTGCTGACTAGCCATACCGGCGACATTGAAGCCAGTGCTCCTCCCGATGCCTCGATCGATGTCACTGCTCGCTCGGTAAAAGGCAAAGTGGAGAATGATTTTCTTCTGGAACCCAAACACACTCCTTTCGTAATTAAGGCGGGGAGTGCCTTCGCAGGTACGCTCAACAAAGCAGCATCTTCGGTTAAGTTGCTTTCCTTCAGTGGTAAAATTCACCTCAAGAAACGCTAAAAAAATCAAGCTGGGTGTCTTAAACAGACGCTACGGCGCGCGGCATGCATGAGAACCAGACCCGGCAGGCAGCCCGAGGCCAAGTCCTCCGCACCTGCTTGCAGGAGGCGGGTGGTCTTCTTGATCGGTTTTATGGGCGCCGGGAAGAGCAGTGTGGGCCGGGCGTTGAGCCGCCAGTTGGGCTGGCCTTTCGAGGATCTGGACGAGCGCATTCAAGCACGTGAAGGACTCAGCATCGAGCAGATTTTTCAACAGTCTGGAGAAATTAAGTTCCGGCGGGCGGAGCATACGGCTCTGCGAGCATTGCTCTCAGAATTAGGTATTCCGTCGCGGGTTGTGGCCTTAGGGGGTGGAACCTTCGTGCAAAGGCACAACGCCGTACTGCTAGAGGAACCTGGAATGTCAGTAATTTTTCTCGATGCACCCGTCGAAGAGCTGTTTCGCCGCTGCCAGCAGGAACAGGTGGAACGGCCGTTGCGCGGCGATTTAGAGCAATTTCGCCAATTGTATGAGGCGCGCAAACCTCACTACGCCATTGCCAAGTTGCGCATCGAAACCGCCGGCAAGGACATCGAGGCTATTGCTGAGGAAATAACAACCACTTTGGGACTGTCGAAACCGGGATCTCAAGGAGCTACCAAGTGAGCGTCAGAACACTACGGGCGCTGGGGGTGTTGTGGCTACTGATGATTTCATTAGCCCTGGCGGGGACCGGCAAGGAGAAAGATAAGGAATCGGCAGACCACATCGTCGACTCCGGATCATTTGGTGTCTTCATGAACGGACACAGAGTGGCAACTGAAACCTTTTCCGTACAACAGACCAACAGCGGGAGCGTCGCTACTTCGGAGTTCAAAACCGAAGCCGGCGCCGACAAAGCGGTACAGTCCTCCGAGCTGCGACTGAATGCTAGTGGCGATATTGTCAAGTACGAGTGGAAAGAAGTAAGCCCAGGTCAGGGCCAAGCGGTAGTGCTGCCCAATGAAAACTTCTTGATCGAGCGCTCCCACAATAATCCCCAAGACAAGCAGGACGAGCATCCATTCCTGCTCCCCGTTTCGACTAGCATCCTGGACGACTATTTCTTTATCCACCGGGAGATTCTGGCTTGGAAATTTCTGGCTACCGGCTGCCGCCAAGACAAGGGGCAGGTTCAGTGCCCGGTAAGTCAACGTACGCAGTTCGGTGCTTTGAATCCGCATCAGCGGTCATCGATGCCGGTCAGCATGGAGTTTTCCGGACGAGAAAAGGTTCCAGTCCACGGAGTGGAGCGTGAACTGAACCGTTTCACTCTAAAAAGTGAGGGCGGCGACTGGGTACTGTGGCTTGATGATCAGTTCAAGGTGGTGCGGATTCTGGTCGCCAGTGATAACACTGAGGTAGTGCGAGACTAGCGCAGGATGATGCGGAAATGAATAGGTTGAATGTCCTTCATTGACATACGTACCACGCGAGTTTTGTTCACTGTCCTGCTATTTGCGCTGGCGCTTGGTTTTGTATACGCAGCGCGTCGTTCGCTGATTGCATTTCTGTTCGCAATTTTCTTCGCTTATCTGATTGATCCCGCGGTGTCGCGCGTCGAGAAGTGGGTGCGCGGTCGAGGCCGCGCCATTGCGGTGATCTATTTCCTGCTGGTCATTCTGCTAGCTACATTTTTCTTTTTTGTGGGACCCAGGATCGGTCACGAAGCGCAGCGTTTGAGCGAGTCGCTGCCCCCACTGGTGGATAACTTTAGTTCTGGCCGCATCGCCGAGCAGATCGGGGCCCAACGTGGCTGGAGCGCACATACCACTCAACAGATGAAAGCATTTTTGGCTAGTCATCGACAAGACCTTCTAGCCCTGGCTCAGCGCGTGGGGCTGCGTCTGGCCGAAGTGGCGAAGCAGTCCTGGCTGTTGATCGTAGTCCCGATTTTGGCCGCATTTTTTCTTCGCGACGGACGATCGTTCAGTGGGGTGATCCTATCCTTTGTGAATTCGCGGCCCCAGCGCGAATTGGTGGAAGGTGTTCTGAGCGATCTCAACCAGATGCTGGCGCAATTTATTCGGGCGCAGTTGACTCTGGCGGCGTTGTCGCTTGTTGTATACACCTCGTTCATGGGACTGATGCGCGTGCCCTATGCTTTAGTGCTCGGGACCGCGGGCGGAATCATGGAGTTCATACCCGTCGTGGGACCGCTGGTGGCTGCTGTCCTCATTCTTGGAGTCGGTCTTTTGACCAGCTATCCACACTGGGTCGTGCTGCTGATCTTTCTGGCTGTGTGGCGGCTGCTCCAGGACTACGTCATTTCACCCCGCATCATGGGAAAAAGCATGGAGTTGCATCCTTTGGGGGCAATCTTTGGCGTGCTGGCAGGCGGTGAGATCGCGGGCATGTTGGGGATTTATCTTTCCATCCCAATCATGGCCAGCCTGCGAATCGTCTGGCGCCGCTGGAGTTTATATGCGGAAAAGAGACGATTCGGACCACTCAATGAATACTCATTTGGTACCGAAATTGCGCCAAGGCCATGACAGCCTTGTAATCTAAGCTGTGTCTGACAACCCACCCAGCTCAAATGTCTGAGCGCTCGTGTTGTAAAATCCGAAGCAACTATTATGTTTACCAAACTACCTGTAGGAATCCTGGGCGCCACCGGCATTGTGGGGCAGCGCTTTGTACAAATGTTGGAACACCACCCCTGGTTCGAGGTGGCATGGCTCGCGGCTTCGGACCGTTCTGAGGGACGGCTTTACGGGGACGCGGCTCGGTGGCGGCTGAAAATGACCATTCCCACGCGTGTGGCGGAAATGAAAGTTGCTCCGGCGCGGCCGGAAGGCGCTCCCAAGATAATTTTTGCGGCCCTCGATGCAGCAATTGCTGCCGAACTCGAGCCCAGCTTCGCAGCCGCAGGATGCGCGGTGGTTTCGAATTCCAGCGCGCTGCGCATGCACAAAGATGTTCCGCTGGTCATCCCAGAGGTCAACCCCGACCACATCAAGTTGCTTGAATGTCAGGCATGGCGTAAGAAATCCGGCGGCTTCATTGTTACCAATCCAAACTGCTCGGCTATTGGTCTGGTTATGGCGCTGGCTCCTTTGGAGCGCCAATTCGGTCTTGATACCGTGATGGCAGTCACGATGCAAGCTGTCAGCGGCGCCGGCTACCCAGGGGTGGCTTCCCTCGACATCCTGGGCAATGTGATTCCCTACATTCCAAAAGAAGAAGAGAAGATGGAGGAAGAGACGCTCAAGCTCCTCGGTCGACTCAATGGCGGGGGCATCGAACCGGGCGGATTCAGGATGAGCGCGCAGTGCAACCGGGTTGCGGTCGAAGATGGTCACACGGAATCAGTTTCCGTAAAGCTCAAGAAGAAAGCCAAGCCGGAAGAGATTATTGCGGCGTGGAACGAATTTCGGAGCGCGCCGCAGGAATTGCATCTGCCCAGCGCCCCGGAGCAGCCCGTCAATTATTCTATCGCCGCCGACCGGCCCCAGCCGCGTTTCGATGTCGATTCTGGAAAAGGAATGACGGCTACAGTTGGCCGCTTGCGTCCGTGCGCCGTTCTCGACTGGAAGTTTACCGTGCTCTCTCACAACACCATTCGTGGCGCTGCTGGCGCCGCTGTGCTGAATGCGGAGTTGCTAAAGGTCCGGGGATATCTGGATTGATCTCCAGCAGAAAGATTGAGGCCGCTGGCCAAGTGCCCCGACCCTCCTCTGCGTTTATCCGCGCTAACCTGCGACGGAGGGGTCGCCTCCGATGATCGTCATGAAATTCGGCGGCACCTCGGTGGAGAATGCCAAGGCAATCGAGCGTGCTGCCGCGATTGTGAAGGGACGACTGGAGCAGCAGCCAGTGGTGGTAGTCAGTGCCATGGCCAAGGTGACCGACCAATTGCTGGCTATGGCTCGCGCGGCCGGGTCCGGCGATCGCAAAACTGCACTCAAACTCTGCCGCGCCTTGCAGGAACGTCATTACAATACTGCAGGCGAACTGCTGGGCACGGCGCTGTTCACCGAATTTCACAGTGACCTGGCAGCCGACTTCGAGAATCTGGAAGAACTCTTACGAGGTATCTCCGCTGTGGGGGAATTGACCCCGCGAACCACCGACTACGTGGCGGCGTTTGGTGAGATGCTCTCCAGCAAGATCGTGACCGCAGCTTTTGCGGCGCTGGGACTAGCTTCCGCGCTGGTCGATTCTCGCGATTGTATTATCACTGACAGTACGCACATGCGTGCTGCTCCGTTGTTTGAGGAGACCAATGGCTGCCTCCAGGCGAGAGTGGCGCCGCTTCTGGCCGCAGGTAAAGTGCCGGTAATGGGCGGGTTCATCGGGTCTTCAAAGGCGGGAATCACCACTACCATTGGACGCGGCGGATCGGACTATTCTGCTGCCATCATAGGTGCCGGGTTGGACGCCGGGCGAATCGAAATCTGGACTGACGTGGATGGGATGATGACTACAGATCCGAACCTGTGTGCCGACGCGAGGCGGATCAAGGTCATCAGCTTCGATGAGGCGGCGGAGTTGGCATATTTCGGCGCCAAAGTATTGCACCCGGCGACGGTGCTGCCCGCGGTTCAGAAGAACATCCCGGTCTACGTGCTGAATTCACGGAACCCCGGTTGTGAAGGAACCCGCATCAGCGCGCGCGCCCCGCGCTGCCGAAACTCTTTCAAGGCGATCGCGGTGAAGAAGCGCATCACTATCGTCGATGTCGCTGCTCCGCGGATGCAGTTGGCGCACGGCTTCCTGCGGGGAATTTTCGAAACCTTTGATCGCCACGCCGTGGCGGTGGATGTAGTTTCAACTTCTGAGGTAAGTGTGTCGCTGACGGTGGATTCCACCGAATCGATTCCGGCCTTGGCGGCCGATCTAGCCAAGCTAGCAGATGTGAAATACGAGGGCCGCAAGGCGATCGTGTGTTTAGTTGGAGAGAACCTGCGAGAGACGCCGGGGATTGCAGCTCGTGTTTTCGGAGAATTGGCGGATGTGAAGATCCGTATGATTTCGCAAGGCGCCTCGGAGATCAATTTGACGTTCGTGATCGAGGAGGATGTGGTGCCCGAGGTAGTGCGGCGGCTGCACAAAGCCTTCTTTTCCGACCTGGACGCTGAGGTGTTTGCGTAAGATCGAGATTAAGGTCTCGGACCGCGAAGCTGGCCAAAGAAACCAGATTCTTCTCTGCGTACTTGTTCAGCTTTCTTAGGGGTGCTTCGCGGCTAGAGGATTGTGGTACCGTGCATGGACATTTTGATCCTAGGCCGGGGCAAGACCGGGGCACTGGTGGCAGACGTCGCCCGGGAACGAAGCCATCGCGTAAGTGTCTTATGTGCCACCGACAATCAGTACGCTTCGGCCCTAACCGCAGAACGGCTGAGCAAAGTTGGCGTCGCGATTGATTTCACTACTCCGCAGGCAGTGCTAGGGAACATTGAGGCCTGTGTCCGTGCCGGGAAGAACATAGTGGTGGGCACGACCGGGTGGTACAACGAGGTGACCAGAGTCCGGCAACTGGTCGAACAGAGCGGGATTGGATTCCTGTACGGCGCGAATTTCTCGTTCGGCATTAATCTTTTTTACGAGGTTGCGCGCACCGCTGCAGCGGCGATCCAACACCAATATCTGGGGCAAATCTTCGAGCGCCATCATGCCCATAAAAAAGATGCGCCATCGGGAACCGCAATGACTCTGCGGAGAATTATTCAGGATGCATCCGACGCCGAGCTGGAAATAACCTCATTCCGCGAGGGAGACGTGGTTGGGATGCACGAGCTGGTTCTCAATTCCGCGAACGACACCATCTACCTATGCCACGACTCAAAGTCGCGCCGGGGCTTTGCCGAGGGCGCAGTGCGCGCGGCGGAGTGGCTGGCAGGCAAACAAGGCTTCTTTGACTTCAAAGATGTGTGGCGGGAGCTGTAAGGCAGTCTCGCTCGATCGCCTCGCCCGAATGCCATCCCCTCCATTCTCGCCGGTATCGGGCTGTCGCCAAATATGGCTATCCCGACCTCTCGTTTTGCGCGCCCGCCGGTTAGCGTTATCTTAGTGCTATGCAACTCCGTGGCTGTGGCACGGCTTTAGTAACTCCGTTCCGTCAGGACGGCTCCATCGACGAAGCCGCCTTGCGCAACCTGGTCGCATGGCAAGTCGAGTCCGGTGTCGATTTCCTGGTTCCTTGCGGGACTACTGGCGAGACGCCTACGCTCTCGCACGACGAGTGGCTGTTCGTGATTGATACCACGATTGAGGTCGTGGCTGGACGCGTGCCTATTGTCGCGGGGGCGACTTCCAACTCAACTCACGACGCCGTCGAAAAGGCCAAAGAAGTGGCGGCACGGCCCGGGGTAAACGCAATCCTCACAGCTTCGCCTTATTACAACAAACCAACGCAAGAAGGACAGTATCGCCATTTCCGTACCATAGCCGAGGCCGTCGACAGGCCACTTATTCTCTACAATGTCCCTGGACGAACCGGGGCCAACATCGAACCGGCAACCCTGGCGCGGCTGGCGGAGGTGCCGAATATTGCCGGAGTCAAGGAAGCCAGCGGCAACATCAGCCAGATCGCGGAAGTGTGCAATGCTGTGCCGGAACACTTCCTGGTCTTCTCGGGCGATGATGCGATCACACTGCCGGTGATTGCGCTGGGCGGAATTGGAATTATTTCGGTGGCATCGAATGAGATTCCACGAGAGATGGCGGAGATGACGCGCGCCGCGCTGAACAATGATTGGACGACGGCGCGCCGCATCCATCGCAAATATCTGGCGTTGATGCAAGCCAACTTCATCGAATCCAACCCCCTGCCAGTAAAGGCCGTTCTGGCGATGATGGGGAAGATCGAAGAAGTGTACCGCCTGCCGCTTCTGCCAATGCGACGCGACACTCGCTCCAAATTGCAGAAGATTGCGACGGAAGCCGGCGTCATCGCTGCTACGGAAGCTTCAGCAGCTCAAATCGCCGATTTCTACATCTATGAAAATTGGCAAGCCGGTCCGCACAAGATCGTGCTGCACCGGTCAACCTGTGGCCAATGCAATCATGGCAAAGGACGCCCCGCCGGGCACGACGTCAACCACGCGCGCTGGCATGGCCCCTATGCTACCCTCTCGCAAGCCCGCGATACGGCCCAACACATGAGCGGCGTGCTGATCCGGAGCGAGTGCAGGTGCATCTGAGATGGCAGATTTCAATTATGAATCGACGATTTCCGAAGTGGAACCAGCTTTTGCCATCTGAAATCTAAGATCTGCAATCCGAATTCTCTTCTTCTATACTCTTCCCTGCATGCAATCCCTCAAATCTGCGATCGAGCGGCTGGCCTCGCTCGGCGAGGTGGAGCGCGATCCAGAGGCGCGGCAAACCTTCCTGAACTTCCGCGAAGAGCTCACGCAAGGCAAGATCCGCGCAGCCGAGAACATTGACGGGCAATGGACGGTCAACGTCTGGGTGAAGCAAGGCATCCTGCTGGGGTTTCGTCTGGGGGAACTCAGCGAGTCGGCGCAGGATGCCAGCCTTTCTTTTGTCGACAAGGACACCTTCCCTGCCCGCAAGTTTTCCGTCCGCGATCGAGTGCGCATCGTGCCTGGCGGATCGTCGGTGCGGCTTGGGGCTTATGTGGCGCCTACGGTGATCTGCATGCCCCCGATGTTCATTAACGTGGGAGCATATGTGGACGAAGGCACCATGATCGATTCGCACGCTCTGGTCGGTTCCTGTGCACAGATCGGCAAGCGCGTGCACCTAAGCGCGGCGGCGCAGATCGGCGGCGTGCTGGAACCGATTAACTCCGTGCCCGTAGTTATTGAAGACGACGTGCTCATTGGCGGTAACTGCGGAGTCTACGAAGGCACGCTGGTGCGAGCCAGAGCTGTGCTCGGAGCTGGGACGATACTCACTGCTTCGACGCCGCTGTACGACATCGTTCGTGGAGAAGTTTATCGGGCTACCGAGGAGAAAACGCTCGAGGTTCCCGCTAATGCGGTGGTGGTGCCCGGATCGCGGGCGTTGAAGCAGGGGAAGGCGGCGGAATGGGATCTGTCGCTCTATACGCCGGTTATTGTGAAGTATCGGGACGAAAAGACAGATCAGAGGATTGAGTTAGAGGAGTGGCTGCGGTAATTAGCACAGATCCTAGGCTCCCACCTTTGCGCGAAAACCGCGCGCCAAGACTGGGCACTCTCCCATGGACGCCGGTCCACTAGGCATCGACTCGCAGCTTGCCATCCTGAGCTCTCACGCGAATCTGATGAAGAGTGTCCACAACTAGATCGGCCTCTTTCAATTCGGAAGCCGCGTAGGTTCTCGCCAACGCAATCACTTTCATTCCGCCCGCACGGCCGGAGCGGATGCCCGCGGGTGCGTCCTCGATCACCATGCAGTCTGCGGGATTCACACCCAGAAGCCTCGCTCCCATGAGGTAAGGCTCGGGATCAGGCTTCCCTTTCCTCACATCTTCGGCCGAAATCAGCACTCTCGGGATGGGCAGATCCGCGAGTCTCAACCGAGAGGTAGCCAGATATCGAGTGCCGGAGGTGACGACGCACCAGCTGCCTTCGGGCAAGGACTTCAATAGCTCGGCCGCGCCCGGCATCACTACGACGCCGTCGGTGTCGTTAGCCTCCCGCTGTTCGATTTTTTTGACTTCGGCTTCGGCATCGAGATGGGGAGCAAGCAGACGGACCACCTCAATCGTGCGGACGCCGTGCGCGATTTCCAGGACCTTGTCGGGATCGATGTTGTGCTCCGCACCCCACCAGCGCCACTGCCGAGTAACCGAGGGGGTAGAATCCACGAGAACGCCGTCGAGGTCGAATAAGATGGCCGAGCAGTCAAATGTTGGCATCAAGGAGTTCACAGAAATTCAAGTCGCTCTTCTTTGCGTAGGAAAACCTTTTAACCGCAAAGATCGCGAAGGCAAGGCATTTCTTTGCGTCCTTCGCATTGTCTTGGCGTTCTTTGCGGTTAAAGGCTCTTACCAGCGCGGAGCCCATTCACGACGAGAGGACGTTGGGAGGATCGGTCACCAGCATCGCCTTCCCCGCGACCATCCGGTTCCGGATATCCAGATGCCTCTTCCGGAAATGTGATCGGGCTCGTTCGCCCCAGGCGCGAACAAAGTAATAATTCAGGCCGGCGCCGATCAGGGAGCTGGCCAGCGGAATCAGACGTCCTGACCACTTCTCCACCACTTCCCCGCTGGCCTGCGCTGCGATGCGCTGAATCACCCGCGGCACAAAGCGGTTGACCACTTCTTTTTCCAGCAGCTCGCGACTGATATCAACTCCGGCGGCGCTAGCAGCGGCGATCCAGAGCTCAGCGGTTTCTTCATCGGTGTTGAATTCGAATCCATAGACCAGGCTTAGTTTCTGGATAGTTCGCAGCGTGATCCCCGCCAGGATGCTCAGGTCGGGAACAATGGTGATGATCCCGCCCAGGCCAAATCCCGCGCCCTGGGCGGCGGCAACCTTCATGGCGCCGCGAACGATGCGGCTGGCCGTATCATCCAGGACGCGAATGTCGATGGCGTAAACCCCTTGGAAACTACTAATGGGAAGTTCATACGCGGTTCGCAATTGCAAAAGGAAGTTGGAGGGATCTACTTTGACGGTTTCATAGGCGTGGTGGAAACCGCGCCGCAGGCCGTCCTCAAGGCGTTGCCGTATCCAGGATTTGCGAATCTGTTCCGCCATCTCATTAGAAGTTAACGCAAGCGGGTTGCAAAAGACCAGTTCCCGGTTCTCAGATGCAGGTTGGCAAGGTATCGGCCTCACCAATCAGATTCTATCTTCCTGTGCTAGCATCAAGTCACTCTCAATGCCTACTGGAAAATTGCACATCGTGCCCCTGGGCGGTTTGGGCGAGTTCGGAATGAACTGCATGGCTGTGCGCTGGGGTGATGACATCATCGTCATTGACGCCGGCCTGATGTTTCCCGAAGTCGAGCTGTTGGGCGTCGATATTGTTGTGCCGGACATCTCCTATCTCACTGAGAACCGGCAGAAGGTCAAAGCCATTATTTTGACCCACGGGCATGAGGATCACATTGGGGCGCTGCCGTGGATTCTCTCCGAACTGAACGTTCCGGTCTATGGCACGGAGTTCACGCTCGCCTACGTCGAGGACAAGTTGGAAGAGCACGGTCTGCTGGATGACGCAGACCTGCGCGAGATTCGGGCGGGTGAAGGTTTCAAGGTGGGACCCTTCACCGTCCATCCCGTCCACGTTACCCACAGTCTGGTGGATTGCGTGTCTTTGGCTATCCACACCCCTCTTGGAGTCATCATTCACACTGGCGACTTCAAAGTCGATCCCACACCCACGGACAATAAGCTGTTCGATCTGCACTCCTTCGCGGAGTATGGCAAGCAGGGAGTGCTGGCGCTGTTCCAGGATTCGACCAACGTCGAGCGTAAGGGCTATACGCCCAGCGAACGTGCCGTGCGGCGGAAGTTCGATGAGATTTTCGCGCGTACTGAGCGCCGCCTGTTCATCTCCTGTTTCTCGTCTTCCATTCATCGCATCAAGCTGGCAGTGGAGCTGGCGGCGCAGCACGGGCGCAAGGTGGCATTCCTCGGACGTTCCATGAACAGCTCGGCTGAAATCGCCGAGGATCTGGGATACATCGAGATCCCGGAAGGGCTGCTGGTCCATCCCGGCGAGATGAA
>Ga0207116_10141_pt1 | contig 19835 bp, 22 predicted proteins | sample Alteio_BWMinHeat_44_FD_153550 | JGI IMG/M metagenome (GOLD analysis project Ga0207116, IMG submission 153550) | Enriched cells from forest soil in Barre Woods Harvard Forest LTER site, Petersham, Massachusetts, United States -... | ecosystem: Environmental > Terrestrial > Soil > Temperate forest >... | reverse complement strand
GTTCCTCCTCGGTCGACGCTGTGACATCGGGCAAGTGCCGCCCTAACTCCTCGACCACGGCTGCCAGCGCGCTTTATAGAGATCGGATTCCAGATCAGGATGCAGAAGTCGTGCGCCGGTTGCGCGAGGCCGGCGCCGTCATCCTAGGGAAAAATAACCTGCACGAATTTACCTATGGGGGCAGTTCGTTGGTCAGTCATTTCGGCGAAGTGCGGAATCCGTGGGACTGTGAGCGAATTGCGGGAGGGTCATCGGGAGGTTCGGCTGCTGCTGTCGCGGCAGGTCTTGCATACGCTGCGATAGCAACAGATACGTCTGGCTCGATTCGAGAACCGGCGGCGCTGTGCGGCTGCGTGGGCCTAAAGCCAACCTATGGGCGAGTGCCGAGCCAGGGAGTGATTCCGCTTTCGGCCTCACTCGATCACGTTGGACCGCAGGCTCTCACCGTCGAGGATGCGACGATCATCCTGCAAGTGATTGCGGGTTACGACGCGGCAGACGTGACCAGCGCCGATGTTCCCGTGGCCGATTACGCTTCTGCGCTACGAGAAGACACGAAGTCTATGCGCTTAGGCATACCACGACAATATTTCTTTGAGGATCTAGACTGGGAAGTGGCATCGGCGGTGGAAAAAGCTCTGGGCGTAATCCGCGCGCTGGTGACCGACACACGGGAGGTCAAGTTGGAGGTCCCGACCGACCGCTCACTGCAGGCGGCGGAGGCATTCGCGTTTCATGCGGAGAATGTGGCCAAAAGCCCAGAGTTATATGAGGCGGACACCTTGCGGCGTCTCCGGACGGGGGAAAAGGTAACGGCAGCGGAATACATCCGACGCCGGCACGAGTTGGACGAGATGCGGCGAGGGATTGACCGGGCCTTTGCTGACGTAGATGTGGTAGTGACGCCGACCGTGCCGATGCCCGCGCCGGCGAGTGCTGATTTAAAGGCAAATGCGGAGGTACTGCGTCAGGCGGAGTTGAAGTTGCTGCACAACACACGGCGCCCGTTCAATGTATGGGGATTGCCGGCAATCTCAGTTCCATGCGGCTTGACGCAAAGCGGGCTGCCGATTGGCCCTGTAGATCGCCGGTCCCCATTGGCGGGAGGATCTGGTATTGCGGCTGGCGCACAGGTTACGAACAATCTACGGCGCGGGACAGATGGACACGACAGAACTCAAGCCGCTCGCTGAGGGAGGATGAGTTGTATGACTGACTTCAATGTAGACATCGCCAATGAACTTTTGCGTTTGCAACAACAAAAGGGAAGACGCGCTATGGCTTTGGACGCAGCCTTCGAACTAATCAGGGCGCCAGCTGGCGCGCCCTATTCAGAGCGATACGGCCTCGTAACGCAAAAAGTGGTCGAGGAGTTAGGGCGGCACTTGCCCGATGTCACAGCGTCGACCGAGGAGGAACTGCGCAGGTTGACGCCCGCGCTGGCAGATTTTACGGCACTGCTTACGACCACCACCGTCGTTGCGACATATCTTACCGAAGACGTGGCTAGACATAACGGCACTCGCGCCGACGAGACGATTAGCGTGTTGCTGACTCGGGTGGCGACGCAAACCTAAATGTCACAATCGCACGAGTAAAGTGGAACGAGCATCAAGAGGTTAAGCCGCTCCGGCCCACTCGACAATGGGGTGGGCGATAGTTAGCGGAAAGGGAAATGGCGCATGAGCCGCAGAAAGAAGAGAAATTTTGATTGCCTTTATACCTTCGCTCCTGGCAGAGCGGGTGCTGCAATCCGAGGTTCCACGTGATGTCACCGTCCGATGTCACCGACCGGTTGGGTCTCTCTCTCACAGAGTCGAGTACGACGGGCGACAAGGATCTGCAGCGGGCGGACGGATGCGGTCGGATCGTACTGAGTGGCTCCGATAACGGTACCCGCATCGAAGATGTTTTCGAGCGGTTTCCGATTCGCGTCATGTTCCCAAGAAATGGAAGTAGTGCGATGGAAGAGGCGGTCCTTATTAACACGGCAGGAGGCATTGCAGGCGGTGATCGGCTCGAATGTTCTGTCACCGCGCTTCCAGGTGCCTCAATTGCAGTGACGTCACAGACAGCCGAAAAGGTCTATAGGGCGTTAGACGCCCCTGCTCGCGTTGCGACCACGTTGAAGGCGCACGAGTCCGCCCGACTGGCATGGCTACCGCAAGAGACGATCGTTTTCAATGCAGCACGCATTCATCGGACGACAGAAATAGAACTTTTCGCTGGAGCACAGTTGCTTGCACTCGAGTGGCTGGTGCTGGGGCGTGCCGCGCACGGAGAAATCGTAGTCGCTGGCAGCGTCAGCGACGGCTGGCGCGTGAAAAAAGACGGTCGGCTGATATGGGCGGACAGCTTTCGGATCAACGACGAGATTTTTGTGCACCTGAACAGGAAGGCGTTGCTATCGAACTTCAACTCGATTGCAACACTTATCTATTTCGGACCTGATCTAGACCGAAGGCTTGAATTTTTGCGCGAGACTCTTTCATCACTTGGATGCGACTGCGCACTGACGCTGGTAAGCGGCCTCATTGTTGTCCGCTTTGCCGCGAAACAGTGCTCTGATTTGAAGCTTGCTTTGCGCAGCTTTCTCCAACAATTCGAACCAGAAGTTGGCTCGGGACCATTCCGCGTACCGAAAATGTGGTTGTGTTGAAGATTGCCGCAGAACGGAGAAGTCTATGAACCTGACGCCGCGCGAAAAAGACAAACTGATGATTTCACTGGCCGCGATCGTCGCTCGGGAGCGGCTTAAAAGAGGTGTCAAGCTCAACTATCCAGAGAGCGTTGCGCTCATCACCGATTTCGTCTTGGAGGCGGCACGGGACGGCAGGTCGGTCGCTGAGCTCATGTCGGAAAGCCGCAAGGTTTTGAGCCGCGGTCAAGTGATGGAAGGCATCGCCGAGATGATTCCAGAAATGCAAGTGGAAGCGACTTTCCCTGATGGCACCAAACTCGTTAGTATTCACAACCCAATTAACTGAGGCATGAACTGACATGATACCGGGCGAGATTTTTGCAGCATCTGGCGACATTGTCCTGAACAAGGACAGAGCGGCCATCACTCTTAAGGTCGCAAACACCGGCGATAGACCAATACAGGTCGGCAGCCATTATCACTTTGCCGAGAGCAACTCCGCTCTAGCGTTCGATCGGAAAGCTGCGCTTGGGTATCGCTTGGACATTCCGGCGGGAACGGCCGTGCGCTTCGAGCCAGGTCAGTCGCGCGAAATTTCCCTAATCCCATACGCGGGCGCACGGCTGGTTTATGGCTTCAACAAGGCTGTGATGGGAGCATTGCCGCAGGGGCCAGCGAGGTAATCGAAATGCCTAACAAAATGAACCGCGCCGCCTATGCCCAGATGTTTGGCCCGACTGTCGGTGACAAACTGCGCCTCGCGGATACAGACATCGTCATCGAGGTGGAGAAGGACTACACGACCTACGGCGAGGAAGTGAAGTTCGGCGGCGGAAAGGTGATTCGCGACGGCATGGGTCAGTCCCAGCGTTCGCGCAGTGAAGGCGCAGTCGACACGGTGATTACGAACGCCCTGATTCTTGATCACTGGGGAATCGTAAAGGCGGACATTGCTATCAAAGACGGGCGCATTGCAGCCATCGGGAAAGCCGGAAATCCGGATGTCCAGCCGAACGTCACGATCGTAATCGGGCCCGGAACTGAAGTGATCGCTGGCGAGGGCAAGATTGTCACGGCTGGCGGCATCGACACGCACGTTCACTACATCTGCCCACAACAGATTGAAGAAGCGCTTTATGCCGGACTGACCACCATGATGGGTGGCGGGACAGGACCTGCAGTCGGAACCGCCGCGACCACCTGTACTCCAGGTCCCTGGCATATTCAGAGAATGCTCCAGGCCGCCGATGCCTTCCCCATGAACCTCGGTTTTTTCGGTAAGGGCAATGCCAGCTCTGCCGCTGGTCTCATTGAACAAATCGAGGCCGGGGCATGCGGCCTCAAGCTTCACGAGGACTGGGGCACAACACCCTCCGCCATTGATTGCTGCTTGTCTGTCGCGGATGACATGGATGTGCAGGTTCTTATCCACACAGACACGCTCAACGAAAGCGGTTTCGTCGAAGATACGATCGCCGCATTCAAGGACCGAACCATCCATACATTTCACACGGAAGGGGCGGGAGGCGGACACGCGCCAGACATCATCAAGGTCTGCGGCGAACCAAACGTCATCCCGGCTTCTACGACTCCAACGCGACCTTACACCGTGAATACGCTTGATGAGGCTCTCGATATGGTGATGGTCACCCATCACCTCGATGCCCGAATTCCTGAAGATGTCGCGTTCGCCGAGAGCCGGATTCGGAGGGAAACGATCGCCGCCGAAGATATTTTGCATGATCTTGGGGCCTTGTCGATCATGTCTTCAGACAGTCAGGCCATGGGCCGTGTGGGTGAGGTGATTATCCGAACTTGGCAGACTGCGGACAAAATGAAAAAGCAATTCGGGCGGCTAGCGGACGAGAAAGGCGAAAACGACAACTTCCGGGCCCGACGATATGTTTCGAAATACACGATCAATCCCGCGATAGCTCAAGGTATTTCTACATATGTCGGTTCGATTGAAACCGGAAAGCTTGCCGACATTTGTATCTGGGATCCAGCCTTTTTCGGGGTGAAACCCGACATGGTATTAAAGAGCGGCACAATTACGGCTGCCATCATGGGAGATCCCAACGCTTCCATTCCTACTCCGCAACCCGAATACTACCGGCCCATGTTCGGTGCGTTCGGTCGCTCGTTGACGGAAAGCTCGGTGACATTTGTCAGCCAGGCACTTCTCGAGAAACGAGGCACCCTTGCTGTGACAAAAAAACTTCTTGCGGTCTCCAACACGCGCAAGATCGGCAAGCGTTCGATGATTTTGAATAATGCCACGCCTCGCATGGAAGTAAACCCCGAAACCTACGAAGTGCGTGCCGATGGCCGCCTTCTCACTTGCGAGCCGGCCAAAGTATTGGCCATGGCCCAACGTTATTTCATGTACTGAGTACGACTATGACTACCCATAACGCTTCCATTCACGGTGATCCCACTCATCGCGCTTCCGTTCATCGACTCGCCGGGGATTGGCCGACAGAAAAAGCGGCCGGCTCGCTTACTCTCGACTTCGACGCGCGGCATCGACGGCGTATTCGCCTGACCGGGGATCAGGGCGAAGATGTCCTGCTCGACCTACCCCAGGCGGTTGCCATGGCTGATGGAGATGGCCTGCAACTTGAAGATGGTAGATGGCTCAAGGTTCAGGCTGCGGCGGAGCTCATTGTCGAGGTCAAGCATAAAGACCCCAACCAGCTTGCTCGCCTCGCGTGGCATTTGGGAAATCGCCATTTGCCGACTGAAATTCGAGACCAGGTTCTTCGCATTCGGCCTGACCACGTGATCGAGGATATGCTCGTTGGTTTTGGAGCCGATCTCGTAAGGGTGGAGGCCCCTTTCCAGCCCGAAGGCGGTGCTTACACTGGCCACGGCCACCATCGCGCCCATCGTGAGGGGGGGCATCATGACGAGTAATGATCTGCACAAGCCGTTCGCTCATTGCCTCAAATGAGAGAAAGAGACAAGCGGAAAACGCTGCCTTCGAATACTGCGCAAGAAGAAGAACCTTGGCGTGACGAGGAAATTTGACGTTGTTGTCATTGGAACTGGCGAAGCCGCATCTCCCGTCGCATCGCAGTGCCGGTCTGCTGGATGGGAGGTGGCAGTTATCGATTCCAGGCCGTTTGGCGGGACGTGCGCCCTCCGGGGATGCGACCCGAAAAAGGTTCTTGTCGGTGCTGCAGACGCTGTTGACTGGGTACGCCGAATGAAAGGAAAAGGGATTCGGGCCGAGGAGATTTGCATTGATTGGCAAGAATTGATGCGATTCAAGCGCTCGTTCACGGAGCCGGTTTCCAGAAACCGGGAAGAGGAATTTGCGAAAGCCGGGATCGCGGCATTCCACGGCCACGCTCGATTCGCTGGCCCATCCTCGGTTCAAGTAAATGATGAGGTGCTCGAAGGGCGCTATGTCGTTATCGCAGCAGGACAAAAACCGGCCGACTTAAAGATTGCGGGGACCGAACACATAATGACGAGCGAACGGTTCTTGGAGTTGGATGAACTTCCAAAGCGGATTTTGTTTGTGGGTGGCGGGTATATCGCGTTTGAATTCGCTCACGTGGCCGTGCGTGCCGGAGCGCAAGTTACCATCGCAGATCGTGGACTACGTCCCCTGCCGCGTTTCGACCCGGACCTGGTCGATCAGCTTGTGAAGCGCAGTCGCGAGCTTGGGGTTGACGTTCAGCTCGGCACCGAAGTCAGAGGCGTTGAGAAAAGCTCTGGCCAACTAGTGGTTCGAGCCTCCGCTTCTGGTCAGCAGCGCACATTCGAGGCAGACATGGTGGTCCATGCTGCGGGTCGTGTACCTGAAATCAACGATATGAACCTGGATGTAGCAGGAGTTGCATGGGACGGCCAAGGTGTAAAAGTCAATGAGTTTTTACAGAGCGTGTCAAACCCTGCTGTTTATGCAGCGGGCGACGCTGCTGCAAGCGGAGGCCCGCGTCTTACTCCGGTGGCTAGTTACGAAGGCATCATCGTAGCGGCGAACCTTCTGATGGGGAATCACCAAAAACCGAATTTTCTGGGTATTCCGACCGTGGTTTTTGCGATTCCACCTCTAGCGGCAGTGGGACTCAGTGAAAGCGAGGCACACAAGCGAGCTCTGAAATTCAAGGTCAAGAAAGAGATGACTTCCAATTGGTATTCATCACGTCGAATCGCGGAGAGGTATTCGGGTTTCAAGGTTCTCGTGGAGGAAGGTACAGATCGCATTCTGGGCGCGCATCTGCTGGGCATCGAGGCCGAAGAGGTAATCAATCTCTTTGCAGTGGCGCTGCGCTCAGGGATGCGTGCCACCGAGCTCAGAGACATGCTGTATGCCTATCCGACGCGCGGATCAGATGTGCCTTACATGCCATAGAAATTCCTGGGAGATCGGAGAAGAGGAAGGGGAGTCCATTATGTCAAATTGTTGCTCGATCGGCGAACAGCGCCGTTTGCCGCCGGCGTCGCTCTTGAGACTGCAAAGCTGGCTTTCGCCTGCATTTCCCACCGGCTCGTACAGCTATTCTCACGGCATCGAATGGGCTGTCGAAGCGGGACACATTCATGATCGCCAAAGCCTTGTTGATTGGCTGGAAGCAGATGTCTGCTATGGCTCAGGACGAAACGAAGCGATTTTCTTCATTGAGGCCTGGCGCTCGGCGACAGATGACGACTGCGAAAAGTTGCTTGAAATTGCGGAACTCGCAGCCGCCTTTCGAAGCACATCCGAATTTGCACTTGAAACATCACAGCAGGCGACGGCCTGCCTCGCTACATTGCGCCGCGTGTGGCCCGATCCCCTCATAGAGAGTCTTTCAGAATTGCTCTCGGACCTCAGAATTGCGCCGGTCTTTTCGGTCGTCCTCGGAGTTCGCGCAGCCAGACAAGACATTCCCGCGACCTTGGCCCTGCCCTCCTTTCTGCAAAGCTATCTCGCCAATTTGGTAACAGCCGGTGTTCGCTTGATTCCCCTGGGTCAGACTGATGGGCAGCTTGGTATTGCCGAACTTGAGCCAGCAGTGCTGGCCGTGGCTGCTCTAGCTGAACAGGCAACAATTCACGATCTGGGTTCGGCCGCGTTCATGGTCGATCTTGCGTCCGCATCTCATGAAACCCAATACACGAGGTTGTTTCGGTCATGACTGATACTTCAAGTTCCAATTCCCAAGCCCATCCTTTGCGTGTCGGTATCGGCGGCCCTGTCGGGTCTGGCAAAACGGCGCTCGTTGAAGCGCTCTGCAAGCGCCTCCGCGACAAATACGACATTTACGTGATCACGAATGACATCTACACAAAGGAGGATCAGCTCATCCTTACCCGTGCGCAGGCACTGCCGGCGGAGCGCATTATGGGAGTCGAAACCGGGGGCTGTCCTCACACTGCAATTCGAGAAGATGCTTCTATGAACCTCGCCGCCATCGAAGAGATGAACAAGAAATTCCCGCATGCAGAGTTGTGCTTCGTGGAATCGGGCGGAGACAATTTGGCGGCAACTTTCAGCCCCGAGCTGGCGGATCTAACGATCTATGTGATCGACGTTGCTGAAGGTGAGAAGATCCCTCGTAAGGGCGGTCCTGGAATCACGCGCTCCGATCTTCTCGTTATTAACAAGATCGATCTGGCTCCTTTTGTCGGGGCAAGCCTTGGAGTAATGGAAGCGGACACGCTCAGAATGCGCGGGAAGCGGCCTTTTGTTTTTTCGAATTTGAAGACCGGCGAAGGTGTCGAACCGATCGCAAACTTCATCATTGAGAAGGGTGGCTTGGCAAAGAACGCCGCCTAGCATTATGGTTTGTGACGCGGGGTTTTGGCGTCTAATGTGGAAACTAGCTGCTCGGCAGCGGCTTCAGCCGAGTGCCGTTGTCCGGGCAGCCAGCAAAGATAAGGAGATTGTGGTGCAGTTTTGAAGGAGATTCTCGACATTCCCGATAATATCCCGCAGGACTTACTCGACAAGGCCGATTGTGTAGTCGTCTATCCCTCCGTATTGAAGGCCGCATTACTGCTCATCACGACATGGCATGTTACCCACTTAATGAAAGGATTATGTGGATGTTTTTGCCGTCAGTCATTTCCCGTTTCTTTTTCCGAAGGCCAGTGTCAGAAACTCTTCCCGAGCATCGGTGCTTCTGAAAAGGCCTCGCATTACGCTCGTCGACATCAGTCCATCGCTCTTGATTCCCCGCATTTGCATGCAAAGATGCTCGCCGCGTGCCAGTACTGCCACGTCACGCGCGTCTGTGATGGCCGTGATCTCGTCAGCGATCTGATGAACCAGCCGTTCCTGCACTTGTAGCCTGTGTGAATATTTGTGTGCGATGCGAGCAAACTTCGAAAGGCCGAGAACGTGCTCGGTTGCAATATAGGCCATAGAAATTTCGCACTTGAAGGGAAGCAGGTGATGTTCGCACAAGCTGAAAACAGGGACTCCGGCACAGACTACCATTTGGTCGGTCCGAAACGACTCGAATGCAAATGTGGTTTCGATCGTGCCGGGGTCGTAGTCGATGAACTCTTTCCACCATCGCGCGAAGCGATTCGGAGTCATCTTCAACCCGTCGCGAGTCGGGTCTTCACCGATTGCCAATAGCAGATTGCGGCCGATCCGTTGGAGTCTCTTAACGCTAACTTTCAGCCCAGGGCGAATAGCTTGTGAACTTGCACGCCCAGGCGCCATCCGCGTTGCTGAACCGTTTGTTCGCTCAACTTTGTCGCTGCCGGGCTCATTGAAAGAGATTGAAGACATATTGTGATCCTTTGCGTCACGACACCGAGCTTGATCAGACGGTCGAGGTTCTAGATTTCCTTGGTTCCGCGAATGGCTACTTTTCGTGCTCCGACTCATTAGCTGCCCAGGCACATATCACGTTCTTATCCTGAGCTTCCAATCGCGATTCAGGATGCAGAACCCTATATGATGCCGGCGGCATTCTCCCGTTCAAAATAACTGCGCAGATCGATTCCAGCTCATTATGCCGCTCGAGTGCCGAATACCTCGTCCACTCGGAGAAGTTCAGTTCTTCGCGGCCTTCGCGGACATGGCTCTTTATCCACCACGAGACCGGGGCGACATGGCCATACCAGGGCAACCTCGTCTGGTTCGAATGGCAGTCTCCGCAGGCACGTGCCAGCGTATTTCCAACCTCTGAACCGCGAAACGGTTCGACGTTGCGGTAGTCATTCGCCTTCGGCGATGCCTGACCGTTCTGTGTTCTCGAAAGCGAGCCCCCGAAAGCAATCAGGGCGAGCATCAGAAAACCGATTGTCAACGCAAGCCGTTTCATAAGAGAAGCAGGCCCCTTTTTCTGAAGCAGACAAATGGCCAATGGGCCTAGCTGCCCGCCTCCTGCAGCTGGGTTGTGGCGATGACCATGTACGTCATACCGCGGAGGTCGAGGAAGACGTGCTGCTTAGTATTAACGAATCGGAGCAGTACATCCCCGCAAAGGGCACACCGCACGACGAGGCCGGGGCATTGCATATATAGATGCGCGTCGGCAAAGCGCTCCTTTGCGCCGCAATTTGCGCACTGGCCTTCCGCGCTCGTAATGTCCATTGCGAATATCCTGCTCAATTCACCCGCGGCTGCATTTCCGTCAAGGTAGTTCATAGATGCACTCATTTTCGTTCTCCTGTGGCGCCGAAGCGCTCTGTCCTGATTTTGTCGCGACCGTGGCCGGCAGCGATCAGCAGGTCGGCCGCATTTTCAACGAAGGATGTGGGGCCGCAAACATAGCTGGTTGAGACAAGGTCCGAGGGCCATGTACCGGTCGCGATCAGCGTTGCGTCGATGCGGCCGGGCGGGCGCGGCGAGTCTTTGGGAGCAACTCGTGTGTACGCGTAGGTGACAATCACAGAACGGTCCTGATCTGATAACGCCTGTAGTTCATCCCGGTAAAAAACTGCTCCCGGCTCCCTTACGGAATACAACAATCGAAATGAAGCGGAGCTACCGGCCGAAGCACGTGAGCGAATCATGGCCATGAGGGGAACGATGCCCGAGCCACCGGCCACGAGCTGGATGGGCTCCGTTTGGTCTCGGCGCCAAACGAACCAGCCCCCAATTGGGCCTCGCAATTCCAGATCATCGCCGACCAGGAGTTCCTTCGTGAGGTAGGGTGAAACTTCGCCGTTCGGCAGTCGTTCGACGGTGATTTCGATTCGGCCATCCGAGTTCGGAGCGGACGCGATCGAGTAGGACCGGACCGCAGAGTATCCGTCCGGAGCTGTCAAACGGACATCAACGTGCTGACCGGCGATGTGACCCGGCCAATCGCGAACTGCCAGGGCGATCGTCCGTGCGGTCGCTGTTTCATCACGCAGCCCGACAACCCTGGCGCTACGCCACGTCATTGGTCGGAGTACCGCTGTTCCAGCCATGGGTCACCATAGATGTGATAGCCGAGACCCTCCCAAAATCCCGGTTTGTCGTGCGGCATTAGCGTCAAGCCCTTCACCCATTTGGCGCTCTTCCAGAAATAAAGATGAGGGACGAGAAGTCGCGCGGGGCCCCCGTGTTCGGGGGCAAGATCTGCACCACCAAATTTGAATGTGACCCAGGCCTGGTTGTTGATGACGTCTTTCATCGGAAGGTTTGTTGTGTAGTCGCCATACGAACGGAACATTGCGAAGGGCAAGTCTGTTTTTACATCTGCAAGCAGGACATCGAGCGAAACCCCTTCCCAGGCCGTGCCGAGTTTCGACCATCGCGTCACGCAATGTATATCAACCGTGATGGTCTCGGTGGGCAACTCACGAAACGACTTCCAATCCCATCGCTTCAAAACATTGCTGCCGTCATCGATGGTGAATTCCCAGCGATCGAGGGATACATGTGGTGTCGGTCCCGCAGACAACACGGGAAAGTCTGTAGTGAGGTATTGGCCAGGCGGGAGCTTGGCCTCCGCTGTACTGCGTCGACCGGCGAAACCACGCGAGATGATAGCCATAGGATCTCCTACTCAGCGATTGACGTTATTTTGCTGCGTTTCGAACCGTCGAAGAAACAGCAATCGAGCTTCCAAACCGTTGTCCTCACAGAGTGTAAGGACTCTCCACTTCCACATTTTCTCGAGACGACTGCAGTCGAAATAGCGTCACGGCGTCTGTATCTCAACGAGCGCAGCAAGCTCATTGAGAGCGTGATTGTAATTCCTGAACGGCCGGTGTCACGATGTTGAATCCACTGGTACAACGACGTAGGGCTGAACCCCTCCCGAAACACTTACGACCAGCCTCAACAGCAACTCGCTCCTAGTGCACAGACGCCCAGAGCAGAGCCGCCTTCGCAGCGGATGAAAAATCTACGGGAGGCAGACGGCGGAGGCAACAGTCGCTGCTGGCGCATGGCCATATTATCCTCTGATCCTGCAAGGAGCAGCGACGTCAGGTTCTTAATTTTAGAATGGCATTATTTAATCCCTCTAAGCACCGATCATTTCTCCATGATGGTGGAATGCGAAATGCATGCAGCATCTGCGTTACAGCTTCTGTCATAAGTGCAAGGGCGCATGTCAAACGGATTGGCGTCGCCTTTGGGAACAAGTCTTGTCTGCTGGGGTGAAGGGGTGTTCTGGCCCAAGACAACAATCCATCCAGCTCAACAAGACGACAGTCGTTCTGGAACTGAAGTTGGATCGGACAGATGCCAAACCATCAGTAGAAGACCTTGCAAGGAAACAGGACAACTCATGACCGCACCCGATACGAAATAGCGATACGGAGGAAGTTCGGTGAAATTAGCGATTAGCAAGTGGACTGGTCTGGCGCTGTTCTGCGCAGTCTCTGCCGTTTTGTTGGCAGCATTGCGTTTTGGATCTTCGAGAGCTACTTCCGACATTCACGTCAAGCGAGACGTCAACGTCGTCGGTGTGATTCTCTCTCGCGATGGCGACATGGTTCGGATCAAAGACAAGAAATCTGGTCAGTTCGTTATTGTCAATATCACTGACAACACTAAGATCGAGCGCAAGAAACATCGCTTTCTATTTCCTCGCCACAGCGACATGGATGTGACGACGATGGTACCCGGCGTGATGATAGAAGCAGAAGCCGTCCGCGATCCAAAGGGGCAATTTGATGCCGTCAAGATCTCCTTCACTCCCGATCAATTCGCCATCAAGAATGCCCAAGAGCAACGGGTCGCGGCCAACAAGGCCCAAGATGCCCATGGCACTGGATACGAAGGGACAACCGCCGGCAGATCCCAGTCTTCAGCCGAGCATGCCCAGAACTTGACAGATCAGCCTGGCCTGCACGCGCAAGGTGTTGCTCCTCTCGAAAGCGTGGACGCCACCGACGTCTCGATGCTCAACCGCCGTGTCTCGGACTTAGACGACTACGAGAACGAGTTTGAGGTCGACGTTTTCTTTGGGCGGGATTCGGCTGTGCTTAGCCAAAGGACCAAGAAAGATCTCGATAATCTCGCTGAGATTGCCCGGTCCCTCAATGGCTATTTGATCGAAATTGCAGGCTATACCTCCAACACCTTGGGAGCAGAGGTAGATCAAAAGCTCAGCGAAGACCGTGCAGCCACCGTCGCCGGCTATTTCCGGGAAAAGGACATTCCAATACGGCGTATTCTCATACCGGTAGGGAATGGGGCGAGCCATCCGGCCGTCAGCGACAAAGACCTTAGGCTCCGCGAGCTCAACGACCGCGTCGATATCAAAATTCTGGTGAACAAGAGCCTGGGGTAGTGCGTGTAGTACAGCATTTGCACACCAATTGTTGACGTGATCGAAGCAGACAAGCCGACAAACCTGAGAACTGAGGATGGCGTAATTCGCCAAGCAAAGGAGTGCATGTGACCTTCATCGTAAGAGCTTTGACAAAGCTCGGTATTCTCAAGGATGATCTCGATTACCACTTGCTTCGTGCATCGATGGTCATCATTTTTCTCTTCTTTGGTTATCAGAAATGGTTCGACTATGAGGCGCAGGCTTTGTTCCCCTACATCGGTCACGGCCCGCTCATCTTTTGGCTGTACGCAGTCTTTGGCGTTCGGGGGGCAACCTATTTTCTTGGAGTTGCAGAGTGGCTGTTTGGGGCGCTTTTGTTCGCCGGATATTGGAACAAAAGATTGGGGATTCTCGGAGCTCTTGGCTCATGTTTCGCATTCATCGCGACCACGACGATCATTCCGTTTATGCCGGACGGTTGGGCCGCCTCCGCCGGCGGATTCCCGGCCATGACCGAGAAGGTTGCTTTCCTGATGAAGGATCTCGTCCTTTTCGCCGTGTCTGTCTATTTACTGCGGCAGGACGTGATAAGGGCTTCGCTGTTCGGGACGGCCGCGACTCAAGAACCACAGTTCGGCAGGATGCAAGTTCGACAGGAGCAGTCGCAGGCTGCTAGTGCTCCCGTTCATCCGGTGGAATGAACGTCTCCAGGAGATCTGGGTGGTTCTGCCTTGAATTCTCATGGCGCAGGGGATGACGTCTGGTTCCAGTCAACCCGTTGTTAAGAGCACCCCAATCGTGATCGAGCAACTCATTACACCGGTTATTGACTCGGACTCCGGCACGGCGCTGTCGACACGCGAGCGGAAGTCCCTCCAACCCTGGCTGGTGCGTCACGTCGAAACCGAATGGAGCCTTTCCGGACAGCACACCCGGAGAACAGATCTCCCATTAACCCCTGCCGGAGAATAACAAACGAGAGACATTGGCAGGCTCCTAAGGGGTCGGCGCTTTGGGTTTGTGTTGACAAACCCACTTCTTAGCGACCGAGAGACTTGCCGCCTCGCAGGATACGGCGACAACGCCGTTGTCGATCCCAACCTGCAGGAGTGGGACTACGGAGAATATGAAGGAAGGACTACCGCTGGGATTCAAGAGCAACGGCCGGGCTGGTCCTTACGGAGCGACGGAGTGCCCGGCGGAGAGAGCGTTCAGCAGGTTGCCACCAGAGCCGAAGCGGTAATTGATCGCGTACTCGCTGGTTCTGGTGACGCGCTTCTGTTTGCGCACGGACACATTCTACGAATTGTGGCATGCCGTTGGCTCGGGTTGCCCCCGCAAGACGGCCGTTTGTTCGCCCTCGCTACCGCTGCGCTGACCACTCTGGGCTATGAGCATGAAACACGAGTGATCACCCGCTTGAACGGCGGATTGCTCCGATAAACGCGATGCAAGCCAAAGCAGCTGTGCCTGAGCAGTGTTCGGTGAAGATCTACGTGGCGACGCCCTGAGGTATATCCTTAGATGTTGACCCTACTACGACAGAAAATTGGAGTTGAGGGAGCTCTGCAACACGAGTCCTCGACCGCTGCGGGCTACAATCAGCTCACAATCGATGAATATCTGCGCAAACGGCTAATGCCTGTTGAAGGGGCGATTCCGCATCTGCCTGGCATCGAGATGTATGGGAATTCCATTCCTGCGGGAACCGTCGGCGGAGACCTTTTCGAGTACATAAATTTTCAGCAGCGCTATGACATCGATGCTCGCATCCAACGGGCCATAAAACTGTCGAAGGGGTTTCTTGAACCGTTACGAGCAGGTGAGCCTCCGCATAATTCGGTTGACGACCATGTCGAATGGCTAAAGTCCAGACCGGGATTCAGATCCGAAATGGAAACCGAATACAGGACGGCGCGGAGTTCGGAACAGGTGCGAGTGGCAGAGGACTTGGAAGAGCTTTACACGACCGCGGGTGTGCTACTCGTGGATGCCCAGGGGCACGGCATCATCTCAGCCAAGATTGCGTCAACGGTTCACGACACATTTCATGCATTGATGCTCGCCGAGCTTGACCGGCGCGGAAAAACCACTCCCGAGCTATTCGAGAAGCTGAATCTGCGATTGGCGCAATCGGTTACCGCACGCAATGCGCTTGGCAGAAGTGAAGACGAAAATGGTCGTGAGATCGCGACAATGCTTTATGGCGAAGTACGCCCTAACGGTCATTTTCGTTTTGTGAATTTTGGGCATCCGCCGCCTCTGGTCTTTTCGGCTGGGTACGGCAAGTTTCTGGATGTCGACAAGAGCCAGATGGCGCAATTCCTGGCGTTAGGCCTGCAAATTCCTGAAGATCATCCAGACCGGACTCGGTACTTTTCGTTGAAATTCCGACAGCGGGCAAGCACTTCTGATGTCGAGGAGATTACACTGATGAGCCCCGGAGACATTCTTTTCCTTTACACCGATGGGGTATACGATGGCAGCGATGCCCAGGAGCGCAGCAAACTCGAAGCAGTCATGAGCGAGCACTGCCGGTTGTCAGCGAAAGACATCTGCAATGCTTTGCTCGAATTTGCTGTGAGGAAAGACGATTGTCTACTCCAAACTGGAGAAGGAGACCAGATTGACGACAAGACAGTCTTTATCATTAAGAAAGACTGAAACCGCTCTGACGTTGCTGGACCTCCAGTTTGCCACGCCTGCGATCTCGCGGTGAATCTCATCACGGTTGTCTTACTCGAAACCAAAGTAAAACCCAAACACTGCCAACGATAAGCAGAACAGCCAATATTGCAATTATGCTCGCTCTATTGGCTTCTTTGTCCTTCTCCCGTTCGTCAGGGTCCAGGTAGCGAATAGCCGACCAGACTTCTTTTTTACCAATCTTTTCATCTTCCATGAGACTGTTCTGAAACTGCACGATCGATGTTCCACTTCCGATTTCAGCATCTTGGGGTTTTACTCCGGCCCGTGTCGTTCCGATAGAAACCACAATATGAAATACTTCAGTTGATTCCGCTCCTCCGGCGTAAGCAACCGGTAGCCTTTTCGAAGGCCTTGCAGCAAACGGCTCGCTTGCTTCTGTGTGCAGACCATACGAGGAAGGCTAGTTGCGACAGTGATTCGTGATTTCTTGTTCTGGTTTGTCATTCAAGCTTCTTGAAAGCGCTCTGACCTCGCGCGTGCCGCGACTTCCGCATGTGAACCAAACATCGGTGCAACACAACTAAAAAGAAGCTCCTAGCGCCATGCGGATTATCACGGACACGATGTTCTTCGAGTAGAAGAGGGCAATGACCGCCGCAAGTGCGGACTGCAGAATGCTTTGCGGGATTCTGCGATGCTTCACCGGGCCGGGCCCACCCGCCAATTCAACGTTCGCATGAGTCGCGTGAAACATTGCTGTGATTCGAGGTTTTTGTTTCGAAGAAGCGGCGTCCAATGCGAAGCTTTTAAGGTTCGCTATTGCTTCCTCGCGCGACACGAAGCCGAGCCCGAAGATGCTTGGAGCAGCTATGAGATCGCGCAAGCAATGCTCATCTTGATAGGCAATAACCAATCGTTCAGGCCTGTCCTTGTTGCTGGATGCCTGTATGACCGCGTAGCGCAAATCTGAGCAATGAACGTGGACTCCCATAACATCACCATCGGTTGTGGCTTCAACAACGCCCTGACACTCCTGGCTCAAGCAAGTTGAATTCCAAATGTGTGATGGATGAACAAATCGGAATTGGACCAAACGCCTCGGGGAAGAAAGGATCTTGTCAGCTGCTCGATCCGTTCTCAATTGCAGCAGCGGCCTTGGAAACAGGCGTCGGGGCGTCACTTGTCTTAATTGCGACTTACGCGATGGGACGGTGTCACAAGTAGCAAAGCAACGTTCCAGCCAGCGGTCGTATGACCCCTCTGTGCACGAGCGCGTTAGCGCAAGTCGGCCCGCTGCATTTTGTTTGGCAAAGCGATTGCTTCAGTCTCATCGCTATGCAGAGACGAATTGGATTTTGCGATTGCACTACTCGACCGAGCAACAGGTTTCGTGGCGATGCATTGAGTCACTTCTGGCGTAGCACTCATTTGTACTTAGGCCGACCCGCATGCCTGTTGAGCTTTGTGCTGACCCTCATATTGGTGGGCCCGTTGTCGGCTCAAACAAACTCTCTTGCATCCGATGACGGAGGCGCGTTGTTTGAAATGCGACCGCGCCGATATTTATTCGGCGACTGGGGTGGAAAGAGAACGGCCTTGGAAGAAAAAGGTGTCAAGTTCGACTTCTTCTACATTGCCGACTTGGAGGCTAATCCGAGCGGCGGCTTGCAGCAGACCAAAGCCGGCTGGGAAAGAATTCGCGGAACGGTAGACATTAATTTCGACGAGTTGATGAAATGGCAAGGGCTCAGATTTCATGCCACTGGACTCTGGCAAGTCGGAGGCAACCTGGGGGCCAAGATTGGGACCCTAGCCAATCCGAGTGATCTGGTTAGCGCTCATACCACTCGTCTGGATTCCTTCTGGCTCGAGCAAAACTTCCTGAACAGCAAGGTCAGAGTGCGCGCCGGACAGTTGGCGGGTTTGGACTTTTACGGCAATCAAGAATACGGCGGCTCGTGGCTTATCGAGCCTATGGGCTATGCGTTCGGCAACCTCTTCAGTTCAATATTTGAATCGTTCAATCCTGCTGGTACTCCTGGCGCCGAGATCCGCTTTGCGCCCAAACGGAACTTCTACGTTACAAGCGCGGTCATGGCTGCGAACAGGAACCCGTATCAGGATGACCCAACTGGAACCAACTTCCAGATTCGCGATACCCCTGATTTCCTCTTCGAAACGGGTTATCTGATACACCCATCAGACGGCGCACAAGCAACGGCATCCCCGGGAGGAGGCAAGTCTTATCCCGGAGCTTACAAATTTGGCGGCGTGTATAACGGCGGCAAATTTCCTGACCCTGCGGGGCACAGGAGCAGCGGGAACTATCTGGTCTATGGTATGGCTAGCCAGGCAGTGTTCCGGTCCGATGCCGGATCGAATCGTGGCCTGGATGCGACATTCGGCTTTGACTATAGCCCGGCTGACGTGAGCCGAGAAAACGTTCAGCTCACGGCGGGTGCGCGCTTCAACGCTCCGTTTGAACGCCGGGAAAAAGACCGCATTGCTTGCGCCTTCGTGTACAGCAAGATCAGCGATCCCTTCCGACAATTCAACGAACTGCTTGGCGGGGCACCGCTTGGCGCCGAGAAAGCATTTGAAGTGAACTATGCCCTGCAGGTCACCCCGTACTTCTTGCTGCAGCCCACCTTTCAGTACTACCTCAGTGTAGGTGCTAACCCCAATTTGCCGAATGCACCGGTCTTGGGATTCAGGACGAAAGTCACGTTTTGATCGGCTGGACATCTATGAAAAGCAGAACTGAAGAACTCGACAATATCGTCGATCGGGAGTTTCAGTTGTGCGTCATCGGCGGCGGCGCAACAGGATCGGCCTGCGCCCTGGATGCGCAACTACGCGGAATCCCAACGGTTCTGCTGGAGGCAGCCGATTTTGCCGGGGGAACCTCCAGCGCAGCGACCAAGATCATTCACGGCGGAGTGCGTTATCTCGAACAAGTCATCAAGGACGCCGATTTTCAGGAATACCACGTCCTGGTGCGCGCTTTGCACGAACGGGTCCGCATGATGGAAAACGCGCCGCACCTCACTCGTAGGCTGGAGTTTCTCGTACCGAGCTATCACTGGATCGATGTGGCCTACCTCGATATGGGGTTGAAGATATATGACTGGCTCGCGGGGCCGGGTCGCATCTCGCCAAGCAAGTTCCTATCACGAGAGGAAACCTTGGAGCGTATGCCGCAGTTGAATGCGGAAGGCCTCGTTGGTTCGGTGGCGTACGCCGATGGTCAATTCGATGACGCGCGATACAACATTGCGCTCGTCGACACTTTTACCAGGGCTGGCGGCCGCGCTCTGAACTACGCAAGGGTCTCGAGTTTCTTGCGTGACGGGACGGGAAGGATTTCTGGTGCCACAGTTCAGGACAAACTGAACGGGAATGCGTTCACGGTAAAAGCCCATGCCACTGTGAATGCCACCGGACCCCTCTCGGACTCCGTTCGCCAACTGGCAACGGCTGGGTTGAAGAAACGAATGAGGCCTAGCAAGGGAGCTCATATCCTCCTGCCCCTCGATTTGTTCCCGACCGAGGATGCCTTACTGATTCCGAAAACCGAAGATGGACGTGTTCTGTTTGCAATTCCATGGGGAGGAAGATTGCTCGTCGGGACCACAGACGAAGAGGTCTCGCCGGATGCCGAACTGGTAGTCACCGCTGAGGATGTTGATTATTTGCTCCGGCACCTCAACCAATATGTGGCCAGACCGATAACTCCAGACGACATCGTCAGCGGCTTTGCCGGTGCGAGGCCACTGGTGGGGTCAGATGGTTCCAGCGATACCAAGAAACTTGCTCGCGACGATGTAATTGAGCTTGATCCTGCCAGTGGACTGATCAGCATTATGGGCGGCAAA
>Ga0207116_10152_pt1 | contig 19906 bp, 16 predicted proteins | sample Alteio_BWMinHeat_44_FD_153550 | JGI IMG/M metagenome (GOLD analysis project Ga0207116, IMG submission 153550) | Enriched cells from forest soil in Barre Woods Harvard Forest LTER site, Petersham, Massachusetts, United States -... | ecosystem: Environmental > Terrestrial > Soil > Temperate forest >... | reverse complement strand
TGCGTCAGGGGCTGAAGCCGGCGCTGAAAATAAGGGTCTTAAGGCAGCGCTGAAGCGCTGCTCCACCCGAATCAGCTTTATGATTGAAGCGCCTGACCCAGTTCTTCCCACTCCGCCAGCCGGCCCTGTAATTCGCCCCGTCTGACGCCCAGTTCCTGAGTGACCCGCTGGGTTTCTTCGGCGCTGACGAAGGTCTGCAAAGCTGCCTCGCACTCGGCGATGGTATCTTCCAGGCGGTTGATCTCGGATTCGAGCTCGTGCACGCGATCTTCCATCTGCTTGCGCTTGATGGGGTTCAGGCGCTTGGCCGCGGCGCCCTCGGATTTCGGTGGCTGCCCGGTTACATTGCCGTTCGTTGGTTGCGCATGGGTGGATGACGTGACCGCTTTCTGCAACACTGCGGCCCCGCCTTCTTTCCGCCAGCGATAGTCCTCGTAGTTGCCGGGATAGACTTCGACCCGGCCATCTCCTACTTCTAAAACGCGCGTAGCCAGCTTGTCGATGAAATACCGGTCGTGGGAGACGAAGACCACGGTGCCGCTGTAGTCGGTCAGCGCCTTCAGCAGGACATCTTTCGCGCGCATGTCCAGATGGTTCGTCGGCTCGTCGAGAAGCAGAAAATTGGCCGGATGTAGCAACATTCGGAGGAGCGCGTAACGATTGCGCTCGCCGCCCGACAGTACCCCGATGCGCTTGAAAACGTCATCGGCCGAGAACAGAAAGCAGCCCAGAAGGCTACGCAACTCAGTTTGGCTGGAGCGGGGAGAAATGTCGCCGAGGTCGTCGAGGATGCGGGCGTCCGGGTTGAGTTCCTTGTACTGGTCCTGCGCGAAATAATCTGGCTCGACGTTGTGCCCCAGCCGGTACTTGCCCTGGGTCAAGGGCTCGGTCTGCGCCAACAGCTTGATCAGGGTGGACTTCCCGGCCCCGTTCACTCCGACCAGGGCGATCCGGTCGCCACGTTCGATCATGAAACTGACATCGCGAAAGACTTCTTTGTCTGCGTAGGATTTCGCGACCCCAATGAATTCAGCCATAATCCGGCCGGCGGGCTTGGGTTGCGGGAAGGAGAAGTGGATGGTCTTTTCCTCCTCCGGCAGCTCGATGCGCTCTATTTTCTCCAGTTCCTTGATCCGGCTTTGCACCTGCTTGGCCTTGGTGGCCTGGTAGCGAAAACGATTGATGAAGACTTCCAGTTGCTCAATACGCTCGCGCTGGTTGCGGTAGGCGGCTTCGAGCTGCTCCAGGCGCTGTGTCTTCGCGTCCACATATTTTTCGTAGTTGCCGTGATACAGATGAATACGCTTGTTCCAGATTTCGACAATTTTATTAATGGTGACGTCGAGAAAGTAGCGGTCGTGCGAGATCAGCACAAAAGCGTAAGGATAGTTGCTGAGGTATTCTTCCAGCCAGTTTCGGGCTTCGAGATCAAGATGGTTGGTGGGCTCATCCAGCAACAAGAGGTTGGGCTGTTGCAGCAGCAGCTTGACCAGCGCGATGCGCATCTGCCAGCCCCCGGAAAATTCCTCGGTGTACCGGGTCCAGTCTTCCTTTCGAAAACCTAACCCCGAAAGGACAGTGCCAACCTGGGCTTCGATGGCGTATCCGTCACGAGTGGTGAACTCGTGTTCGATGCGCTGGTACCGCTGCGCCACCTGCGCGTATTCCGGAGATGCGTGGTCGAGTTCGGACATGCGTCCGGTCAGCTCTTCCATCTCCAGCTCCATCTTTCGCAGCTGCGAAAATACCGACATGCACTCGGCAAAGACGGTGCGCCCGGAGAGCGCCAACCCGTCCTGCGGCAGGTATCCCGCACTGATGCCCTTCGCCCGGCTGACGGAGCCGTAGTCGAGACTTTCAGAGCCGGCCAGAATCTTCAGCAGGGTGGATTTGCCCGTGCCGTTTGCTCCGACCAGGCCCACGCGGTCGCGAGGCGTGATCATACAGTCTGCGCCTTCGAAGAGGAGCTTGTGGCCATACCGTTTGCCGGCGGCGGAGAGCTGAAGCATTCTTGTAATCGTCTCACGAGAGAGGGTTTTGAAGAAGGCGCGCCCCTAGCTTTTGAGAACCGCACGACCGGTCAGACCCTTTCATCCTGCGCGCAGTATGGAGCCCGGGTGCGGGCTTCGTGCGGAGTCGAAGAGCTTATCCCCAGCCAAGTCGAGGGGACCGCACAACCGGACTTTGAGGACGAGGGAATTTGGCAGCGTTCTCAATGAATGGCTGGAAGGAAATAGGGATGCTTCAGATTCCGCTCGGCATGACAAGGACTATTCCTCAGTTCCCAGGTAGTCGCATACCAGCACAGTCAGGTCATCGTCTTGAGACACCGCCCACTGCCCAACCGAGGCGATGATGCGATCTGCAACCTCGGACGGCGTGAGCCCAGAGGTCAGTCGCAAGAGATTCGACAAAGAGTCCTTGCCAAAGAATTTCCCCGAGGCATCGGTCGCTTCTAGTATCCCGTCGGTATACAGCAATAATCGATCGCCCGGTTCGAGGCCATGTGCGGCATTGGAATACTTTGCGAAGTCGAAGGCCGCCAGCATCAATCCATTTTCCTCTATTTCCCGCACGCTTCCCTGGCGCAGCAAGAGCATTGGAGGATGCCCTGCCGCCGAATAGCGAAGCTCCCGCGCTGCTGAATCAAGATGAACGTAGGCCGCGGTGACGAATTGATTCTGCGTATTGCCCAGCAAGGCACTATTCATACCCGCCAGGAAACTGGATGGATCGGCTGCCTGGGCGCGTTGTGATGTGGCGGCGAGTTTGACCATCGAGGCGATCAGCGCCGCCGGAACTCCATGGCCGGATACATCCGCGATGAGAAGTCCGGCCTGCTTGTCATCCGCCACAATGAAGTCGTAGAAGTCTCCGGCCACTGCCGTCATGGGAATGTAGCGGGCGGCGACACGGAAATTCTCGGAACGGGGAAATTCCGCAGGCAGAATGGACAATTGGATACGGCGAGCTACTTCAAGTTCCTTTTGAATAGCATTAAGTTGCTGGTCCCGTTCCATAGTCTGGCGCGCCGCGACATAGCCCAGAGCGGCCAGAAAGGCCGCAAAGCCGAACGGTTCGATCTTGGAGGTCAGACCGAGCGGTCCCGCCACGTTGTCCCATAGGGCGAAGGCCACGAAAATGATCAAGCCACGACGGATCACGACAAAGTCACGGCTGCGATCACTATTCCACAGCGATTGGATCACCAGCAAAAGCAAGGCGGCAACGACCACAACATTGTTGATCCGGTGATACGAAGGTGACGGCCCGAAAGCGAAAGTCGCGATTGCAAGCGAGCCCAGAACGACTCCCAGAACGTAGCCAGCGATTTTGCCCCGGCGATGAAGAAGTCCGGCCGCATCGAAAAATAGAAACGCCGGGATCGGAACCAGAAAGTCGATGCCAGAGCGCAACCGTTCGAAGAGGGCGGAATGCGGAACCAGAACTCCAAGCAGTCCGGCTTGTATCCATAGTCTCTGCCCATACAGAAACGCAAACAGAGCGAAATAAATCGACAAGGAGTCCACCTTGCGCCGCAGGAAGGAAAACGCGGCTGCGAGAAGGGCGACCGTCGTGAAAGCAGCTCCTAGAAAGAGGTACGGTTCGTCACGATGGAATATGCGGAGAAGTTGGCTGGCGGTAATTTGAGGGTCGACCGCAGGCATGCGACAGGATAGTTCATTTCTTGCTGACTCCGCTCAGTATGCCGGAGTTCAGCAGTGGCTCAGTTTGAACCAATCCCCTACACCGGCGTCATCCTGAACCGCTTCAGTCGTGAAGGATCTCGCGCGTACCGCAGCGCAAGCTCAGGATGACCCCTCGTGTATAGAGAAAGAGAATTGAAATTGAGCCACTACCCAGAGTTCAGTTATCGGGTAGCTGCGGCTTGTGCGGCGCAAATCTTTTCCATCGCGCGGTCCACCACAGCCTGCAACTCGCGCGCGTATTTCACTTCGCGACCCTTGGCTAGGATCTTCTTGCTTTCCTCGGGGCTGAACCAGGTGGGATTTCGGGCAGGTTCTTGTGGCTCTTCTGCGAGCTCCACCTCGAGCAGAAATGCCTTGATTACATATTCCCGCACTCCCGGAGGTCTCCAGAAAACGCCTTTGGAATGGAGGTAGAGGCAGAAATGGCGCGACTCGATACGGCCGCGAACGCCGGCTTCTTCCCAGGCTTCGCGTTCGGCAGCCCGGCCATGAGAGAGAGAAGCTTCGGGATCACCCTTGGGAAAAGTCCACTTGCCGCCGCCGTTCGTGTTCACCAGCAGGAACTCGACCGATGGGCCGCGCCGCCGGTAGCAGACAGCCGCTACCTGCAGTGGAAGAGCGTGTCGTGGAACCCGGGTCGCGCCCAATTTCTGAGGCCTCCGTAGCTGTGTGCTCTTCCAATGCTAGCCCGAAGATATTTCAGGAATGTTAAAGTGCAACGAAAAAGGTGCAACCCAATGTTACCAAAGGGTTACGGATTTGGCGGCTGGAGTTCGACGCTCCCAATTCGAGGACGGGAATGCCGATCAGACTGTAACTGGTTGCTTTTCCAGTCTCTGCATGCTGTCCAAAATGGTAGAGATAACATATTCATCGCCGACGGCGGTGTTGATCATCATGTGGTAAAGAGAGCGAGTGGGCCAGTCGGCGCCGAAGTAATGCTTCACGAATTCGATGCGATCGCGGTCCACGGTATCGACTAACTCTTCCGCTTCGCTGTCGCTGTGTCCGATCAGACGCAGGCGCCGAATTTTTTCCGCCCTGGGAGCATAAAGAAAAACGTGGAAGGCGTCGCAGCTTTCGCGCAGGAAATAGGGAGCGCCGCGACCGACAATCACGCAATTTCCACCCGAGGCGATCCTGGCCATGACTTCCTGGCCGATGGCGACAAAACAATCCGCGTCAAAAGGAGCGCCGGCTGCCATGGGCATGCTGCTCTCGTAACTGCCACGCCAGAATGTTTTCGCCAGGCGGTGGAAGGTACTGTCCATCCGTTCCTCGCAGCGTGCGACAGCAGAACGGTCTACCTGGGCCTCTTTGGCAATCTCCTCGGTCAAAGACTCGTCCCACAGCTTCCAGCCCATCCGGTTGGCAAGCTCGCGAGCAATTCCCGCGGCTCCGCTTCCGAATTCCCGTTCGATTGTGAGGACTCGAAACACAGGGGTCCCTTCCAGGAATCGTTCTAATGGACGGCGATCTCGCCGCCGGTTTTAGGCCGCTTCATCAGAAAGACCAGCGGAACCATCACTAGAATAGCTACTCCCAACAACCAGAAGTTGTCAATGTAGGCCAGCATGGTGGCCTGGCGAAAAAAATTGCCCTGTAGGAGCGCGTAGGCCCTGTGCATGGCGTCTGAGGGAGAGAATCCCCTGGCCTCGAGCGCTCGCGTCGTGCCCTGAAGCATGGACTGCACTTGCGGACTCCCCGCCGTAAGGTGACTCGACATGCGACTGAGATGATATTGCTGTCTCCGGTCAAGCATGGTCGTCACAATCGAAATGCCCACACTTCCGCCGATGTTACGGGCCAGGTTCATCAGGCCCGATGCGGCGTTATTTTTCTCTCTGGGCAGGAAGGCATAAGCCGCGGTATTGATCGGCACAAATAGAAACGCCAAGCCTGCGGTCTGGATCATTCGGGCGAACACCACGGTCCGAAAGTCCACAGCCAAGTCGAAGCTAGTCATGTGAAACAGAGAAAAGGACAGCACCAGCAATCCGCCCATCATCATTTTGCGGGCATCGTAACGGGAGAGCATAAATCCCACGAGCGGCATCAGCAGCATCAGACTGAAGCCACCTGGTAACAACGCCAGTCCCGAATGTTGGGCGGTATAGCCCAGCAGGGTCTGCATAAACAGCGGGAGTAACACGGTGCTCGCCAGCAGGGCGAAGCCCAGCATGAACATTAGGAGATTCGAAGCGGCGAATGTCCGGTTGGTAAACAGGTGCAGGTCGATCACTGGGTCTTCCCGAGTCCATTCCCAGTAGATCAGAAACAAAAGGGAAGCCGCCGCGATGACGGACATGATCACGATGAAGTGCGACTCGAACCAGTCGTCACGTTGACCTTTATCCAGGACAACCTGCAACGTCCCCAAGCCCAACGCCACCAAACCCAGGCCAATGTAATCGATTTTGGTTTCCGAGAGCTTCTTGCGCTTCATGTGGGGCGGGTCCTGAATGAGACGCGAGGTTAACGTCAGGGAAAGAATCCCGACCGGAATATTCAGCAGAAAAATCCAGCGCCAGGTGAAGTTGTCGGTAATCCAACCGCCGAGAGTGGGACCGATGGCCGGCGCCAGCACGACCGCCAGGCCGTACACGGCGAAGGCCATACCGCGCTTGGCGGGAGGAAAGGTGTCGGCCAGAATCGCCTGCTCGCTGGGCTGCAAGCCGCCTCCGCCCGCGCCCTGCAGTATGCGAAAAAAGATCAGCATGCCCAGATTCGGCGCCAGCCCGCAAAGCAACGAACTGACCGTGAAGATGGCGACGCAGCTCATGTAGAAGCGCTTGCGTCCGATGATGGAAGAAATCCACCCGCTGAGCGGAAGAACGATGGCATTCGAAACCAGGTAAGAGGTCAGTACCCATGTGCTCTCGTCAGTGCCCGCAGAAAGGCTGCCGGCGATGTGCGGCAGAGAAACGTTGGCGATGCTGGTGTCCAGCACCTCCATGAAGGTGGCCAGCGTGACCGCCATCGCAATGATCCAGGGATTGACCGCCGGGCGCGGCAGGGTAGCGCCGTCCGCAGTCAGAGCGGCCGAACTCATCGCATCCTGCTCATTGGGCTTTACTCATCTGACCATAGTCATCGAACCCAGACCTTGGGTTCGACCGACATTCCGGGCCGCAGAATATGTTCTTTGGTCTCGCCTGGATCAAAAGTGATTTTCACCGGAACGCGCTGCACAACTTTTACATAGTTGCCGGTGGCATTTTCCGGAGGAAGCAAGCTGAACAGTGCTCCGCTGGCTCCGGCGATGCTCTCCGCGTGTCCGTTGTATTTTTTCCCGTAGGCATCGACCGAGATGGTGACTCGCTGTCCCGGGCGCATATAGCGGAGCTGACTTTCCTTGAAGTTGGCGGTCACCCAGATGTCGTCCAGGTTAATGATCTTCATGAGTTCCTGACCGACCTGGACATTCTGCCCGACCTCGACGGTGCGGTTGCTCACAATGCCGCTGACAGGAGCGACCAGCCGCGTGTATTGAAGATTCAGCGTCGCCTGTTCCAATTCAGCCTTCTTTTGCTGGGCCTGGGCCTGGGCGGACCGGGCGCGCGAGCGGATCGCAGACAACTGTTGAGGCGCGGTCTCGGCGGAGCGCAAGTTGGCTTCCGCCTGCTCCCGCTTGGATTGCGCCTGCGAAACCATCTGCTCGGCGGCAGCTACGTTGGCTCGGGCAGCGGCAACCCCAGCGGCGCTGGACCGGGCCGCAGCGACCGCCTGGTCATACTGCTGGTGTGAAATTTCCTGCTTGTCGACCAGCTGTTTGTAGCGCCCGACGTCGTTCTGCGCCTTGATGTCATTAGCGATGGCCTGCTCCAGCTGAGCGCGCGCGGCCTCCAGTTGCTGGCGAGCCACGGAAATTCCGGCGCGGCCGCTCTCCACTTCCGCCTGGGACGAAGACAACTGACTGCCTGTATTCACCGATGTGATCGGCACGTTCACCTGCATGGAGTCCGCTGTGGCCAGAGCATCCTGGTAGGCGGCCCTGGCCTGCTCCACCGCCACCTCATAGTCCCTGGGATCGATCTCGACCAGGGGCGTGCCAGCCTCCACGAACTGGTTGTCGTTGACCAGAAGCTTGATGACGTGTCCGGACACACGAGTGCTGATCGCATTCAGGTGTCCATCGATCTGCGCGTCGTCGGTGGACTCGTAACTACCCAGATAGCGCCAGAAGAAAAAGCCAGCCACCAGCAACACAATTCCACCCACGATCAGGGCCAGGCGAAAGCGCGGATTGCGGGAGGCCTGCTTCCAGCGAAGATCTCTCTCCGAAGCCGGCAGGGGAGGATGTTCCCGGGTTTCAACTCTAGGTGTGTCGTGCACGGTCGTCGTCGTTGTCGTCTGTTCCATATTACTTGCTCTTCAAATATTGCATTACGCCCTGCTCCGCGTATCCCATGGCGCGAACCAGTTCGATCTTGGCCAGGTTGTGAGCGTACAGGCTGGAAATGTAGCTTTCATGGGCCGAAGCCACCGTCTGTTGCGCCTCGACCACCTCCAGGTTGTCGGTAACGCCGGCGGAAAATCGGTCGCGGGCCTGGGTGAGGGTCTGCTCCGCCAGATCGACTGAACTGCGAGCGACCTGCACCTGCTGGTCGGCAGCTTCGATGTCCAGCAGAGCGGTGCGGACCTCGTATTCAATCTGGCCCCGCAAATTGTCCAGCTGGGCGCGGGCCTGGCGCAACGTGGCCTCGGATTGCAGCACGTCGGCGTGGACTTTGCCGCCCTGGAAGATAGGGATGTTCAGCCGGCCGGCGACAGTAAAGCTTCCATGCGAATTTCCGAAATTAACTCCTATGTCGCCATAGTCGGCGGTCATATCGATGGTGGGAAAGTATTCCGCGGTAGCGCCTTTGCGATAATACTCGGCAGCCCGGACCTGTTGCGCGGCCGCCAGATAGTCCGACCGCGAAGCATACGCGCGTTGTAGGCTTGCTTCAATTCCAAGCGTGGTCAGTGCGTCATACGGAGCTTTGGAAACAAGAGCGATCTCCTGGCCTACCGGCAGGCCAATGGCGCGTAGCAGCGTCAGCTTCTGTTTGGCGAAGTCATTTCGCGCCACAATCAGCTGTTGCTGCCGGTTCTGGAATTCCACCTGGGCGCGAAGCGTGTCAATGGCCGGACTCAGGCCCGCGTTCTGCTGGTCGGTGGCCTTGCCATAGAGTGACTGCGCGGTTTGCAGTTGCGCCTCGGCGGTTTCTACCCGTGCTCCGCCGCTGAGCGCCTGAAGATAGGCGTTGCCGGTCGCCAGCACCACCAGGTCGCGGGCATCTTTATAGCTGAATTGCGCCGCTCGCTCATCTACTGCGGCTCCGCGTTCACGGTTCAGCGCTTTAAGGTTCAGGATCGACTGGCTAAGGTACACCCGCGCATCCGAGAATCCGAAAGGTCCTACGACGGTAGGAAATCCGCGAAATCGAAGACCTTCAGCCGCCAGATTTTGTTGCGCGACATTTTCGCTGATCCTCGCCGTCAGGTTGGGGAGGAGTTCGCTGAGTTCTTTCCATTTCTGTCCCCGGGCAGCGATGGTGTTGTAACTCTGCAGCAGCACCCCCAGATTGTTCTTCAGGCCGAGGTCAATGGCATCCTGGAAAGTGAGCGGCGCCACCTCCGGCTTGGGGGTTCCCTGGGCAACACTGCCGCTGTAGGGGCTCTGATTCGAGGGGGACGTAATCTGTATGCTGGCTGCCGGGGTTGAATCCGAATTCGAGTTCGGATATGCACTACCGACTTGTGCCCGGGCTTGTGCGGGCCAGAGCGCGAACAAACAGAAAACTACGGCGGTCGAAGCGGTAACCTTCCTTGGTGGTGACTCCCTTTCGGGGTTCAGTTCTTCCATATGGAAACAGGGGCTGAACATAACCAATGCAATAGGTTAACTTGATTCCCGGTGCGGCATTATAGATGCAAACGATTGCTGCTAGGTGACTGAAGGCAATTTCAAATCCGATCTCTGATTCACGCCGGGTTACTTACTGATGTCCGTCCCGGTTTACAAAACTTTGCGTTTTCCGCCGGCAGACCCGTTGCATCTAAAGCATATATCGTTCTGGAGGGTCACTTGAGAAAGCTCAGTTTAGTGGCGGTTCTGGTTCTTCCTTTCCTCGCTCATAGCACCGTTCATGCGCAGCAGTTCGATGTTGCTTTTGGCGTCGGCACACTTACGGCGCCCTCGGCGTCAAGCGCCACCGGGAGCCACGCGCCGGTGTCGCTGACCGGCGGCGCCTACCCGGTGTTCAGCGCAGACCTTCTTTTGAAGCGGCAGTTTGGAGTGAGTGGCGAACTGGCCTGGAGAGCCAGTCAGAATCTGTACGGTGGGTTCCAGCCTTACCGTCCACTTTTTTATGATTTTAACGGAATCTACGCCCCCAAGCTGGGCAAGCACGCGGCCGCCGAACTCTCGGCGGGCATCGGATGGGAGAGTCTGCGCTTCTACCAGGGTTTCACCAGTTGCGGCGCGATCAGTTGCACCGACTTTGTCAGCAGCAATCACTTCATGGGTCACTTCGGTGCCGGCCTGCGCTACTATTTTCGCGGGCACTTTTTTGTTCGCCCGGAAGCTGACGTTTACGTGATCAACAACAATCAAGAATTCAGTTCTCCTCGGGCGACACGATTCGGTGTTTCTCTGGGATACACATTCGCGCCTGGATTCTGAAGCGCGGATTTTGATTCTCGCCGATATCACAACTTCCGGGGAGCCCCACTCTTCGCGCCCTCTGTGAAGTGTGGGAGGCAGACGGTAAGCGCCCATCGTTGACGAACGCGGTTGGTTTCGTTCCTGGTCGAATTTTTTCCGAACCGCTGCCCGCGTCCTTGCCTCCCACCCTTGCGCAAGGAACGCGCAAGGATGGGGCACCCACAGTACCTCAGTGCCCATGGGTCGATTAGAATGATCCAAGCCTTTTGAAAAGGACGGAACCCATGTCTCCTGCACCGCTCACGCCCGATCAGGCCAAATTCATTTTAAGTTTGGCGTTGCCCACGCTCAAGACTGAACACCAGACCACCAAACGGGTGATCGAAGCTATTCCCCTGAACAAGGGCGACTATCGCCCCGACGCCGCTTCCAAGACCGCCCTGGAACTGGCTTGGCACATTGTTGCGGCGGAAAACCGCTTTCTGAGCGGAATACCTGTGGGCGCGTTTGATTTCAATCCGGTTCACCGGCCGGAGTCGATCACATACTCCGCGGGCATGGTCGTCTGGTTTGACGAGACCTTTGCCGCGAATCTCGAGAAGCTCGAAAGGACCGGCGGCGAGACACTGACCAGGATGATCGACTTCCGGGGCCTGTTCCAGCTTCCCGCCGTCGCTTTTGTACAGCTTGCGATGAACCACACCATCCATCATCGCGGACAGCTTTCCGTTTACCTGCGACCCATGGGTTCCAAAGTGCCGTCGATCTACGGCGAAAGCTACGACACAACGCAGGCACGGTTGGCGAAAGAAGAGAAAGCGAGCTAGACCGAGCGCGGCCGAGTACGCTCCAGGTTTTGATTCTGGTGGGCATGACACGAGCGGGGGTGCCCATCCTTCGCGTTTTTTTTGCGAAGGGTGGGAGGCAGATGGTCAGGACCCGGCATTGGCTAACGGGTTGGTTTTCTACAGGATGATATTGTCCCCGATTCGCTGCCCGCGGGCTTCTCATCCTTGCAAGGAACCCAAGAGTGGGCGCCTCAGTGGGGAAAGAGTGAATACAAATTGGGGACCGGCGCACCACCCGCCCGCTGACTGGTTTATCTGGGACAGCGACTAATTATCCTTGCGGTAAAGGAGCTCGCGCATGGCTTGCCTCCGAGCTTCGTTCGCTTCATTCAGAGTCGTGCGCTCATCGGCGTCTAGACGGCGCTGAGCTATGGGGAGAGTTGATTCGGGGCTACTGCACTCTGGACAGCGGTCGGCGAAACCGGGTTTGTCGGGCTTCAGTTCGAATTCTTCCGTGCAGACGGTGCAGATTTTGATAGGGAAAGCCATTTACACTCCATCATACGACGACCGTGACGCCCTAAGGAAGTGGGTCATCGGCCTGCGACGAACTCCTCAGCCTTCATTGACTTGGGCGCGCTTCCGCCATAGCATCCTTGCGCATGATCGGCCAGACCATCTCGCATTACCGTATCGTTGAGAAGCTCGGTGGCGGCGGGATGGACGTGGTCTACAAAGCCGAAGACATGCGACTGCATCGTTTCGTCGCCCTGCAGTTTTTGCCCGAGGCGGTTGCCCTCGACCCTAGGGCACTCGCGCGCTTTCAGCGCGAAACCCAAGCCGCATAGCCGCTGAACCACCTCAACCTCTGCACGATTTACGACGCTGGCGAGCAGGAGTGGCAGGCGTTCATCGCCATGGAGTTTCTTGAGGGGTTGACCCTGAAGCATCGCATGGCAGGGCATCCGCTGGAAACGGAAGTTCTTCTTCCCCTTGCCATCGACATCGCTGACGCGCTCGACGCTGCCCACTCTGCCGTCATCGTCTACCGTGATCTCAAGCCGCTAACATTTTTATCTCGAAGCGCGGACAGGCCAAGGCTCTGGGAACGTTTCGGTCCATCGCCAACTTTATGCTTTCGTTGACTTGCCCGTTTCACAACAAGTAACATCGTGCGCCAATGATCGGACGGACCATCTCGCACTACCGCATTATCGAGCAGGTCGGTGGCGGGGGCATGGGTGTCGTCTACAAGGCCGAAGATACCCGGCTGCACCGCTTTGTCGCCCTCAAGTTCCTGCCCGATGACGTTGCCCGAGACCCCCAGTCCCTGGCCCGTTTCCAGCGTGAGGCCCAGGCGGCTTCTGCCCTGAACCATCCCAACATTTGCACCATTTATGACATCGGCGAGCAGGAGGGGCAGGCGTTCATCGCCATGGAGTATCTGGACGGTGCGACCCTCAAACACAAGATCGAGGGCCGTCCTCTCAAGATTGAACAGTTGCTCGAACTGAGCATCCAGATTGCCGACGCTCTCGACGCCGCCCATTCCAGCGGCATTGTGCACCGCGACATCAAGCCGGCGAATGTTTTTGTCACCCAACGCGGGCAAACGAAAATCCTCGACTTCGGTCTGGCGAAACTGACTCCGCAGGGGAGCCGCGCCGTCGACGCCTCGGAAGGTACGCGCACTTCCATCAGCGTGGACCAGCTCACCACACCGGGGACAGCGATGGGAACGATTTCCTACATGTCGCCTGAACAGGCGCGTGGCGAGGCACTGGACCACCGTACTGATCTGTTCTCCTTCGGCGTCATGCTGTATGAAATGGCGACCGGCAGGCAGCCCTTCTCGGGAACGACGTCGGCGGTCATCTTTGAGGCGATCCTGAACAAAGTACCGACCTCATTGGTCCAGTTGAATCCGGGACTGCCGCCACAACTGGAAATTATCCTCAACAAAGCCCTGGAGAAAGACCGCGAGTTACGCTGCCAGGGCGCCGCGGAACTCCGCGCCGATCTGAAGCGCTTGAAACGTGACACCGATTCCTCCCGCGCAGGAATATCACGAGATGGGAGCAGTGGTGTGGCCACGCCGGCCGTAGCGAGCGGCAGACAGGCGAGCAACGCAAGACAAGGTTCGGCGCAGGCGCGGCGCAGCGGCGGCCTTCTGCCCGCGCTGGTCGGTCTCGGTTTGCTGGTTGCTCTTGCGGCTGGATTGTTGCTGGGCAAAAGGTTGTGGGGATCCTCGGAGGCCAGCGCTCCTCTGTACCATGAGATCACTTTCCGTCGGGGCGAGATTCGTTCGGCCCGATTCGCACCCGACGGGCAGACCATCTTGTACAGCGCCTCCTGGCAAGGAAGCCCAGTGGAAATATTCGCAGCCCGCCAGGGGACGGTCGAGTCGCGCACTCTGGGACTGGGCCGCGCCGAGCTTCTGGGAGTTTCATCGACAGGTGAGATGGCGCTTTCGCTAGGCAGCCATCCCGTCGGAACCTGGGTGAACGTGGGCACGCTGGCCAGAGCGCCATTGGCGGGCGGCGCGCCCCGCCCGGTTCTCGAGGATGTCGAGTCAGCGGACTGGTCCCCGGACGGGACCAGCCTGGCCGTCGTGCGCAACGTGAGTGGCCGCGAGCGGCTGGAATATCCCATCGGCAAGGTCCTCTACGAGACCAGCGGCGGCTGGATCAGCTACCCCCGAGTTTCGCCGAAAGGCGACTACGTCGCATTCATTGACCACTCTAACCAGGGAGATGATGGCGGCTCGGTGGCGGTGGTCGATCTCTCCGGAAAAAAGAAAAAGCTGACCCGGGACTGGTACGGAACCGGTGGCCTTGCCTGGTCATCAACCGGGGAGGAAGTGTGGTTCACGGCAAGTGAATTGGGAGTGGATCACTATCTCTCTGCCGTGAGCCTGGCGGGAAAAGAACGGCTGGTGGCGCGCATCCCCGGTACGCTGGTGGTGTTCGACATCTGGCACGACGGGCGGGTGCTGCTGGCTCGCGTCGGGCGACGCCGCGAAGTCATGGCTCTGCAGGAGGGCGAAGCCAAGGAACGCGACCTCTCCTGGCTGGACTACTCTTATCCCGCCGACCTTTCTTCCGACGGCAAGACCGTCCTTTTTGATGAAGAGGGAGTTGGCGGCGGGGTGCAGTATGGAAATTCGCAAGAGCTGACTTACGCAGTCTACATTCGCAACACCGATGGCTCGCCGGCGATTCGATTGGGCGAGGGCGTGGCTGATGCACTCTCTCCCGATCAAAAGTGGGTCATCGTTCAGACTCCGCATTCGCCTGAGCAACTGCGTCTGTTGCCAACCGGCGCTGGTGAAACTCAGCCGCTCACCAACGATTCGATCAACCACCAGTGGGCACGCTGGTTCCCGGACGGCAAGCGCTTTGTCTTCTCGGGCAACGAACCGGGGCACGGAGTGCGGCTCTACACGCAGGATCTTTCCGGAGGAGCACCAAAGGCAATCTCTTCCGAAGGCGTCGACGCAACCGCGTTCGCTATTTCTCCGGACGGCCAGTCGGTGGTGGGAACTGGCCCCGACGAAAAAGGGTATTTTTATCCCACCGCCGGTGGCGAGCCTCGCGTGCTTAACGGCCTGGAACCGGGAGATATACCCATCCTCTGGAATCAGGATGGACGTTCGATCTATCTCTATCGCACGGGCGAGGTGCCAGCCAAGGTCTACCAGTTGGACTTAGCCACGGGCAAGAAGACGATTAGGAAGCAGATTGTTCCCGTCGATACCACCGGTGTCTCCACCATCGGACCGATTCATACGACGCCTGACGGGAAGACTTACGTCTATGGTTTCCATCGCACCCTAGGGGATCTCTACCTGGTCGAAGGCCTAAAGTAGATCCTCATTTTTCAGAGTAGGTTTTGACCCGCGCTGGCGTTGCCCAACCGAGGGTGCCCCATCGTTTCGCGCTCTCTTTGCGAAGGGTGGGAGGCACACGGTTAGAACTCAGGGTTGGCGAAACGGCTTGGTTTGCTACAGGTGGATACCGTCCCCGATTCGCCGCCCGCAGACTTGCCTCCCACTCTTGCGGAAGAAACCGCAAAGGATGGGCGCCCTCGATGGGGTAAGGTGCGAACAACAAACCGGGGAAGGGCGAGCCCTATCACCTGCCCTCTGGAAGCAGTTCTACCCGAGCGATATATAGGCCCGAACCATTTCCTGACATTCCACGCTCATCTCGGTAAAGTAAAGTCCTTGTCGACCGTCTTGTGCCCACACCACCAATCCTTGGGCCTTAACGACAGTTCCAGGTCGAGGCAGAATAAAGGACATCTGCAGGGTGTCACCCAGCTTTAGACCGACCACTTCCAACTGAACGCCGCCTGGACTTATGTTCCAGGTCTGACCGTTTAATGTTGCGCCCGCTACATGCAAGTCACATCGGTGTTCAGGGGAACACGCGCAGCGGCGGCGGTTTTCAGATGACAGGTTCTGGATCTTTTCCAATAGTAGGGCCAGTTTCTGCGTATCGATGGGCTTTTGCAGGAAGTAAGTGGCTCCTAGTGAAAATGACAAGTGCATGGTGTCCTGTTCGTCACGGCCGGTCACGATCACCAATGGCGTCGCCTTATTGCAGGCGGACTCGCGGACCAGCTTAGCCAATTCAAAGCCGCTCAGAATTGGCATCTTTAGATCCAGAAAGATCCCATCGAATTTTTCTCGCTGGATCAAGTCAGGGGCTGCCTGACTATCGCTTATGGGACGGACTTCCGCTTTGAACCGCTGCAATAACTCCGCCATCAAATCCAGACTGGCAGCGTCATCTTCCACGACCAACAGCTTGAGGGCTGCCATAGGTGCAGGGCTTGGCTTTCTGTCGTAAAGTCTGCAATGGAAAGGTTAGACCGAACTCATCATATCGCGAAACGGAAAACGGGCTGGACGCTTGTCGGCAGTAGTTTGATTCCATGATTGGCCGCGGCCTGCCCTTTTGATTTGCTTTTGATTTTCGCTGGCATCACCCAACCGGGGGTGCCCCATCCTTCGCGCTTTCTGCAAAGTGTGGGAGGCACACAGTCAGACGCTGCCAAGGGGTTGCCTTACGACAGACGAAGGTTCCGACGGACACTGTCCCGATTCGCTGCTCGCGGCCTTGGGGCACCCTCAGGGGGAAGGCGCGAATAGAAATCCCCGGTAGCCTACGAGGGACGGCGCAAGAAACGCCGAATGCCGAAGTCGTAGACTGCAGCACCTAATACTCCGCCCGCGAGCGGCGCCAGGATCGGCACCCACCACACTCGACTCCCATCCGTTAAACCGTTATTTCGAAAGCCGGCCAGCACTGTGAACAGCCGTGGCCCGAAATCGCGCGCGGGATTGATCGGATATCCGTGCATCGCCCCGAAGCTCATCCCGATCGCCACTACCACCAGCCCAATCATCAGTGGCGCCATGTTGGCGCCCGGGGGCATGTTGAATTCATCTGTGATGGCGAAAATGAATAGCAGCAGCAATGCCGTGCCGATCACCTGGTCGAGGAATCCTGCCTGCGGCCAATTGGGGAATGCTGGGAAGGTGGTGAAAACGCCCGCCGTCTTTTCCAGATGCGGGTCCACCTGATGAAAGGCAGGCAGATAGTTTCGGTACACCAGGGCCGCCGCCAAGAATGCTCCGGCAACTTGCGCGATCGAATAGGGCAGAACTTTTCGCCAGGGAAATCCTCTGAAAACCGCCAGCGCCAGGGTCACGGCGGGATTGAGGTGGGCACCGGAGATTTTCCCGGCAACATAAATCCCCATGGTCACTCCCAGTCCCCACCCCAAAGTGATGTTGGTGAAGCCGCCGTGGATTAATTCGCCCGGCGTTTGGGTCGGAAACAGCACGACCATCGCGACCACACCCGTTCCCAACAGGATCAATACGAAGGTTCCAAGGAACTCGGCAGTCAACTCCGCCAGCAGCGAGAACTTGGGGTTCGTCATGGAACTCCTGTAACTGATCTGAGAGCAGAAAAGTCGCGACGTAGTCTAACAACGAATGGTTTGGAACAGGGTGGGAAAATGCAGGACCGCGCGACAACGAGAGCGCTCTTCAAACCTTGGGGTGGGAGACAGTATTCAGAGAGCACGAGGGAAAATCAGATCGAAATAGGAGAAAGACTAAAGATTGAACCAGGCCGCCGATTTTGGCGGCCTTTTTTATTGCGCGAATCGTTGTAAGAGCCTCGATTTACGCGGGTTTTAACGATGCGAAACACAACGAAAACCGAGATTGTTGCGGAGCGCCACATGCGGGACAAATCGGCAACTGTCGGGCGGCCATTCATCGCCCCGCACAGCCTCTTCCCACCCCGACCTAATCGTAGTTGACTCTGGACTACACTCCAGAGTGTATCCTTAATGGTCTATGGGAGCCGGGGCAATGCAAATCGGCGAGCTTGCAAGGCGAACCGCTATAACCGTTGATGCTATTCGGTTTTACGAGCGGCGTCACTTGCTGCCCAAGCCAATCCGCAGCCGTGGTGGATTTCGGTTGTACTCGACGGACGAGATCGAACGACTTCAATTCATTCGACAGATGCACGGGCTTGGCTTCTCACTTCGAGAGATAAAGGAACTGATTGAGCTTCGCGCCCACAAGATTGATGCCTGTGAATCGATCCGAGAATTGCTCAAAGGGAAACTAGCCGGCGTTCGTGCAAAGTTGCATGAGCTGCAGGAACTTGAATCTGAACTGATGAATGATTTGAAGAAGTGCAACACGGAGTTGAGGCATCGACAGCGGCACGCGGCATGTGCCTGCCCTGTACTGGAAGAAACCAAATGAGAATCGACGTTCTTTACGTTCCGGGTTGTCCGAACTACGAACCCGCAGTGGCGCGACTCCGAGAAGTGTTAGCGTCCGAGTCTTTGCAAGCAGACATTCATGGAGTCGCGGTCAGCAATGATGCACAAGCTAAGGTTCTGCTGTTCCCCGGTTCTCCAACCATTCGCATTGACGGCGATGATGTAGAACCGAATCACGCAGGCAGTCCCGGCTTATCCTGTCGGCTGTATGCGAACCGAACCGGGGTTCCATCAGAGGGAGCGCTTCGACGGGCTGTTTCCAGAGCGAAGCGCAAGGAATGAGATCACGATGCGTGTGGCAGAACGAGCAACTCCCGTCGCAGCCATGATTGCTGCGCTTTCGACTTTGGCTTGTTGCCTGCCTTTCAGTTTCCTTGGTGCGATGGGATTGGCAAGCCTCAGCGTCTGGGCGCAGTCGTTCCGCAACTGGTTTATCGGGGGGGCAGCCGTTCTGTTGGTCGTTGGGTTTGTTCAGTTGTATCGTGGGCGCGATCAGTGCAAGAAGCGCAGTCCGGTGAGCATCGCTCTGTTCTGGTGCGCTGTTTTCGGGGTTCTCTTAATTGTCCTATTTCCCCAAGTCATCGCCAGCCTAGTGGCAGGGTGAGTTCAGATGCAGGTGAAATACGCAGCATGGTTCGCTCTTGTAGCTGTCGGATTATCGGTGGGCTGGTATCTTTGGGGTTCACGAAGTGCTCCACGGGGTCAGCCTCCACTCACATCGCTTACATCGACCAATCTTGACCAGTTCAAAATCGCATTCAACGGTGCGGCTGACCGTCGTCGCTTGGTGCTTCTGCTGTCACCGACGTGAGCGTACTGTTTGCGGGGGTCTTCCGCAATCGAACAGTTACTGAAGCAGAACAACTCATTGCCAATTCGCGTACTTGTCGTTTGGGAGCCAATGTTGCCGACTGACTGGTCAAAGCCGAGCGGCTTTGTTATGGCACGAATTTCAGACCCACGGGTCGTGCAGTTCTGGGACAAAGACCACCTAGTTGCAGGAGAGTTGCGTCAGCAGTTTCCCAATTCTCAGGCTCTGTGTTGCCAACGCGGTGGCATCCTCTGGGACTTTGTTGCGTTATACCCCGACAAGGTTCAATGGGGTATTTCCGCGCCTGCGTTCTTTGGTGGCGCTGTACTAGATGTAGCGAGAGATGTTCGTCAACACCTATCCGCGAGCGGCGGCCACTAGCCGGAATCCATGCATTGTTGGTTCCGAAAAGGATATTCCAGGCTATGACAAAGCAAGTGGAAGCTTGTTGTACCTCACCAGCGGCGATGTGCTACTGGTTCATAGTGTCGCTGATGGCGTGGGGAGCGCTGAGCCTCATAGGAATCTATTGGCGTCCTCTGCATGCGTCGTCAGAGGCTGCGTGCCTTTTCGCCATGGCCATCGGCTGCCTTGCCAACTGGCTTCGGAACCGCTCGTTTCATTGCGCTATCACGGGGCCACTATTTCTGGTCGCTGGTATCGTGTTCCTACTCTCAGGCGTGCACATGATCCTCGTCAACACCCTTTGGGTCTGGCCACTCGTTCTCACCGGTATCGGCATTGCGTTTCTGCTGGAGTGGCTGTATGCGAAGCGTTCTGCGTGATATTCCTTCCCCTTGCCTGTCCGCCGCGATCTGCTCGCTAATGCTTGACCCGTTTTCTTCCGCCCGCAGAGCGACATCTTTATACCAGGCAGTTCTAGGCTTCCGTTTGCGCGGCGTAAATTTCGGTATGGGCTTGAACGGCGGCGGGAGATCAGGAACAAGCTTCGTCCGGTTGAGCCACATCAATCCATTCTTACGTCGAATGGTGCGACCGAGATATTTCGGTGCTTCGGCCCACAGGTTTGCACCGTTCCGATCACGATAGCGATTGCCATACAAGCTGTGATACATCCGCATGTAAATTACACGCCCGTCTTCATCGCTTTCTGCGCAAAGATACTGCA
>Ga0207116_10151_pt1 | contig 19914 bp, 18 predicted proteins | sample Alteio_BWMinHeat_44_FD_153550 | JGI IMG/M metagenome (GOLD analysis project Ga0207116, IMG submission 153550) | Enriched cells from forest soil in Barre Woods Harvard Forest LTER site, Petersham, Massachusetts, United States -... | ecosystem: Environmental > Terrestrial > Soil > Temperate forest >... | reverse complement strand
CGCGTGCGCGGCCCCGGGCAAAGCCCATTACGACGGCGCGACTTGACGGGGCAATGACCGGCGATCAAGCTTGCGTGGTTAGCCCGGACGAACTGCGACGAATTCGCACAACAGCGCCGGCCGGTCGTACGGTTCGATGCCTGCGAGGAGCACTGTCCGATGACCCGCCGGGCACTCCACTGCCCGACGCGGCAGCGGCGGAGGGCGAGCGAAGCGATAGATTACCGGAGGGGCACCGTGGTAGAATGGGGCATGACTCGATGAAGATCTCCGGTTTCCCAGTCAGAAGGAACGATCATGGCCATTACCGTTGAAGCCGTCGTCGAGAATGGATTGCTCAGGCCGATGCAAGCTTTGCCGCTCAAGGAGAACGAGCACGTGCGGATCACGATTCAGCCCAAAGAGAATTGGGTTCAGGAGTCCTATGGGTTGTGCGGGTGGAAGGGGAACGCCGAGGAGCTGAGACGGCTCGCCTTGGCGCCCGACCTCGATCTTGAGGAGGAGTCATGAACCATCACAATCGCATCGTTATTGATCCGGACATCTTGGTCGGCAAGCCGGTCGTCATAGGCACGCGCTTGAGCGTTGACTTCTTGCTCGGCCTGCTGGCACAGGGCTGGGCGGAATCCGAAGTCCTGCGCAACTATCCTGGCCTTGAGCGGGAGGACTTGCTCGCATGCTGGGCCTATGCTTCCGAAGCCCTCAGCCAGGAAAAAGTTTATCGTTTCCAGGTCGCATGAGGAGGGCTTCACGGCACACGTCGTCATCTTGTTTCCGAAAGGACGCTTCGATGAAGCTACTCGTCACGTTTATCTTGGCGCTCGTCCCTCTGACAGTGACGACCGCAAGTACCGAGGACAAGAAACTCGACCCCGATTCGCTTGTTGGCACCTGGAGCTTTGAGGCCGGCGCGAAGGCAGGCCTTACCTTTCCCGGGGAAGGGCTCACCGGCACCTGGATCGTCACCGAGGACACCTTCACCTTGAAGGCGAAAGACGGGAAGACCGTTTGGTTCATCAAGTACAAACTCGACAAGACCAAGTCGCCGGTCGCCATCGACCTGGACATTGAGGACAAAGGCAATGCGCTCGGCATCATTCGCGTGGACGGGAACGACCTTACGCTCTGCTTCGGCGAGAGGCGGCCCGTGAAATTTGAGCCGACCAAGGACAACGGGGCGACGCTTTATGTGCTGAAAAAGAAGAAGTGAGCGAGGGCAGTAGAGACCGAAGGGTAAAGGATATCGTGTATTTGCGCTGCGATTCAGGGCAAATGTACGATGTCCCCTTTTCCGCGCCCTTTCCGCGCCTCGAGTGGTGCGGTTGGGAGACCGCGCCACAACGCGCGGGTCGATTATCCGATATGGAAAGCTGACCTCTTAACTCTTCCTGGCCTTCTCGACTATTTGGGCCACACCCGCTAAACTTGCGCCATGCCTCTGGAAATCTCAGTCTGGCGAATCGATTCTGGCCTATCTCGCGTGGAGCCATCGACGATGGACCTCGAAGCCCGTCTCGAGGACATCCTCGCGCGCGACATCGGTGTAGCGGCGCCGAACTGGATGGTCATCTGGCGTCAGGTTCCTACACCGTGGGGCAAGAAGATCGATCTCTTATGCATCGATTCCGAAGGCAACCTCGTCGTGCTCGAACTCAAACGGGACAAGACAGAGCGCGAGATCGTTGCTCAAGTGCTCGACTATGGCTCCTACGTTCGAGGCATTCAGGCGGAAGAATTGCCCCGCATCTACGCCAAGTATCAGAAGGACTACTTCCCTGACCAGCCCTCCAAATCGCTCGATGAGGCGTTCTGCACGCGATTCGTTGTTAAGCAGATGCCCGAGGAACTCAACGCGACGCACGAACTGGTCATTGTCGCGTCGACGCTCGATGCGGCCACCGAACGCATCGTCGGGTACTTGGCCGAGCAATACCAGGTGAACATCAACGCGGTCTTCTTCCGCGTATTCAAGGATGACGATCGGGAGTACCTGACCCGGGCCTGGCTCCGCGACCCCGGAATAGAGGAGGAATCGGGGGGGCGAGTGACCGCGAAGGCTGAAAAGGTGGAGTGGAACGGCGAGCATTATGTCAATTTCGGTGAGGGCGACCATCGTCTCTGGGACGATGCGTGCAAGTATGGCTTCGTCAGCGCGGGCTATGGACTTCGGTTTCGTCAGGCGATGCAGCGCCTGGAACCCGGAAACCGGATTTGGGTCAACGTTCCTGGCGGCGTGGGCTACGTGGGAGTTGGCATCGTCGAGGATCGCGCTGTCCCAGTCGATCAGTTCATGGTCAAGAATGAGAAAGGCGAGTCAATCCCAATACTGCAAGCACCGCTGAAGTGCAGGGACATGGGGCACAGTCTCGGCGATCAGGACAACATGGAGTGGCTCGTCCGCGTGAATTGGCTCAAGACGGTCCCACTGGACAAAGCCGTGCGGGAGCGAGGCTTATTCGGCAATCAGAATTGCGTCGTGGAGCCGCGCGACAAACGCTGGCCTTTTACCATCGAACGACTCCAGCAGCACTTCGGCATTGACAAGTAGTACGGAAAAAGGGACATCGTCCATTTACGCTCCGATCAAACTAAACCGCGCGCGACCCCGCTGCCGCACTCGCCGACGCTCGCGCGATCTCCGAGCGGCCCTCGTCGAAACGCCCGAGTTTGGCAAGGAGGACGCGGCGCACACTCCGCAAAAGGAGCAGCCTCAAAGCAACGCCGGCGCAACGGCCTGCCCTACGACCCCTCATGTGTGGTCGCCGACAAGATAGTTAGTCCGTCCACACCCGCGAAATCGGCCGGGTTGTGGGTGAGCAGGGGAACGTCCAAGGCCAGGGCAGTGGCGGCGATCCAGCCATCGGCCACTTCGATCGGCCTCCCCTTTCGGCGGGCCTGGACCCATACCTCGGACCAAAGGTGGCAGAGAGCCTCGTCAGCGTAGAGCACTTCATATTGTCCCAGGTGACGCGCCAATTCGCCTCGGCGAGTCGCGCCCCAGCGGCGTTGGAGCGCCCACGCGTGTAGCTCGGCCAGCGTCATAAATGCAATCAGCGGATCCTGGCCAACGAGGTGGCGCTTGTAAGGGCGAGCGCGGGTATCCTTCTTGAATCGGAAAGAGACCACGTCAGTGTCGACAACCACCAAGGCCATCAGGATTGACCCTCTCGGCGCAACCTGCGGAGCCAGCTCATGAATTCGTCACAGGTTTCGTCTTCGGGCCAAAAGTCGCTCACTTCTTCTAGGTACCGATCAAAGTCGGCGATCGGCGCGAGTCCGCGCTGCCGCATGCGTTTCTCCAATTCCTTGCGGCGGTCCGCCGGGGTTGGGCCCTGAGTCAGGGACGCGTACGGCGCCTTCGGCCGCGCACGGCCGCGCTGTTTTGTCGTGGAGGAAGACCCGTTGCGTTTGGCGGGCATGTTGAATACCTGTGCCGCGAACCTTTGAATTGCAACCGATAGATTCTACCAGGTCCGAGAAACCGGAAATAGGGGCATCGTAAAGCTACGCTCAGATCCAGTTAACCAGTGCAATAGCCCCGCTGTCGCACTCGTCAACGCTCGCGCGACCTCCGGGCCGCGCTTGTCGAAGCTGCCGAATTTGGCGAGAAGATCGCCAGGAAAGACAACTCTGGATCTGTCCGACGATTAGAGGCGCGCGGGAATCAGGTTCGGTGTTCCACCGAGTCGAAGGTACAAAGTCTCGTACACCGGTGGCACACGTGATCGGCAACCGCGAATTACGCCGCCGGCGGTGGGTCGGCGCGTGCTACCTGCCTCTCTATCCTGCGCATGAAATCCGCATTGAACTTCGCCATCCATTTCTCGAACATGCCCGGCAGGCAATAATGGTACGGAACCTTTCGAGTGCCCTCGCCGCCTTGCAGGACTTGCCCCTCCTCGAGGGCCCGGCTGAGCCACTTCCACAAGGTCAGCTTGGCCGGCGCCGCCGCCGAGTCCGGCCAGGCGCGGAGGATGGCCCGCCGGGTCATCACATCCTCCGCATTCTCCAAGAGGGCCTGCAAGACCGGCCAGCCGTTCTCGAAGTCGGGCTCGCCGGACGGTGCGAGAACCCGGTAGTCGACCCCATCGGCGGTCCACTCGATGACCAAGTTCGCCGGCGTGGCGGAGTAGCGCGAATGGGCTCGCAGCCGGCGGCGGCGGTCCTTCGCATTCCGCCGACACACGGGGTGCATCTCCAGCAGGATGTCCACGGAGCCGGGCAAGGCGCCGCTGCCCCGTGCCGCCTGGCCGGCGACCACCGGTCCCTTTCGCGGGTGGTGATTGATCAGCACGCTTACGCCTTGGCCGGTCAGCCCCTGTAAAGGGGCGATGGCTTTGAGCATCTCGCCTGCGTCGTTCTCCGTCCGCATCGACGCCAGATTGGCCAGCGAATCGATGGCCAGTAGGTCGACCGGCTGGCGGTCGTGCATGCGGCCGATCTGGGCGAGCAAGTCGAGCCATTGTTCTGTGGTCGGCTTGCCTCGAAACGGCTTGCAAAACCATTGCACGTGACCGTCGAGCGTCAAGTTGAGCCCGCGATCCCACCACAAATCGGGGGGCTCCTCGCTCACCACCACTGCCCGGCCTGCCCGCACGAGCAGGCCACCGAGCTCGCCGCCCGTCTTCAGTCGGGACAACAGCACCGAGAGCAGCGTTGACTTGCCGGACTTCCACAGACTCGTCAATAGGGTGACAGCGCCGGGTAGGAGGTAGCCCTGCCAAAGCCAGTCGCGCCGGGCGTCCGCGGACGACTTCAAATCCGCGTACGACAGCGGCACGTAGAGACTGGCCGCCGGCGAATTCGTCGGGCCGTCAGGGGAATCGTTCGGGGGTGCGAGGGAGTTGGTGCTTTGGTCCATGTGATGCTCCAGGATGTGGGCAGATAATCTACCCTTCGCGGAATACGGTCGGGAGACCGTGCCACAACGCGCGGAAGACGCGGAGAAACGTAGATCGCTAGCGCTGAGAAGGCGCCAGGCGGCCGATTGATATAGTATACACAAGTATATGTTCGATTTGAAGGTTAGCAGGTTCGTTTCCGACGGGCGTGGGGGGTGTCCCATAGTGTACAGAAACGGACTTTCCTAACTGAGATGGGCAAAACAGGTTGCGTCGAAAAAGTTCGTTTCCGCTACCTAATTCGGCGGAAACGAACTTCAGTGGACTACAGACGAAAGGGCCTTCCCGTTCTTGCACGGGAAGGCCCTAGTCGATGCATGAGCAATCAAAAACCCGAAAACTGGTTGTCCTACTTTTCCTTATCGGACTTTTCACCCTTCGGCAACTTTATGGCTTCCTTGTCGGTGGCCATCGCTCGGGTGAAATCGAGGAACACGGGCTGGCCGGGGACGATGGGGAACGACTTGGTGCGTTCGACTTGCTTGCCGGCGGTGTCGGTCCAGCGAGCGCGGACCTCATAGTAGTATTGCTTACCGGTCGTTAGCGGCGGGGAGATGTATTCTTGCTGGCGCTTGGATTGGTCCATTTTCTCCCCCTGGATCCAAACTTCGGCCTTCTCGGTTGGAAGGGCGATGCGGAGCCGGGCCGGCAGTTCCGCCGTTCCCGGCGCCGGGGCCTTGGTCGCGTCGCCCGGCCTGTATCCGGAGGTCGAGTACGTTACCGAGTCGCCCGCCACGGGAATGTAGGTGTAGGGCATCGAGTTGTAATTCCGCATACGCTGCCTGCGCAAGAGGCCAAACCGCCTGCGGCCCTCGTCCGGGTAGTAGGTCGCCTCGTCGGACGAAACAGTGGTGGTTTCGGGACTGGAGTAATTAGAACGGGCCATCATGCCCCGACGGGCAAATGGACCCGCCTCGCTGACCCCCGAACTGGCCAGCCACGTGACGGTCACTAGGGCGACGAATCCTGCACCCGCGACACATTTCTTGAACATGACTCGGTCCTCCTGATGATGATCTTGTCGTGCACCGGCCGCCAAGGCCGGGTCTTCCAAAACGACGACAGTCAACCCCTTATCATAGCCATTTGCAACAAAGAAAGAGGGCGCAAAGGAAGAAAAGCGTTCGGTTTTCTCGGGCATCGATCGAGCTAAGCACTATGTGCGGAAAGGCTGACAGCTATTAGCTTTAAGCTGTCAGCTTCTCTGAGTCAAAGCTCCACCGCCGATACCTTGTCAATTCATGGAACCACCAGCACGGTGACGTGCGACGGCAAATCCCGCGTGCGGAAGACGCGTTGCGTGGCTTTGCGGTAATCGGATTCCTTGGCGCTGTAGATATCGACGAACGTCTGCGGATTGCGGTTGACGAGGGGGAACCAGGACGACTGGACCTGAATCATAATGCGATGTCCGCTGCGGAAAGTGTGATAGACGTCGTTGAGGGCGAACTTCACGCGCGTCGGCTCGCCGGGTGTGAACGCCTCGGGTTTTTCGAAGCTGTTGCGGAACCTGCCGCGCATCACGTCGCCGCGCAGTAGTTGTTGGTAGCCACCCATCTTCACGCCCGCCGGGTTCGGCTTGGGATCGGGGTAATCGCTGGGGTACACGTCGATCACCTTGACGATCCAGTCGGAGTCGGTGCCGGTCGTCGAGACGAAGAGGTCGGCGGTGATTGGGCCGGCGATGGTCACATCTTCTTCTAGCGCGTCGGTCGAGAACACCAGCACGTCGGGGCGGCGGCCCGCGAACCGCTGGTCGGCGGTCATGTACTCCTTCAACATGCCGATGTCGATCTTGTCGATGAACGGGACCGGTTTGGACGGATCGCTCGGATACTCATCGTGGCCATCCTCGGGCTTGGGGTCGGAAGGCGGATTTTCGCTGAGCTTGCCGCCGGCGCGGAAGTAGAACGATTTTTCCTTCGCGCTCTTCGGCGGCCACGCGTCGTGTTTTCGCCAGACATTGGATCCCGTCTCGAAAACCCATGCTTCCGGGTGAACTACGTCGGCCGACTTGTCCTTCAAACGGCGTTCAAAGAACGGCAGTTCAATGTGTTCGCGATAGAACTCGGCGGTCTTCGCGTTGAATGGCACGTCGCCAAGATGCGCTCCGTCGCCGCCGCTCCAACCGCCGTGTACCCAGGGGCCCATCACCAGCATGTTGTTGGTCTTCGGCGAGTTCTTCTTGACGTTCTTATACACTTCGAGTGCGCCGAAGAGATTCTCGGCGTCGAACCAACCGCCGACCGTCAGGACATCGGGCTTAATGTCCTTCAAATGTTGGCGCAGGTTGCGAGCTTTCCAGTAGTCGTCGTAGGTTTCGTGTTTGATCGCTTCCTCCCAAAACGCCGCCTCACCCTTGAAGTGGCGCTTCCCGGCCTCACTGAGCGGGCCAAGCTTGAGGAAGAAGTCGTAACCGTCGGGCGTGTCGTGGTCGAATTTGGGATCAAACTTCTTCGTCGGCTCGGGCCGTGGCCGGTCGAAGCGGGCGAGGAAGTTGAACATGTGCGGCAGAAAGAGTGCGCCGTTGTGGTGCCAGTCGTCGCCGATGAACCAGTCGGTCACGGGGGCTTGCGGCGAAACCGCCTTCAGCGCCGGGTGGGCGTCGATCATCCCCGCCGCCGTGTAGAAGCCGGGGTATGAGATTCCCGACATGCCGACCTTGCCGTTGTTGTTCTTCACATTCTTGACGAGCCACTCGATCGTGTCATACGTGTCGCTGCTCTCATCGACCTCGGTCTTTTTCTTCTCCGGATTATGCGGCCGCATGTTGACAAACTCGCCCTCGGACATCCAGCGGCCACGAACATCTTGGTAGGCGAAGATGTAGCCCGCTTTGGAAAAGAGCGAGGACGGTCCAAGGCTATCCTTGTACTGGTCGGCGCCGTAGGGCCCTACGCTGTAAGGCGTTCGCGTCAGCAGGATCGGGTATTTCTGGCTCTCATCCTTCGGCACGTAGACGGCGGTAAGAAGCCGCTTGCCGTCGCGCATCGGTATGCGGTATTCGTATTTTGTGTAGGCGGCTTTGACCTCGGCAAGCCGTTTGTCACGTTCGTCCGCACCCTGAGCGGCGACGTAGCTGGGGAGGATGGCGATGCAAAAGAGTGCGGCGAGTTGAAGACGGCGTACAAAGGTCATTGTGCGTTCCCTTTTCTGGTGCGTATGAGGCCCGCCCTATTTGAGGTCAGCGGCCTTCTCGCCGTTGAGAAGTTCAAGAATCTCGTCGCCAATGTCCATTCCTGGCCCGACGTAAATCGGGAACAGCGCGCCGTGGCCCATCTTGCGGCCAATGTTCTGTGCCGTGTTTGCCTCTTCCTCAGTCGTGCCGTCGTTGAAGTGCATGACCAGTTCGATTCCTTTGGATTTGGCATAGCGCTTGGCCATATTTTTCACGTCATTGTAGAGAGAGGTTAAGGTTGCTCCTTCGAAGTCAGCCAGGGTTTTCTTGAATTCTTCCCCTAGGTCCTGTATGGTCTGCTGGGTCTTGCGCGACTTCTTTTCAATCTCGGCCTTCTCATCAACAGCAGTCACATCGAGTTTTCCCAGTTCCTTACTCCACTCGTCAAGGTGGTCCTTCAGCGGCCTCAGCTTTTTGTCGAATGCCTCAATCTTGCCTTTGTAATCGCTCTGAAATCTGTCCCATTTCTTGCAATTCTTCATGACATAGCTCAAGTTCAAGACCGCCACCTTGGAGTGGGCAGGCGCCACTTTGACGTTTTCCTTTTTCAGATCGTTGACTTTGACCGTCAGCTCCTGAAGCTGTTTTTCAACGTCCTTGATCTGCTGCTCCCGTGACGTTTCCTCCCCGCGTGAATGGGCGGGCACCGTAGCGGGCAATGCGAATCCGATGGTGGTCAGGCCCACGAAGCAAAGCGTGAACAGGATGCATCTTCGCGCGGACATGGTGATTCCTCCTTGGATCAATGAACGGAAGTCCTCGGAACTGAGTGGCAGTATAGACGGGTTCGTCCTGGAATGTGAGAGAATTCACCCGCGCAATTGTATCAGGCGTTTCTGTCCCTCGGTCCCAGGCATGGAGCGAAAGATTTATCGCAAGTACTGATCCAACCACTCCACCCACCGTTTGCTCAAGTCCTTCATCCGCACCGGGTCGCCAGGGAAGTGGCCGGAAACGGGATAGGCGATGAACTTGGTTGTCACCCCGTTGTCCTTGAGTGCGTGGTAGAGCCGGTACGATTGCGTGATGGGGACGCGTGAATCCCCCGTTGTGGCCATGATAAGAGTGGGTGTCTTGATCTTCGCCGCATAGGTGATCGGCGATTGCTCGCGGTAGGCTTTGTCATAGCTCCCGGCCCACGGAGATCCGCCGACGCTGAATCGTTCCGTGACGTTGTAATCAGCGAGGTTGTACTGGTCGTTCTTGTCGGTCACGGCGGCGCCGGCGATGGCGGTCTTCCAGATGTTGTAGTTGCCGATCAGCCAAGTCGTCATGTAGCCGCCGTAGGACCAGCCGGTGACGGCGATGCGGTCGGCGTCCACGTACCCGCGTTTCTTCAATTCGTCGATGCCCGCCATCACGTCGCGGCCCGGTCCCGCGCCGGCGTCGTTGAAGATGGCGCGTTGATACGCGTTGCCCCGGTTGTCGCTGCCGCGATAATTCGGCGAAAAGACGATGTAGCCGTGCGACGCGATCACTTGATTGAGCGCTGAAAACGTCTCCGCCGACGCGGATGTCGGCCCTCCGTGGATGACCAACACGAGCGGATACTTCTTCTTCGCCGAGAAACCAGGCGGAAACGTCACCACGCCGTCTTCGGCGAAGTCATCGGGGCCTTTCCAACTGATCGATTCCACGTTGGCAAGATCGAGCGCGGCCGCGTCCTTGTTGAAATCAGTGAGCCTCTTGGGCGTGTCCATGGGCGAAGCCATGTAATATAGCTCGGTCGGCCGGCGCGGCTCGCTCCCCGTGAACGCGATGCCACCCTTTCTGCCGACGTGGCAATCGACCCAATAAAGCCAAGACGGGCTGACTTTGCCCAGGTCGAGTCGCTTGGCCTCGCCATCGAGCGGTTGCTGCCAGAGCGCGACGCGCGTGCCGTCATGTCCGCCAACCAGCACCGACTTGCTATCCGGCATCCACAAGGAGCGCTGGATGTTGCGATCCAGTTTGCGGGTCAGGCTCTTGCCTTCGCCGCCGGACGCCGGCGCGAGGACTACCTCGTTGACGTTGTTGGGATCATCTTCGCGCGGATACCAATAGATCAACTGTTCGCCGTCCGGGGAGAACGTTGGGTAACTCTCCAATGCCGAACGCTTGGTCAAGGTGCGGATCGCGCCGTCGGCGATGTTGACCATCTGCACCACGCTTTGATCCGAGTTGCCGAAGTGCGGTTTCGCCTGGCGAACGAAGACGATCGACTTGCCGTCGGGCGACCACGAGAGCGGAGAAGCGGGTGAACCGGGAGGCGGGACCGTGGGTAAACTCCACGTCCCCGAAGTCAGTCGCCGCACCTTGCCGCTGTCCGCATTCACAAGCCAGATGTGAGTAGGAATTGGCGCTTCCGTGGCGAGGTAGTCGTTGTCGCCCACTTCGAAGGCGTCGTCATGCTTGTCCTTCTTTTTCTCGGCTTCGTCCTCCGTGGCATATGCGATCTGCTTGCCGTCCGGACTCCACGCGAACTGCTGTACGCCCTGGGTGGCATGGGTGATGCGCCGCGCGTCCCCGCCGTTCATCGGCATGACGAAGACCTGCGCCTTGTCCTCCTTCGCTGAGCCCGCGTCGGCAATGAACGCCAGAAAATCCCCGTCCGGCGACCAACGCGGCTGTCCCACGCTCGGCCGGTCGAACGTTAGCACCCGCTGCTTGCTGGTTGCGATATCCACCAGCACCAATTCGTGATCGAACCGATCCTTTTCCACGTTCGCCCGCGCGACGATGACTGCGATCGATTTCCCATCCGGCGCAATCTGCGGATCGCTCACGCCGACGAGCTTGTCGAGATCGTCCAGTTCGATCTTCCGGGGTTTGGCTGGTTCGTCCTTTTGCGCCGGGGACGGAACTGCAATCAGGCCCATGACCAAAACGGCGGCCAGTAAACCCATGAGTGGTGTGACGCGTGCGTTCACGGGAGGTTTCCTTCATGTGAAAAGGATCGGGATGCGACGTCCCGCCCATCATGCGGTCAACGCGAACGCACGTCAACGATTAACCAACGACCGCATCGATTGACCGGATCTGTCCGAAATGTAAGCTAACTGCAATCAAGATTCCGTGTTCCAGCAAATGGTGAAACACGGAAGAATGCCGATGCAATTGAATGTGGTACAATTCTCGAGCGCGGCATGAACCTTTGCTCACAAGGGCCGCGACAACCGCCGTAGATGCCGTTGTCACACCGCCGAAGGCAAATGAATAAACCACTTTATCAGTCTGTGTTGGCCTTCGTCCTTTCCCTGTCTCTCGCTTCATGCGCCGGCGGCAAACGCTCCCCTACCTTCACCTACGATAAGGAAACCGAGGGCGGTTGCGCCAATGTTTTCTTCCACAAGGGACGAGCCGATAGGCTCGAAGTGCTGTGGATATCCGCCGACCGGCGGAAACTGAACCTGCCTGATAATTGGAGCACGACCTTCGACCTCGCCGACGCGCCCGATGGGCTGCTGGTAGCCGTGGATCTGTGGGACGCGGCGCCACGCTTTTCAGCGTATTGCAACGACATCTCCCCGGACACGCAGCACGTAACATGGAAGGCGATCAAGGGAAAAATCACGATCACATTACATGCCCCAACCGGCGATCCAGCGTCTGGGCCACGAAGGTTCAAGGCAAGCGTGCGGCTGGAAGGCGTGGTATTTGAGAATGAGGCCGGTCGCCAGGCGACGCTGGCGGAGGAAACCATCACCGATGTCGAAGTCGGGTGGTATGCGGGGTGAAAGAATGGCGTGAAATGGCAAAGCCGCGGCGCCTTTGGCGCGGCGCCTAGACCCGCAGCAAACCGACGGCTTTGTCGGCGAGCTGTCGAGCCTAACGAATAGGATGGGGGGACGCCGAACAAGTTAAAGGCGGGCATTTCAGGAGAGGAATCCTGCTGCTCCCCTGAAATGCTCGCCCATACGAACAGTAACCGCGCCGATCACTAGACCTTCTGCCTCCATTTCCGCCAGCCGCCCAGACCCAAGCTGGTCAGACCGAGGCAGGAAAGGAGAAGCGTGGACGGTTCGGGCGCATTACCACCGCCGCCGCCGCCGCCACCGCCGCCGCCGCCGGACGTGGTTTGATCCACGGCGACGTTGGCGCTGATGCTTCCTGCGTTGCTCGCGGAGGGCGGTCCCGGAGGAGCGAAGCTGCCCAAGTTGACGGTATAGGTATGGCCGCCTAACTTCAGCGTTTCAAACAGCGGCGCGGTGAAGGTCGCCTTGACGTTGGCACTGGTGGCGGAAATCGACCCGTTGAAGACTCCGCCGAATTTCAACGTGCCGGTTTGACCGGACGTCTCATCCTTCAAGACCAACGTGAAGAAGATGGGGGCGTTCGTAAACGTGTCGGGACTACTGCGTGTAGCGGAGCTAAACGCACGAATGTTGGTCACAACAACGTCGGACGTGCCGTCGGCGTGTTTGAGCGCCTCGTCCGTCAGCGCTAAACCGCCCGTGCCGGCGCCGCCCGCCTTGATCGCGAGCGAACTGGGTTCCCAATTGTAGCTCCACGGCACGAAATCGGCCCTTGCTGAACCGAATCCGACCGTGGCAATCACCGCGAGGGCGACAGAATAGATGCGTCTCATGGATCCCTCCTTGAAAAAGAGATGGTGGCGTCCCATCCACACCGCGACATTAAATAAAATGGGAAATTGAGTCAACCCGGATTGTACGATAGGTCGAGAAAAACGGCCCACATAGCGCCGCTCCGATGATATACTGTGAACGCCCGTCGCACGTAGAACGGAATTCATTCCGTTCGGCCAAAGATGCGAACGGAGTGAATTCCGTTCTACGGCAAGTGCGCCCCGGAGAACGTCATGGCCAGGGATCGCCGTCTCGTCGATTGCGAACAGGCTTTGCTCAACCGGCGTCGCTTGCTGCACCTCGGCGGGCAAGGGTTCCTGGGCCTCAGCCTCGCCGGACTGCTGCGCGCGCAAGCGGCGCAAGATGCGCAATCGACGGAACCTACAGCGCCGGCGCGGATCAAATCCTGCATCCTCATTTTCTGCTACGGCGGTCCGAGCCATCTCGACACGTTCGACATGAAGCCCGATGCGCCCGCCGAGGTGCGCGGCGAATTCAAACCGATTGCGACGACCGCGACCGGCGTGCGCGTGTGCGAACATTTGCCCCGAATGGCGCGGCTGATGCACAAAGTGGCGGTCGTGCGCACGATGCATCACGCCAATCATCTGCACGATTCCGCCGCAATCGAAACCCTCACGGGCCGGCCCATCGGCGGGCCCGACCGGGAACTGTTCGCGCCCATCCCGCAGTTCTTCCCGAGTTACGGCAGCGCCGTGAGCTATTTTCTGCGGGACAAGCATCTCGACGTCGCGCACGCGGTCTTGCCGTTTTTGTTCCATAATGTCGTCGATGTGCCGTGCCAGGGCGCGGGCTTTCTGGGCGCTGCTTACGATCCGTTTCTGATAAGCGTGGATCCCGAATCCCAAGCCTACCGTTCCGAGTCGTTGACGCTGGCGGACAACCTGACGCCCGCGCGGTTGGACGCGCGCAAGCAACTGCTCACGACCCTCGGCAACGGCGTTTCCGCCAAAGCGGCGCCGGAGGTGCACGGGTTCTACAACCGCGCGTTTCAGTTGCTCGGTTCCGACGCCGTCCGCCGCGCGCTCGATGTCACCCGCGAACCGATGCGTCTCCGCGAACGCTACGGCTTCGGCTCACGCCCCGTATCGGTCGGTGAAGGCGGAGGAGGCGGCAACGGCGCGGAGATGGGCGTGGCCCGCAACATGCGCGGCCAGAACCTGCTGCTGGCTCGCCGGTTGGTCGAGGCCGGTGTCCCGTTTGTCCACGTCAATGACTTCAAGCAACAGGGACAAAACTGGGACGCACACTTCAAGGTCTTCAATCAACATCGCACCCACCTCCTGCCCGGCGCGGATCAATCCATCTCCGCCCTCATCGAGGATCTCGACGCACGGGGCCTTCTGGACTCGACCCTGGTCGTCGTCACCGGTGAATTCGGCCGAACGCCGCGCATCAACAAGGAAGGCGGCCGCGATCATTGGCCCGAATGTTATAGCGTCCTTTTGGCGGGCGGTGGCGTTAAGGGCGGGCAACTGTACGGCGCCAGCGACAAGATCGGCGCTTATCCCGACATTGACCCCGTGACTCCCGCCGACCTGGCCGCAACCATCTTTTGGCGCTTCGGCATCGACCCGGCGACCGAAATCCACGACCTGACCGGACGGCCGTACAAGCTTACCGACGGACAGCCGATGCGGAAGCTTTTTGGATCTGCGTGAGACGTGACCGCATTTCTCCATCACGCGTGCGCCTAGCAAAGTCTCAATGCCCGACCGCATTCCTCTAATGAGCCTCTCATTTCCCGTGACTAAGCTGAAAAGGTCAGGTGTCGCCAGAACCTCGACTGAACGACTGTGTTCAACTTGAGGCGGCCAACTCGGTTTCTCCTTGTCGATTGGGCTATTTGTGTAGTGCATTGGTCCCAATTGCAATTCACTTTTGTTGGAGGCACGGTATGAAGACTCTGCATCTGTCGGCACTCGCATTGACGGTGGCGGTTTTGGCGGTTTCTCCCGCGTTGGCGCAGCGCCCGCCGCGCGGTGGCGGCGGCGGCGGCGCCAGCATGTACATTGGCGCCAAGTCGGTTCAAGAGGAGCTGAAGCTCAGCGAAGACGATGCCAAGAAAATCACCGACGAACTCGGCAAGCTCGGCCGCGACTTGAAGCCGGAAGAACGCGCTGAAAAGTCGGCCAAGATCTTGAGCGATAGCCTCAAGCCGGACCAACTCAAACGCTTGAATCAGATCATGTGGCAGAAGGGCGGTATTGCCATCGCCCTGAACAACACCGAGGTACTGACGGCCCTCAAGCTGGACGATAAGCAGAAGGAGAAGGTCAAGAGCATCCAAGACGAGAGCGCCAAGGCACGGCGCGAGTTAACCACGGGCGGCGGGGGCGGCGGCGCTGCCAACCGCGAGAAAATCATGGAACTCCGCAAGAAAACCGAGGAAGACCTCAACGCCGTTCTGAGCGACGATCAGAAAAAGGCTTACAAGGACCTGCTCGGCGCGGAATTCAAGGGCGAGGTCGGCGGCCGTCGTGGACGCAATCCCCAGTAATTAGCTTAGGGTCGACGATTGATTGAACGGGCCCGCATCGCGAGCAAGGTGAAAACCGCGCTTGCGCTGCGGGCATGTCCGCGTCCGGCGCCGGTGCACACGCTAATAAAAGGAGAAGAAAAGGTCCGCAGCGCTGCGTCGTCTTTTCTTTTCCTCGAACTTGCCGTTGATCGTGCCGGCGAAAGAGGAATAGTGGTGACCAGAGCGACCTCCAAAGCGCGCTCTACGAAATCGATACTGGCCGGATCGAAGGACCAAGTTGGGGATTTTGTGGACGTCGGGGCGCAAGAAAGCGCCCGGGTACACTCTTGGATCGTGAACTATCCCGACGTCACGCCGGTCGTTCCAACCAAGGGATCATCTCATCGCCCTTTATGACTGTCCATCACGGTCGCGCTCATGAACTTAGAAGCGCTACGATTCTTTACTTGCAGAGTTGGAGAAGATCCTCAACCAATGACGTAAGCGTTCTCACATCAAAAGGCTTCTGAAGGATTCTGGCAGCGCCTAGCGTCTTGGCCATCGGCAAGAAATCAAACACCCCGCCGCGCATTCCGCCGCTCATTGCGATGATCTTCACGTCGGCGTCCTGGCGCCGCATGTCCGAAATGGTCTCCAGGCCTTCTTTCTCAGGCATAACGATGTCGCAGAGCACCAGATCGACAGGCTGCTGCTTGAAGACGTTGATGCCTTGGATGCCGTCGAAGGCTTCCAGCACGTCATGCCCGAGTCTCTCCAACGCAACCCGCAAGACAGAGCGTAACTGGTTGTCATCGTCGATGATCAGGATGGTTGCCATGAACGCGAACCTACTTGGGGTTGGTCGAGCGGACCGGGGAATGCGTTGAAACCGTCGCGGGACTGCTGACCGTTTGCGATCTCCATGGCCTGCTTGCCGCCCGATGCGTCACCCGGGTCCAAAACCCGCGCCAGGGTGGTCAGTAGGGTTTCCATTGTGTACGGCTTGGAAAGGGTTGCATGCGCCGCGAGGCTGCCAACGTCTGCCGCCCCATCATCGCCCATCATGCCGCTGACAGCGACGATTGGGACTCGAGGATCCAGCTTTTCTAAGGCACGGACGGTTGCCGGTCCGTCCATAATCGGCATTACCATATCGGTCAGCACGAGCTTGATCTTTCCGAGGTGCTTAGCAAATAAGTCCACTGCCTCGGCGCCATCACAGGCGGTGAGCACGCGATAGCCGTATGCTTCCAACGTTGCTTTGGTCATCGCGCGGATCGACACCTCATCATCCACCACCAAAATCAGCTCTCCGTGCCCAGAAGGAAACTGGCGATGTGATTTTTCGCGCCCGCTGATCGGTGCTGTTTGAACAGCGGGAAGGTAAATCGAAAAACAGGCCCCTTTCCCCGCCTCGCTCTCGACATTGATGAATCCGCCATGACTCCTGACGATGCCCGAGGTGGTGGACAGCCCTAAGCCCGTCCCTTTGCCCACCTCCTTGGTCGTAAAGAACGGGTCGAAGATCTTGTCGAGGATTTCGGCGGGAATGCCCGTGCCGGTGTCGGCCACATTGAGAACCACATAAGGGCCGGGCCTGCTCCCAAAGTGGCCGCGGGCGGAACCTTCGTCGAGCGTTACGTTTTTCGCGGTGACTGTTAACCGGCCTCCGCCCGGCATGGCATCGCGGGCATTGACGCAGAGGTTCATGAGGACTTGATAGAATTGGGTCGCATCGCCAAAGACGGCCCACAACTCCTTTGTCAAAGACGTTCGCAATTCGATGGTCTTGGGGAGCGTGTGCCGGAGCATCTGATCGACGTCACGAATAACGTGTTTTATCTGCAGTTCGATTCGTTGGCCCTCGGTCCCCCGAGCGAATGAAAGGATTTGCTTGACCATCTCCGCCCCGCGTTCCGCGCTGGCCCGGAGGGGGTTGAGAAGCGATAACCGCGCTTCCTCCGGTATGATGTCGTGGAGAAGGTCGACCGCCATGATGATGGGCGTAAGCACGTTGTTGAGGTCATGCGCGATCCCGCCCGCCAGCGTACCGATGCTTTCCATCCGCTGAGCGCGGAGGAACTGGGCCTCCAGCTTTTTCTTTTCCGTGATATCGGTGTTAATGACCAGCCTTGATTTCGGCCTCCCCTTATGATCGCGCACGAGGGTCCAGCGGCTTTCGACAATCACTTCCTTGCCGTCCTTGGTTGACTGACGCACTTCGCGGGTCCATTCACCATGCTCAACAACGCGGTTACGCGCTTCAAGTGTTTGCGACGATTCCTCCTTGAACAACAAATCCGAGTCGGTTTTGCCGATTGCTTCTCGCTCGCTCCAGCCATACAAGCGCTCCGCACCTTTATTCCAAAACAGGATACGGCCTTCCAAGTCACAGGTCATGATTGCATTCGACGCGATGTCGAGCAGTGTGGCTTGTTCCTTAAGTCGCTCCTCCGCCTGTTTGCGTTGGGTGATATCGCGGACAAAACCCGTAAAAACCGGCGGCCCGTCCCAGTGAATGCGCGTCACCGTCAGCTCGACCGGAAACTCGCTGCCATCGGCTCGCAATGCCGTCAGTTCGAGCCGCTTGCCGAGTACGGGCCCTTCTTCTGTTAGCAAATAACGGGACAGTCCATTCCGATGCCCCTCGCGGAGCTGCAGGGGCACGATCAATTGCGCAAGCTCCGTGCCAATTGCATCGACTCGCAGATGGCCGAACATCCTTTCCGCCGCCGGGTTGAACTCGACGATCTTTCCTTCATGGTCCATGGCGATGATGGCGTCCATTGCCGATGCGATGGTGTTTGCCAGCCGCTTTTCCGATTCGGCCAATTTCCTTTCGGTGCGGACTTGCTTGAACACACGCTCAACGGCGTCCGGAAGATAGTCGAGATATTGGACGGATTTCGTTACGAAGTCCCGCACGCCTGCCCGCAGCGCCTTGATGACGGTGGCTTCGTCGCTGAAACCGGTCACCATGATGACGGGGACGTTGTGGCCGGTTGCCTGTAGTTGAGCGAAGACATCCAGGCCGGTGCGGTTGTCGGGCAACCGATAGTCCAGAAGGATCAATTCCACGCCGCCTTGGGCGAGAATGCGCATCCCTTCTTCGGCGGTTCCGGCGCTAACCGCGGTATAGCCCGCGCGTTCAAGACGCTTTTGTTGTAGCCGAGCAACGCCGGGATCGTCCTCGATGATGAGAACCATTCCGCCTTTACCGTTGACCACGCGCGTTCTCCCTACGATTTATCGGTCTCTGCTGGAACCTTGACGATCGCCAGAAACAATCCTAGGCGCTTGATTGCCTCGATGAACTCCTCGTAGGCGACCGGTTTGGTGATATAGACGCTGCAACCAAGCTGGTAACACTTTTGGATTTCGCGGGGGTCGTCCGTGGTGGTCAACATAATCACGGGAAGCTTGGCCGTCTTGGCATCGGTCTTTACTTGGCGCAGCACCTCGACTCCGTCTATGCGGGGCATGTTGATGTCGAGCAACAAGAGCAGCGGACCATTCGGCGCTCGCGTCGAATACGTGCTTTGACAGCGGATGTAGTCGAGCGCCTCTTGTCCGTCTTTCACGTGGACCACCTCGTTGGCGATTCCGGCCCGTTTCAAATTGCGGCGCACGAGGCTGGCGTGTCCTTCATCGTCTTCAGCCAATAAGACGACGAGCTGTTGGGTCACCATTTGGGTTACTCTCTTTTTGAGACGCAGACGCCGTTTTGCTCACAATCGCCGCCACTTGTTTTCACGCCCGGCGCCGGCAGTGCTACGAAGAAGGTACTGCCCACCCCTTGGACGGACTCCAGCCAGATCTTCCCCCCATGGCGTTCGACCATGCGGCGCACCATGACAAGGCCGATACCTTCGCCTTTGGCAACTTGAGGGTGCAGACGCTGAAATGCCTGGAAGATCTTCGGCCGGTACGCTTCAGGGATGCCGAGGCCGTTGTCTGTCACGGAATACGTGTGAAAGGCGGAGTCGCCGTTGGTCTTACATCCGGAGGCGTGGTTCTGGTCTCCGACTTCAATGACCCCTGGCCGCTTTGGGTCCAGATAGTTCAACGCATTGCCGATGAGGTTGGCAAAGATCTGCTCGACGGCTGTCGGATCGCCCCAGACCGGTGGTAGGCACCCCATCGTGACGGTCGCGCCACGTTGGGTAATCGTGCCGTTCAGAGACTCGACCACTCTGGCGACAATAGTCTTCACCTCAACCTCCTGCCATCGATATTCAACCCGCCCCGCCCGCGATAGCCGGAGTAGGGAGTCGATGATACTGCTCAACCGCAAGACGCCCGTTTGAATGAACCGCGTCGACTCCGCGATGTCCCCGTCGAGCAGCGTCAACCCGCGGTCGCGCACGGTGGCGGGCACAGCGTCGTCCACAAGGAGGGCGCGCAGGTCTTTACAGACCATGCCGAGTTCCTCGCCAAAGCCCTGGAGATTCACCAGCGGCGCCCGCAAGTCGTGAGACACGCTGTACACGAACATCTCGTTCTCTTGATTCTTCTGCTCCAGGTCGCGGTTGGCTTCGGTAAGGTCCGCGGTGCGTTCCTCAACACGTTGTTCCAATTCTTCGTTGAGCTTGCGGATTTCTTCCTCGCGATTTTTAATCTCGTTGACATCACGAACAACCACGATTCCGCCGCGCCGGATCTTGTCCTCATCCAGTAGGGGCCGCGCCGTGGCGCTGACCCAAGTGCCTTCGGGCAATTTCGAATGGCGGATGTATAATTCCGCGCCATCGACATTAGCGCCTTGCATGGCTCGGGCCAGCGGGA
>Ga0207116_10150_pt1 | contig 19922 bp, 12 predicted proteins | sample Alteio_BWMinHeat_44_FD_153550 | JGI IMG/M metagenome (GOLD analysis project Ga0207116, IMG submission 153550) | Enriched cells from forest soil in Barre Woods Harvard Forest LTER site, Petersham, Massachusetts, United States -... | ecosystem: Environmental > Terrestrial > Soil > Temperate forest >... | reverse complement strand
TCGACTCCATATTGCCGATCATTTGGGCGCGCTCTCGTCCACGTCTCCCGAAACGATGCGAGCATTATTATCTGCGATGCTCGAAAAAGACCCGAGCAGCAGCGTGGTTTACAGTCTGATAAATCGACCGCTAAGGCAACTGTTTTCCAGTGATTTAGAATACGTCCTTCTCAAAACCAAGATTGTTTTTGAAAGAACGGATTTGACCGGGCAGAGTGCCCACGAGGCAAGAATGTTGTGTGTCACGATATTTTTGGACTCTTTTTTGTGGTTTGGTAGTGAGTTTGGTGAAGAAAAGGTAAATAATGTTTGTGATAATGTCGGCGAGTTTACGAGCGAAGCCACGAATATTGTTTCCGTCATTCGAGAAATTCTTGTGCTTGGACCGTTGAATCCGAGTGACCCGGTTCATGATAATGCCAGACAACGAGCGTTTTCTGCTCTGGAGAAGATCGTCATTTCCGGCCAGCAATGGTGGGCCCATTTGCGTGAGACAAATGCAACAGCGCAGTTCTCAAGCCTCTCTCAGGAACAACAAGACACGGCTAAAAACATTACTCAACTTTTCGATTCCATATCGTCTCAGTTGTATTTTGGCTCCGGAGCTTACGGGGCGAGACCAGGCAACAATGAACCTCAACAGGAAGGCACTTCAATCGGACAGAAAAGAAGATTCTTGACGGAATCCACGAAACTTTTTGATTTGTTATCAGTTAATCCGCACCCAAGCACTGCACACCACATGATAGAAACGCTTGAGGCGCTCTTGGAAATTGCGCCGCGCGAAATCATTTTGAGGATTGCAAAAATAGTTCAATCTGGGAAAGACGGCGGTTATCAATATGAATCACTGGCAATTGGACTGATCGTTACAGTGGTAAATCGCGCCCTCGCGGACCACCGACCCTTACTACAAGAATTCAAAGAGGTTCGCCTCGCCATTCTTGCCGTGCTCGACATTTTCGTTGAGGTGGGCTGGCCGCAGGCAATCCAACTCACTTACCGTCTCGATGAAATATTTCGCTGAGGCAACCGCCATACGAGTTTTCAATTCTTGAACGAAAGACCGCCAGCGCGGATAGCGGCATTCAATCCCGCTGAACTGCCGCCTGATGCAATTCACAATTTCCGAGCAGCAGAGGCCCACAGGGCGTAGCGCCGCGATTCATTCAGGTGACCGCGTCCACGCGGTGTCTGGAGTCCTCAACAAACTCCCTGATTTCTTTTCTGATAAGTACGTCTCTAGTTTGGATAGCAGCCTTTAGATCTGCAAGAGCTACTCCGTCAGGTGTCGTCATTGAGTTGTTCAGTGAGAGTGCCGCCTCCCAGTCTTGCCGGTTAAATTTACCTTCCTTAAATTCGTGAACTTCCTGAAGGAAGCTCCACATCGGCTGGTCGCTCTTGGATATATTGAACGACTTGTCCAGCAAGGAGCAATTCCCAAGCAAATTGACAAACGCGAACGCCTCCCAACGGCTACTGAACTCGTCTGGAGCAATCGCCAATTTCTCAAGCTCGGTACCCGTAAATGTGGCGAGCTTAACCTCAATCTTGGCGTTGATCTGCCGCTGCCACCAGGCGTCTGCGATAGCATGGTCCACCTCCAGCTTGCTGGTTCTTTTTCTGCCAGTGCGCATGGGGACGGAGGAACATTTCCATCGTGCCCCATCCAGACGATGCCAAACCCACAGCATTTGGTAGTAAGCTTGCACACGCCTGCGCTCCCGAATGACAAGGCTCTCGATATGCTGAATAGCTTTCGGGACGATCCGATCCATCAGGCTGGCAATGCCTTTGTCAACTACCGCAAGGAACGAAGCGAACGGACAATCCTTCAGCTCGTCATGTAAGGTGCTAAGGTCTGAAGCGAAATTCTGAAAGGTTAGTGTGGCTGCGTCCCCCCACACGCCGGCCCATTGTGACGCAAATATCCAACGATCCAAGAAATGAGCAGCTCTTTGCTTTAGGTCTTTCTCTAGCCCGTCGCGTTCTAGTAATGCGAGGCCCGCTAACGTCTCAAAACCCTCAAATACTAATCTGTACCAAGAGAGGAATACGATGATTGCGTTGAATGACCCGTAATTTTCAAGAAGTTCTCTGTCCTTAATCAACTCGGCCGCGCGCTCAATATTCACGCTCAATCTATTCCATAGGGTGGCAGTGCTTGTTGCAAGTGACCGCACGATGTCGCCTTTCAGCAGGTCCTTCGAGTCCAGAAGATTGCCATTTCGGTTCTCAACAGCCCATACGAAAGAAATCAGTCGAACAACCTCGTCCGTCTCAAGCTGGAAACCGCGATCTGCAAAAGCCGATTTAAGGTCCTCCAAGCATTTTCCTGCCGTCTTACCGCTGGTTAAATTCGGCAGCCAGCCGATTTTTAACCATGCCAGCGTGATTTCTTCCCTCGTGAGGGTTCGACCCGCAGTATTTAATCTCGTAAAAATATTTACGATCGCATCGCTGTAGTCATCTTTGTTCCATTGCGGTGTAAGCTGAAATGATTCGATCTGAAGCGCATGAACGAAGCTGTTGTTTTTGATGTTTTCAATAACTTTCATGAACTGAGCCAGGGGTCGCAAAAGGTCTTGCTCTATTACGCGGTGCTCTTGGAACATCGGCTTCAGCAAATCCTCATATTCGTCTTCAGACAAATCTTTCTGAGCAAGTTCCCAAAAGCGGGCGAGTCGCACAAACCGCCCCTGATTATCCCATGCGTTGAGCAAAGGATAAACGTAGTTTATCGGGCGCTCGTCGGTCGATTGGCCAGCCGTCTTCTCAAGCACAACCCAGTCCAGAATCTTGCCCACCTCGATTTTGCGAACCTTTTTTGCCTTGGATTGCAGCTCCGTCGTGAATTTTTGTAGATCAACACAGAGAACGCCCTTAGACCAATGGTTACTTGGTCGCACACGGCGGTCTTGCAGATCGAACGCCCACTCTGAGTCGTTCATTCGAAAGCCCCATTGATCGCCACCAAGAGCCAGAACTAAACTCTGAATGCGCTGCTGTCCATCCAAGACCATATGGTAGGTGGCTGGCTGACCGAGAGGCGAGGTGGTCGTTCCCGCATCTTCAGCCGTGCGATCAACTATCTGCCAAAACGGGCGATGCGGAATGCCTTCGTTTGCATCAAAACAGTCGGGTTTCACTTCCCATATAAGTAGCGATCCAAAAGGCCACCCCCGAAAGAGCGAATCAATCAACAAGGTTACTTGTCTAGGTGTCCAAACAAACGGCCTCTGTAAATCCGGAATGACGTATGTCGCATTGACGGTAGCCTTCTTGATGATTTCGGCTAGCACTTCACGCTTGGAATCGTATTTGATGCTCATAACATTTTACTCTTTTTGATTTTTATCCGTAGCAAACGCAGCAGCCGCAGGGTGTGCCTCGATGGTTTTAATCTGGCGTTGGCAAGCAGCAGCCCGGAAGTGATTCCTCAAGGCGACAATGTTGTTCGTTCCGGTCATTGCAATCTAATGGATACTTTTTGCCGATTACCGCGCGACGATAGCAGCAACGCCAGGACGCCGACAAGGACAGTCACTGTTTGAATCCAACACGCCACAAGCCGCGACCATCCAAACAGTGCTGAAATAAACCCCGTTCCCCTCTTTCTTATCATATTCGTTGCTTCGCGGAGTTCGTGACAAGACGTTTGTTTTTGTATTAAAGTTCATCCCATGCCGAGTCAGGAAAAACTTGCAGAGTTCACAAACTGGTGCTCAGAGCACGTCACCGGGGATGAGAAAGGTCAGGCCCAAATCTTTCTCGATCGTCTTTTCCAAGCCTTTGGCCAAGCCGGGTGTCTCGATGTGGGTGGAAAAACAGAATTTCGTATTCGCAAGGCCAATGAGGACGGGGGCGGTACGGCCTTTGCCGATTATGTTTGGAAACCCATCGTGCTCATTGAAATGAAGAAACGCGGCGAAAATTTGCAGAAGCACTACCGGCAGGCTTTTGATTACTGGACGCGCCTCGTTCCAAACCGCCCTCGCTACGTCGTGCTTTGTAATTTCGATGAGTTCCGAGTTTACGATTTCGATACTGACCTCGACACGCCGAAGGACACGGTCGCGCTGACAGATCTGCCGATGCGCTGGGGACCGTTGACGTTTCTTTCGCCGGGTTCGCCCAAGCCCACATTTGAAAATGATCGTGAAAAGGTGACACGGGAGGCGGCGGATTGTTTGGCCGAATGTTTCCGCAAACTTGTCAAACGTGGTGTGCCGCAACCGATGGCGCAGCGCTTCATACTGCAAATGCTCGTCGCGCTGTTTGCTGAGGACATTGATCTACTGCCCAAATATTTCGTCACTCATATCCTCGAAGATTGCAGTACGCCCGCCAGTGCTTACGACCTCATCGGAGGACTGTTCGAGGCCATGAACACCAATCCGCCAACGTCTGGCGGGCGTTTTAAGGGCGTTCGCTATTTCAACGGCGGCCTGTTCCGCGAACCGGCCCGGTTGGAGATTCACGACCTCGAACTTGTACTGCTTCGTAAAGCCGCAAAGTTCGATTGGTCCAAAGTGCAGCCCGAAGTTTTCGGTACGCTGTTCCAACACTCGATGGATGATGATGAGCGCCACGCATTCGGCGCGCACTTCACCAGTCCATCCGACATCATGAAAATTGTCGGCCCTACTATCGTCGAGCCCTGGCGTGAGCAGGTGGAGAAAGCGAAGACGCTCACTGAGCTCTATCAACTCACGGACCGGCTCAATCATTTCCGCGTGCTCGATCCGGCGTGCGGTTCAGGAAACTTCCTTTACATCGCGTACCGCGAACTGAAACGCGTGGAGGCCCGAATTTTCGAGCGCATGGAAACGGAATTCAAACGCGAGGCCAAGAGGTCCGATCAGATGCGACTCTCGTTTCTCAGCGCACAAAACTTCTACGGCCTCGACATCCTGCCCTTCGCCGTCGAGATTGCAAAAGTCACGATGATGATTGCGCGCAAACTTGCTATTGACGAACTGCATATCACAGAACAACCACTTCCGCTCGACAACTTGGACCAGAATTTTATTGCAGGAGATGCGCTGATTCGGTCTGAGTCAATTGGTCTGCTGGGTACTCAAAAGAATTGGCGACGCGCCTTACGTGAGAGTGGTAATCTCCTTTTGGTGGAATGGCCCAAAGCCGATGTGATTATCGGCAACCCTCCTTTCAATGGCGCAAAGAAACTTAAACCCGACCTTGGGACGGATTATGTTGAAGCCATACGACAGGCATATCCCGATGTGCCGGGTATGGCCGATTACTGCGTCAATTGGATTCGCAAAGCGCATGACCACTTGCCTCCTTGCACCCCCGCCGATCCCGTCGCGGGCAGGGCCGGGCTCGTTGGTACGCAGAACATCCGTAACAACCAGTCACGCGTTGGCGGACTAGATTACGTCGTGAAAACCGGCACGATTGTGGAAGCTGTGGAAAATCAACCCTGGTCAGGCGAAGCCAACGTCAGCGTCTCCATCGCAAATTGGGTAAAAACGCAGGACACCGCGCTTCTGCCAAAAACTCGCAGACTCTGGTTCAAAGTCGAATCGCCCTCAGGTGTAAAGAAAATCCGCAAACGCGGGAGCGGGCCGGCAACAAAGGAATACGAACTAGATTGCCGAGAATGCGAGCAAATCAACTCCGCGCTTTCCGACGAAACTGACGTGAGTAGTGCCGTGGTGCTTGCCTGCAACATCAAACCCCAACGAGTTTTTCAGGGAATAACGCATGGGCATAAGGCATTTCTCCTAACTCCCTCTGAAAAAGCACAACTTATCAAGGAAGACGCGACTTCAGCATCCGTGGTTTTTCCATATCTTGTTGGCAACGAATTGGTCACCGGGAACGGCACCCCTTCTCGATTTCTTATCAATTTTGAACAACGAGACGTAAATGCCGCCCAAACTTTCACAAAGGCGTTCGAGCGCGTGAAACAGCATGTATTGCCGCAAAGACTGAAAGCGGCTGAACAGGGTAAAGATAGTGAAGGCAATATGCGCCCGCATCATAAACAATTTCTTGAGCGGTGGTGGAAGCTAACTTGGGACCGGGCTGATATGCTTGCGGCTATTCGCAAATTGAGTGGTCGTTACATTGTGTGTTCTCGCACGACCAAGCGCCCTATTTTCAATTTTGTTTGTTCGGATATTCATCCCGGCGATGCGTTACAGGCATTCATCTTCGATGACGATTACAGCTATGGTGTTTTACAAAGCAGTGTACATTGGCTTTGGTTTATCACCAAATGTTCCAAACAAACCGAGCGTCCACGCTACACTTCTGAATCCATTTTCGACACCTTCCCGTGGCCGCAGACTGTGACGGTGAAGCAGGTTGACGCTGTGGCATTGGCGGCGCGCGAATTGCGCCGGGTGCGAGCCGCGGCATTGGCTAAGATGAAAGGCGGTTTACGTGCGCTTTACCGGACCCTCGAATTGCCGGGCGCAAACCCATTAAAGGATGCTCACGCTGCGCTCGACGCTGCCGTTCTGGCTTCCTACAGCTTCAACGCGAATAAGGATTTGCTTGCCCAACTCCTCAAGCTTAATCAAGAGGTTGCCGCAAAAATTGAGAATGGTTCAGACTGCACCGCCCCAGGCGTGCCCAAGAATTATCCCGATGCAACGAAACTGATCACAAAAGATTGCATTACCAAAGATTCGATTCTGACGGCAAATTGACGGCTGGTATGGTTTTCAAACACGGGCAGCATGTGTTTGCCAATTGTCACGCCGCCTTTGTTGAGACCAGATAATGGAACAGTTGTCCATTTGATTTGCTCGTTTGCGCTCAGACGTAGTATTTGAAATTTGGCAGGAAAGTTTTCGTACCTTGATTCGCAACCAAAATTTCGCCCACCGCGTCCGAGAAATGCACGGTAACGGGCTGGCTCTCTCCGAGTTTGCAGGCGTTGTAATTCAGCTTCGTCAGACCAAAAATATCAATTGCAACCTGTCGGATGTCGGCCTCCCCGTGTTGAATCTCAATCCGCAATGGTTCTGGAACATCCCAACCATCGTAAGTTCTAAGAATCGGCTTGAATCCAGATGCCCAAAGATAACCAACGCGTTCTGAAGTTTTCCAAAAAGTCCCGCGCACAATGGGACGAGTGCCAGAGCGATAAGCTTTCAAGCCACGGTGATCCTGCGCGACGCGAATTCCAACAAGCTTCACTCCTTTGGGGCAAGCCTCTTGGTAACCGCGCCATTCCTCGTCATCTATTGCCGAGCGGCAATGCAGGAATACCTCGCGCAGTGCCTTTCCATGCTGCTCCTCGTAGGTCTGCAACACTCCAGCAAGAAGCCTCTTCGCCGCGAGACGGGAAAGATGACACTGCTTGGAATCGGGGGAATACCAGGGACCGTAATCTCCGAGGAAAACAATTCCGTCGCCGTCGTCCAAGAACATCTGCGCAGCGCTGCAAGCGGTTCGCCCATCTTCGTCTGTCCGCTTGAAGGCAATGCCAACATAACAGACTCCATCTCGCGCACCGGGAAGCTTCCAAGGCTTCCGACCACTCTTATAATAGAGCGCTGTGGCTAAATTCCAAGCCCGATCAGACAGCGGAGTCAATACCCGCTGGCCCCAGGGCGGTTTTTCATCTGATAAATTGAGGGTGGATTCCCGGACAATTTGAATCGGCATTTTGCACTCCATCGCACGCGCTTTGATTTGACGACGGAAATCCAGGGAAAAATCATATTGCGCAGAATTGTACCCACCGAACAGGTCTGTGGTCTGCCTGCGGAGTTTGACTTCTTTACTCGAAGGCCGCTTTTCCAACCCTCCTGACACCTTCGACAATGGGCGGCAATTTTTGAAAACGGTTTCGGGAACCACGCATATCGTTACGTGAATAGCAGTATCCTTTCGAGCGAGCGCCTGGATCGCGTTCAAATAAAGACTGGTTACATCGAAGACTCTCTTGTAATCGTCGCTTTGATTCGCTGTAGCTTCTATTCTTTTCGGATCAAGCGATTCAGAAACAGGTGCCGCTTTTGGGAAAATAGCGTGCATCGCCTCCTCGAACCCTGGGTAATGGGGCCAAAGGATTTCGCTTCGGTCGCTCGGAGGATCAATGGGCGAATTCAACCGCGCAGTAAAGGCTCCGAACCCAGCAATACCATCGGGACTTCCGATAACGGCATAGCTGATACGATTCGGCTTTTCAATTCCACTGCTGTCCACAGGACCGAACAATCCGAGTCCCGTAGCCGGATGCTCAATGTGCTGACCTAATGCGAACTCCAGTTCGGGTTCGGGAAGAACCTCTGCACTCAAGAGTTTATCACTCATTTTGGGAGTCCTCCATCTCTTCAGGGCTGACATGCACATCGTCATGAGCCGGTTCTTCAGCTTCAGCAGTGGCCGTTGCAGAGAATGACGTTTCGTCCAAAGCCCAATCCGTGTTTAACGTAACAAGTGTTCCGAGCCGTAAGGCCGTTTCCTTGTCTTCGCTCGCCGCCTGCGCCAGCAATTGCGAAAACGCCATCAACCGCTTGCGCCATTTCTCATTGAAATATGCTCGCGTGACCTTCTTGGTTCTCGGACCAACCTTTCTCCCCGTAATCGGAATATGCGCGCCGTCGAAAAGAGCCACTCCCGGACGAAGTTGAATCGCAAAAGTCCCCAAGTCAGATTTGCGAATCGCGTACCGAATCGCCGGGTGATGAATGATTTCTTCCGGAGCGGCATTAGGGCGATATAGACGGATGGTTCCTGCCGTTCGGATGTAAGTCTGCTTCTCGTCAACGTCCTTAAAACGGAAGATGGATTCGCCACGGAACGGCGTAGGTAAATAGTACGCGGTAAAGTCGCCCCCGACAATGCAGCCTGCCTGGATAAGCCAGGAATGGACGGAACGATTTAGCAACCGGGAGACAATGTTATGCGTTGGGATTTCGTAAATCGCACCGAATGATGGCCAATGAAAAGCCGCCGAAGTTTGTTTAATGACTTTTGCAAATTCACTTGGTGGTGGTGAGAATGCCGCAGCCCTTCCGTGATCAAGTCTGTAGTTTTGCCAACAATTGCGGCAGGACCTTTCCTGCTCCAAATCCATTCCTGATGTGTCGAAAATGCGAATCACTTCTGGAACTTGAGTAAAGGGCAACAGATTCGTGGTCAGCTTCTCCGCATTCTTGACCATAAGGGTTTCCCCACGCTCCAATGAGGCTTTGGCAATAGCCCAATTCCCAGCGTGTATTCTCGGCGCGTCTAAGGATTCGAGTTTTTTGAGAAGACGGCGCAGGCCGTCAGCCCAGCTTTCGCGGAATGAAATCCATGAGATGTCCGAAAGAGTCCAATCCGGCTGTGCGCCGTCGAGGTTCAAGGTCACAAGAAAGTCGTCGGTCTTGCGTTGTTTTCCCAACTGGAGGGCCAGTGTACGCTCCTTACGCGGATTGTCCTTGCCGATGGAGGCTTTGGAGAGGAGACCCAACACGCGAAACGAACGGTCTTTGATGGCAACGTCAACTTCCTTAACCCAGGATTCACCGCCCAAAAGTTGGATTTGGTCAAACCAAACGCCATACCCGTAGAGCGCCAATTTTCGCGCCAGCCACTTTGCGAACACTTGGTCCTCATAGGCATAACTAATGAACAATAACTTACGCAGATTGGGTTCGTTTGACATAACGGTCGGAATCAGCAGTGACTGCGTAATAGCATGAAGTGCCAGCAATAATGCGTATTAGCCTCGATTACGACGGACTCAAGCCTCAGAGATTCCTCTTCGCACCTCCTTGGCAATGTCTGTGGAATGATGCTCATCACTTCAAGTTTGTTCGTTACCGCGAAACCGGGAAAGCCACCGAAGGTAGAGTTGTTGGTAGGCAGGATTCGTGCATATCGCCATTATCTGGTTGGTGCAGTCGAGGCATTTTCGCTTCCGCGCCCCTTCAGCAGACAAAACACACAAGACATTACGGTACGGAGCGGGAAGGGCACACTTTTCTATTTGCCTAACTAGGGCTTCACCATTCAGTGTTTCATCAGCGACAGCGTTGCAATTCCGCTCCAGTTCCGCAGACACCAAATCGAACTCTGTCTTTGATAATGCAAGCGAATCCGTGTTCTCAACAATTGGAGTGTGATTTATTGGAGCGACTTGGTCGTAGTCTCGTTCGTAAATGTGTAAACTATCGCTTACGTGGTTGTAGGATCCCAATGTGAGGTTCAGCCAACCCGCCATAATTTCCTGAATCGTTGTAAACTGCACGAAATTGTAAGGTAAGCCGCGAAAAATATCATTGCTGCGCATGATTTGAGTCCATTCCAAAGCACCGTCTCGGACTTTCAGCAAAGCGGCAATATTGCAGGGAATGTCTTCCGACGTAGGTTGTCCATCTGAAGATGGTAAATCCACCGCACTGTCCCAGATTTGCAATACTATTTGTCGGCTTTCGGGGTTTCTGCTCAAAACCTGGTATGCGCGTTCCAATTGATCGAGGCCAAATTTCTTACGAAGCCGGTGGCCGTAAGCACCGTGATAGTTCGTGCAATCGCCAGAATACTTCGGCAATGCTCGATTGAAATAATTCAAGAATGCCGAATCATCTCGACCAGCCATGATCCAAACGACTTCAGCCAAAGCGAAAGCCACGTTCATCGGAGGGTTACGCGATACAACCCAGCGCTGTCGTGGATCAGCGACTGAAATTGCAGCGTGAAGAATCTCGTGGGTCGGCCCGTTGCGACTGACCTGCACGGCAGCGCCATGTTCGCTGCGAAACGCACAAGCAATCTTCTGCCACGCATTGTCGGCTGTTTGTCCCTCAAATACTCGAAACAAGCAACCCTCCTTTGGCAATTTGATCATTCAGATTCCACTTTGGCGGATACCAAAACTGAATTGGCGTTGGGGTGTTGCGATATTTTTGCTTGATGCGTGTTCTGCCAGTTATACCCGCAATTTCTGGATGTTTGACGCGTGAGTACTTGTCCACTTCGCAAAACAGATTTTGGCAATCAATGAATTGTAGCGGACGTCCCCAAAGAGACCTGAAGTCGAGGCCAAGCCGCTCAAACTCCACTTGCTGCCGTTCCGCAACCAGCTTGATTATATCAATTTCGTTCAGCCCGCCAAAATCTGAAAAGCACTTGCGAATTCCGTCGCGCGCACCCGGACCGGGAATAACAAACTCCGTCTCACTGAAATTCAGAAGGGTGCTATAATTCAGGTCCGTAACATATTGATATGCGAGAAAGTCGCCTATTGTCGGGTAGGCCCGCAGCAACTCGAACGCCTTGCCCATTGATGGCGTGTCAACCAAGCGAGCCGGTAAATCATCTTTTAACATCTTTTCGATCAGTTTAAGGTGCATTCGGTGCTTCCTGTCGTGCGTGGATGAAGGACCGCCAGAAGGCATAATGTAGGCGCCTGAGTAAATGGTCTTTCCACTATTGATGGCCTCAGTCAAGACCGCATCGTATCCGTCAAAAGAATAGTCGCTAAAGGCTACAATACCGAACGACCGGGTGAGCAATTCCCAAGTCTCAATCCGGTTAAACATCTTGAAAAGCATTGTCCTGAAAAAGATTTCGTCGCGCGCTTGATCGCCACCGTAAATCACTTTTCTAATGAGATGTTGACTTGCGCGGTCCGAAGCCCGATATGCGTTTGTAAATTTATATTCGCGCAAAACCGGATCGTCAGTCCAGGGTTGTGGGGCATCCGAAAATTTCCGAAAGAAGATTGACTGCCGTTCAGCAGCAAAGCGCCAATACGTTTCATAAACAACCGTAGGCTTTGCCGGAGCGAGTTTGCTAAAAACCACGGGTGGGGTTCTGAAACTGGGCTGATCCTGCGGGCTTCTTCCGCCATTGCTAGGCGCAATTCGTTGCTTTATCGAGTCGCGCAGAGGCTTCCCGAGCTTCGCTATTTGAACCACTTGGGCCAGGGCTTCACCAGCGGATTTGTCGTTACAAATGATGCTAATTGGGTAATTGAGCGCCTCTTTAGCTGCGAGCTTGTCGTACTCCTTCGCGATTGAGATTTGCTCAAGGCTCTGGCTTTCGCCAAGTCGCAGTTTGCGGCGAAACAAAAAGATTTCCGTCGGTTGGATATTTGCCCAATGCGAACGCTCGATTTCGGTCATCGCCTCTAACGAATGTTCATTCGCGCCGGCCACAATTCCATACACAAACGTGGACCACCAATATCTGTCCAAAACCACATGCCGCCCTTGTTTGAGCGCAGGTACGATTTGACGTTCAATAGTATCAATGTGCGCCGCGATATGCAGCAGTTGCAGGCTTGTCGGATTAATTGTCTTTATCCCTGCGGCGCGAGGATCATGGTGGACTTCATATACGTGCCTGCCAAGCGTTCCAGTCTCACGCCCTGGGAATGAGAACCATTCACATTCAAAGCCAGCAGCCTTGGCATGTTCTGTAAAAGCACGCGAAATGGTCGTCTTTCCCGATGAGTCTGCTCCCTCAAACACAAATAGTTTTCCGTATTGAGACATGAGTTACTTTGAGGTTGCCGAATTTGACAACACGAGAGCCGGAGCTCCGTTGGTATTTGCTGGTAGGACCGTCGTTGGTTTTGACTGATTCGGAGGCGTTGCTGGACCGGAAGGCTGGAGATAGCCACGGAGAAAGAGACCGATTGCTATAGAAACTGCCGCAGTAACTAGCACACCGAGCATCCACTGCAACATTGTCGCTTTGTGCTCAAGAGCCTGAATGTCCTTTTGCAACTGAGCAGGCGATGCAATTTCGCCTTGCATTCGCATTACGTCATCTGCGGTAATTTCGTTCTGGTTTGCATGGGACCCTGTGTAAACATCGCTAGTGGGTTGATCCAAATCACTGAGCCATAGCAAAAAGACGCGTTGTTTGCGCTCAAGGAGAATATTTTGGCTCCCAGCATTATAGACTGAAAACTTCAAACGTCCGGTGAACCCAGGATCGACGTGAAATCCCGATACATTCACGAGGCCGCGAAACTTGATGCCAGCCTTTATTGAAATAAAACCAATTACATTGTTCGGGATCGTGATTATTTCTTCGGTCAAAAGCAGTCCAAATTGGCCCGGAGGGATTACAAGTTGCTCTCCATTGGCCAAATGCTTCTTCTTTTGATCCTCATCTGATGTCAGGAACGCTTCAGGACCGAGAGACAATTCATAAGCGCCATGCTTTACAGCAGTTTTATCGAACGGCTCGATCAAATTGCCAGTCGCGTGCGTTTGCTTGAGTTTTTCGCTGCTCCAGAATGCCATATTATGTTCTAGGGATTGGGGACGGTTTTTGCAACAGTTGACGCAACCGAGCAGCCATAGGTTCGATTTCCGACTTGTCCGCATTTCCAAGTCTTGCAGAGGCGGCGATGCAATTCATTCGCACAAGCCGCAAACCCATTTCATGCGCTGCGAAATGTCCGAGCCTGCAAAGTCCCAGGTAATTGCCGTATGCCTTCTCAAAAATGTGCTGAGTCGCATAAAAACCTGTTACCGCCAACCCAGCCGAGCCATTCGTACCGAGAGGAGTAAAGCACACTTGATGCAGGCAAGGAAATCCCATTTGCCGACAATCGTTGTGGTCACGCCTCGGATCAAAAATTGAAAGCTGTAAAGCGCTGTGGCGATGATTCCCCTTCTGCCACGTCGAGATTACGTGCTCCAATTGATTGACAGAGTTTGCGCCGTTCTCGAACGCGACCAGTCGTTGAAAATAGGTTCCCCGATTATTGGCCCGACATTTTTTCACCCTTGGCCACGCATGTTTGATGTAGCGCTCGTACAAAAGCGCGCGCGCGCGCGCGGGATTCCAAAGGGACTTCGGGAAGATTGTATTTGCGACAGTGAGACACGATGTCTCGTATCTCGCCAAAGTTTCATCCAAGAGTCGCCTTATTTCAGCATTCTCTTGAATTTTCTCGCCATTAATTCCGGTCACGGTGACCACCAAAGGCGTGATTTCCGTGCATCCAGGTGACATCAAGGCCAAGAAGGCTTCGGCCCACGCTACTGAGAGATTAGGGTTTTCAACCGGAAGAATGCTATTCATCCGCAACCTCCTCAAGATGCCGATATATGCTGCGCCCAACATAAAATCTCCGACTCACACGAACAAAACTTGCCCAATCAGATGCAGAGTCAGCAAAACGCCCATGACCGGGGTGGGAAGCCTCAAATATTTCGCCCTTTGCAGTTTGCGCAACATGATTCAGGCAATGTCCTTCACAAACAACATTGCTCGGGGCCAAAACCAAATCTCCCACTTCCATATCAATCGCCCGGGCCTTCCAGAATTTGTCCACCACGAGCAATTGGCGTTTCGGATCGGCAATAAAGTCAGCGCGAATATCGCCTAGTTTGATGCCACGCAGTTTGTCTGCGTTTGTGGCAGGGAGGAGGCCCAACGAATTGGCCATGTGATTGATAAGGCCAGTGTAAGTCACCCCGAAAAGATTGGAAATAATATAAATCTGCTGTGGTGTCGCCTCCGACGGCTTCCACTCCCTGACCGAGAATGCGTTGCAAAGAGCAAGCTTAGGCATCAAGAGAAAACCTGCGAACGATTGTGCAAGGAATTCCTCTGGATCGAATGGAAGCGTACCGGCATCGTCGGAACGAAGTTCATCAACACGCGTTCCATGACGGAAATGATGATGTCCGACCTCGTGGCCGCAGGTATAAACGCGACGACCCGCCGGGCGTTCCGAGCCAAGAATTATCGCGGGGCGTGGACTGCTGGAATACATTCCCTCCAAACTCGGTGCATCCGCGAAACGCACTTCAAGTCCGAGTTCCTCAGCTAGGTCGTAAATGCAAATCGGATCAACAAGATTCTTGCCTTTACTTGTTCGCATCGTAAGGGCTGCGGCGAGAGCTTCCCGCGCCAGTTCTTTTCGGGTGGGGGTCATTAGCTCTCAGTCCTCTTCAGAGCACTCAGAAGTCCGAGGACTTTGTCCAGATCACCTTTTTTTAATTTGGCCAATTCTCGTGCAGCAAGTTGAATCCTGTCTCGATTTTGATCGGCGGAGTCCGTATCACTTGCGGCAAGCCACTCTACGCCCACTCCATAAATCTGAGCCAGCTTTGCAATCTCGGTCGCAGATACGTTTCTTCTTCCAGCCTCAGCTTCGGAAATTGAGGGCCGATGCAGATTTAACATTTTGGCGACCTGGGCCTGAGACAGACCGGCTTGTTTTCGCGCCAATGCCAATCGCGACGCGATGGCTTCCTTTTTTTTCTGGTTATTGTCCATGATAAAAATTCCTAAACACACAATTCGATTAAACGATTGACAGTTTCTTCTATTTTCAGTACGCGACGGCCGTCTTCGGAAACAAATAGATTCACTTCACCTTTACCGGCCTTGAATTCGTGTTTTAATTTCATACTCAATAGAACCGTCGTTTCAACGCCACGCAGACTGTCGAACCCATCAAGATCATCAATGGGGCATGTTTTCAAGTCGATCTCAACTCGTGCGCAGCCGCTCAATTCCTGCACTTCGTAGAGAGTTTCAATCAAACGCCGTTCAATCTCAATCCGTTCCATACGTAAGCGAATCTTACCACATGTCGAATGGCGGTCAAGGGATTTTTTATTTTTTTGAATCTCACGGATATGGCCCGCTCTGCGCGCCTGGTCGCTTCAGGAATCCATTCCGCAGCCGCTCGTCGGTACGCGCAACTTTTCTCTTTCGGTTCCTCAACTATTGAAAACGATTGTCAATCGGTCCCAAACAAAGGCATCAAAATGAATAGTGATTTTGGAAGGCAATTGTGAACCTTCTGAGTGCCGACATTAGTCTTCTTCTGCGGTATTCGTCGGCGTGTCAGCCGCGATGTGAATACTGTTGATATACCCATTATCCGCCGATTGCAACGACGCAGAGTTTCCATCTATTTCCTTAATCCATTCAACGCTCAATCGTTGGAAGGCCAAAGCGAGCTTTTTCAAGTTTGTTCCGGATATCCGAATCGAATGGGAATCAAAAAGCACCGTAAGACAATCTTTTTTTTTGTCCGGCGAAAATTGCGCCCTGACCAACAAACCGTAGGGGAAAAGATGAAAGCTCCCATCGGACAATTCGACTCGCAAAACAGGTGTTTGCGAATTGGTTCCCCAACATTGGATTCTTTCGGATTCAGATTCGGATTGATCTATTCGCGTTCTCATGCTGTTTATTTTCAGATTGTTGATTCACTACCGATTGGCGACGAAGCAGGAAGTGGTGGGCGCGTTGTCGAAACAGAGTCAACCATCTTCGAGTGCGTTTGCTCTTTGGCCGTGATCGTTTCTGTAGCCCTATCAATTCGAGGGCAAGCGGACGATGTCCCGAACGAACAATGTTCGCCCGTAATTCAGAGCGGTTCCCTGTGAAAATACGAATCCCCTTCCTGCCGCGCGAAGATGTAACGTACCATTGTTGAGCGTTCGTTGCTGCCTTATCCGCAGAGTCTGAAAACAGGACGTAATCCACTGTTTTCCCTTGTGAAGCATAAGAGGTGACGGCATACCCCCTAACGAATTCACGGTAGTGCTTTTCCAGAATCCGTCCATCGGTGAGACGTATGCGCCCGTCCGGTGCAATTTCCTTTACCGTGACCAATTCGCCATTGGCGAGCTTCCGCCCCGTCACAGTCTCACCGTTGCCCTTCAGTTGCAGCCGGTCTCCGGCAGCAAGTGCGAGTTCCTGGGTGCGGCAAACATGAAAGTTTTCGAGTTGATCAAACGATACTGCGTTAATGCGCCTGTCATTTTGGACGAGCAAGTGGGTGTCGGTGATGTCCCAAAGCTTCCCGATTCCGCCCCGGCGAATACCGCCAGTCCGCTTTTGGAAAATAAGAACCCCGTCGTCTCCGTAAAATTTCCTGTCTCGCTTTTGCGCGGGGGTCAGATCACGGCGTTGATGTGTGGCAACCGTTGTATCCTTTTTGCCCAGTAATCCCATTGATTTCAATTCAGCGCGAATGTTTTCGTTCAGCCGGTGAATTTCATCCCAAGTTTGAGAGACGACCACGGCAGATTGATTCTCGACTGTCAGTTCACAAAAATGTGATGCCAAGCGCCGGGTTTGGTCGCGGCATTCAATTACCGCTCCCAATCGGTCAAGGCGATCAAACGAGGCGGCCAACTCTCCTGCTTGGGCTTCGGCTATCGCTGTCCGGTATTCCTTGATCCACGATTGTTGCCCAGCCGTCGTTCCCAAGGCGGGATTTTGGCGGCGGATCTCCTTCAATTCGGCAGGGACGATGCCCGAATATTTCTCAATGGCCCGCAAAGCGTCTGAGGCTTCCACCGCTCCGTGTTGTCGGGTGTCGCCGGAAAGAATCACCCGTCCCGCTTTTGTCTGAATTAGTTCCAGCAATTCGAGCATCTGCTTGGCTCCGATCTGGCCCGCTTCATCCACTAGCACCACCCCTTTATGGGGCATTTCATTTCGCGCCAAGAATTCGCTGACCGTCTGCGTAGCCTTAAAGCCCGCTTCTGACAATTCAATGGCTTGCTGGCGTTGGGGCGTTAGGACGACTACGGAATGACCGGCCTCGATTAACCCTTGATTAACGGCTCGTAAAGCAAAACTCTTGCCCGTTCCCGCGCCACCACGAAAGAGGGTGACAAAATTCCGAGAATTTAAGATTTGTTCGACCGCCAGTTTTTGGTCGTCAGCCAAACCGTGGGGAATGAAATCATTTGCCAGGGGCCAGAATTCCGAAATGCCGTCGTGCGCCATTTCCACGATTTTATATTCCCGCCTCAGCATTTCGTGGGTGGTCACCCTGCCGGGTCTGTCTTCATCCCTGATGAAATTGTGTTGCTGACTCTCTGCCTTGAGATCGGCAACCGTCCAATTCTCTCCTCGTCCATGTTCTAACGCGTGCCTCCAGAGATGATGTTCCAAGACGACCGAGTGGCGATCAAAGACATGCTGTTCCGCCCAGCGTAATGCTCGTTCACAACGGTCTGGTTTCTCCGTACGCGAGGCAGCCATTTCTGGTTTCAGTGCCGTCAGAGTCCTTTTTTCAGCATCTGACAACTGCCCGTTCCAAAGTCGCTTCAGTTCGTGAGGTTGAATTCCTTGGATTTTCCTCGCTCGCTTATCGAGCGATACAGCTTCTCTCAATCCTTTTTCATTGTTGATCACCGAACCTGATTCCTTCAATTCGGCAATTGCCTCATCAATCGCCTGATGACGCTTGGAAAATCGGTCACATAATTCCTGGGGAACGCCTTTGATACCGAAATCGCCCCGCGCCTTGTTTTCAATTTCGTATCCAAATTCCAGGAGGTTCTTGGCAAGTTCATGGTAATACACATTTTCGACGTACTTCCGAGCGCGAAGCATTTCAAAATTGTCCATTGCTTTCCAACGGTCTTCCACGGAGTCGTGTGTCGCGTTAAACAGCACGCAATGGGTATGCAGATGCGGATCAAGGGCGCGGGAAGTATCGTGCCGAAAAGTGGCCGCGATGAAGTTGTTGGTGAGGCGGTCACTTATTCTGTCGCCTGCATGGACTCGCGTAGCTGCGAAGAATTCCAGTTCAAGCAAAGCGCATGAGACGGCGCGGTCATGCGAATTGAGGATGCGTTTGTCGTCGCCGAGCAGACACATCATGGAGACGGATTTTGGTGGAGAAAATGTGAAATCGAAAAATACGCGGCGATTGGCGATTTCCTTGCCATTTTCCATTCGCGTTGTCTTATGTCGCTGAGTCAGCCGCTCGCCTGTCGTGGGATGTTGATTTTGGCACAGCTTCAAAAATCCCTCGCTTCTTACTGGACCGCTCAGACCCAATCGTTTTGCACCAGCCCCATGCCAAAGTCCTAATACTTCCTGATTCTGGCTGTAATAATCACCAGCTTGGAGGTGTTCCTTAAAATACGCTTCGGCATCCGCAATGTTCGTCTGAACTTTGTGCGACAGCATGGTGTCATATTGCACAAACCGCAGACAAAGTTGTTCGGTTAGCTGAACAACATGCGGACGGAGTTCTGATTGAATGTGGGGGTGCATTCGCTGGATACCCATGAAAACAGAGGACACGCCTTACCTCTAACATTCGTTAGAAGTAGCTCAACGATCGATGCCGCAGGCATCAACGAGGATTGCCGCAAGTCTGCCGCAACCTCCAACGATTTCACCAACGATCCTTGCCGCAGGCGTCAACGACGCTCCAACGATGCTTACCGCAAAGTCGCCGCAAGTTTCAACGATTTTATGAACGACGCTCGTCGCAGCCTCCAACGACGGCTGAACGATGCTCGTTGCAAGAATGCCACAGCCATTAACGAGATTACCAACGAATCTAGCCGCAGCTTCGTCGCAACCTTGAACGACCCGGCCAACGATGGCCGGCGCAGGACTTCAGTGATAAGTCAACGAAAGCTGCCGCAACCGTGCGGCAAAGGCTAAAAGAATCGTTTATGAACACTCACGAGCAACGTGAAACTTTTGACGCCTTGATCCGGCAGCACTCGCCGACCTATCCGGCCAAGCTCAGGGAATTGCTGGAGTTGCGGGATTCGATTGCCGAGGCGCGCAAGCAAGGCGCGTCTTACGAAATCATCCGTTCCTATCTCCGCAAGACTGCAATCAGTGTTTCTGCCGACACCGTTGCCCGGTTTTGTCACCAGATATTGTCCGAACCCAAGCGGCGGGGTTCCAAGTGCAATCGGCGGCTCCGAGGGGATCGAAACGGGGCTTCGGCTCGCCATCTGCCAAAGCGAACTGCCCCGGCGCAATCATCGGCGCGGTATCAATCACCCAGCGGCCCACGAATTGTTGACCCAAAAAAACTCTGAATTATGAAAAAACGAATTGACCTCATCTTGAACGCCAAAGGCGGTGTCGGGAAAAGCTTCTTCGCCGTGAATTTGGTTCAATACCTGAAAGACAAGAAATTGCCCCATGTGGCGATTGACACGGACAACGCCAATTCCACTTTAAAACGCGCT
>Ga0207116_10122_pt2 | contig 19955 bp, 20 predicted proteins | sample Alteio_BWMinHeat_44_FD_153550 | JGI IMG/M metagenome (GOLD analysis project Ga0207116, IMG submission 153550) | Enriched cells from forest soil in Barre Woods Harvard Forest LTER site, Petersham, Massachusetts, United States -... | ecosystem: Environmental > Terrestrial > Soil > Temperate forest >... | reverse complement strand
CAGTCATCGGAACGCGAACGCAGCATGCGCTTTGCATTATTAAAACGAGCTTCGGCAGCTCGTTGGATTCCTAATCCACTGCGGCTGATTGTTGGCTGCGTTACACACCATCGGGCTTCGCTGACATCAAATCTTGATGTTTACGCTCATATTCTCTCTGCGAATCCTGCTGAAGAAGCTATTCGTGTGGGAGAAGGAGCGGCTCCTTCAAAATCCAGGCTAGGACGGACATTCCGACTTCGTCTTCAAGGGGCGTTCATAACGGCCCAGACCTGTCGGAATCTGATGGCCAGTGAGGTCGGAGCACTCCATGAAAGGTAAGGTCGTCCTCGTAACCGGGGCCACTGGTGGACTGGGTACTTATGTGACGCAGGCGTTTCTCGATGCCGGTGCAACCGTCATTGGCACATCGCGAAAAATACAGCAGTCTGATTTCAACAACCCAGCCTTCACCGCTCTATCAGCAGAGATTTCGACCCGAGAGGGCGCCAAAGCCCTCGTAGATCAGGTTGTGGCGCGTTTTGGCAAGCTCGATGTTTTGGCGCACACAGTCGGTGGTTTCGCTGGCGGCCAATCGGTAGTGGACACCGACGACGAGACATTCCGACGGATGTTTGATCTCAACCTGAATTGCGTATTTCACATTCTGCGGGCAGCGGTTCCGGCTCTCCGCCAGACGGGCAAGGGCCGCGTCATTGCGATCGGGAGCCGTGCAGCGGTAGAACCTGGGCCCAGTGTTGGCGCCTACAGCGCTTCGAAAGCGGCAATGGTCTCGCTGCTTAAGACTGTGGCGCTCGAAAACAAAGATGCGGGACTAACCGCAAACGTGATCTTGCCCGGCACGATGGATACACCAGCCAACCGTAAAGCGATTGCGAACGCGGATGTCAGCAAGTGGGTGCAGCCGGCCACAGTCGCGGACTTGGTGGTCTGGCTCGCCGACGAAGCTGGCAAGGGCGTCAACGGGTCTGTGATCCCGGTCTACGCCACGGTCGCGGACTTGGTGGTCTGTCTCGCCGGCGAAGCTGGCCAAGGACGTCAACGGGTCTGTGATCTCGGTCTACGGTAGAGATGCTTGAGACCTTCTCCAAAGCGCTTGTTTACACCCTGGCGGTATACGCCAGTCTTGGATTGGTGTATGCGGTGCCATTCGTATGGCTTGGAGTTCAACGCTTAGACTCCGAAGCTCAGGGATCAGGTGTTGGTTTCCGACTGCTGATTTTGCCTGGGGTAGCAGCATTCTGGCCGATGTTCATTTACCGCTGGAGGCGAGGGATTGTTGAGCCTCCCCTAGAAAAGAACCCGCACCGATGATTCAACCACTCAGAACTGTCCATTGCCGCGCATTTGTCGCGCTGACTCTAGTGCTACCTGCGATCCTGTTCATCGGGCTCGGAGCGCGGCGCCCCCTCCTGGGCCCGAGTGTTCATGCTAGCGATGTAGCAGACGCGGGGAACATGGTGTGGGAGTCGAGCAATTTGTGGCAGAAACTTGCGATTCGATCAAGGTTCTATCGCAAGTCTGAACGTCCGCAAGACATCTATGTCGTTCTGCAACCGGCGCAAGACTTGCACGAGCCGGACCTGCTGCTGTATTGGTTTCCCATCGGACCGGCGGGAGACGCCCTACAAGGGAAGCTAGTGGGCCCCTTTACCCCGGGCAAGGCCTTTGTTCTTCCGTTGAACGAGGGACACGCCGGGTATTTGGTCTTGCTGAGCCCAGCTCATCAGACTCTGTTTGACACTGCCAAAGTGGAGAAGTTGTTATGAGCGTTCAATATGGCGCAATCAGTTGGAACCGACAGAAGAAGGTGTACGATCTCACATTTCTGTCGTTGCTGGCACTGTACCTCGGAATTTTCCTCGGTATAGGCGCTTGGCGTAACCCAAGCGCGACGGCAGTGACCCTGCTGATTCGCGCGCTTGGAACAGCTGCATCCTTGTTGCTGAACGTGGTGCTTTGCATCGGACCTCTGAGTCGGTTGGATCGCCGTTTTCTTCCGCTGCTTTACAACCGCCGACACCTGGGGGTCACGACGTTTCTGTTGGGCTTGGCGCACGGAGGGCTTGCGCTGTTCCAGTTTCACGCGCATGGGAATGAGAATCCTCTCATCAGTCTTTTCATCAGCAATCCGCGATACGGTAGCGTCGCTGATTTCCCCTTTGAGGCGCTGGGTTTCTTCGCGCTGGTCATTCTTTTTCTGATGGCTGCCACGAGCCACGATTTCTGGCTGCGAAGTCTTTCTGCTCCCACGTGGAAGCGGCTGCACATGCTGGTGTATGTGGCCTACACCCTATTGGTCGCGCACGTGACTCTGGGGGCGCTGCAGTCAGAGGCGAGTCCGGTGCTGGCCTTTGCCCTGATCCTGGGAATCGCCACAATACTTTCGCTTCATCTTGCGGCGGCGTTTCGGGAGAAACGGATCGACGAGGTGAGACACCGAGCTGTCGGCGAAGGCTTCGTCGAGGTTTGCAAGGTGGAGCGAATAGCCGAGGAATGCGCGACCATCGTTTCCCTCTCTGGGGAGCGCGTCGCCGTCTTCCGCTACGACGGCAAGGTGTCTGCGATCTCAAATGTTTGCCAGCATCAGAACGGACCTTTAGGAGAAGGACGCATCATCGATGGCTGCGTCACCTGCCCGTGGCATGGCTATCAGTATCAGCCAGAGTCCGGTGCAGCACCGCCGCCCTTCAAGGAAAAGATTCCGACTTTCCGTGTCAAGGTTGTCGAAGGGTCTGTTTTCGTGCATCCGCGTCCTAACCCGCCCGGAACCTACGTCCAGCCTGCCCAAATTGAATCCGGGGAGGCGCAGCCACGATCAACGACTTCTATGTAGGTTATCTGCCGAAGGCGCCCACCGCGCTGGCGCGTTTTGTGCGAAAGGTCATTGTCGGGCTTGGGTTGCTCGCAGTGACCGTGGCTCTGGTGCTGGTTGTTGGACAAATGCCCTTCGCTAATTCCGCGTTTGAACACGGGAAGCCGCGCAGTTTTGAAGGAGTTGTCGTGACGCGGCCTTTCCCAATGCTATTAGTCGCGCGTCCGGGAGAAGTGGAGCCACAAGACAAATATTCGCGCTATCTGCTGGTCGCGCCCGGAAAACATGGAGCCGACGACCTCGTGGCCGGCTTCGATGGCAAACAGGTCCGTCTACAGGGCCAACTGATCTATCGTGAAGGCGGAACGATGATAAAAATAACACCCGGCTCCATCGCAGCGGTGGATACCGCGCCTGCGGACCGAGAGTCGACTCGCGACCTGGGAGCTGTGAGCGTCACTGGCGAGATCGTAGACAGCAAGTGCTATCTGGGAAACATGAATCCCGGTCAAGGGAAGGTTCACCGTGACTGCGCGGCACGCTGTCTGAGCGGAGGGACTCCGCCGATCTTTGTCACGGCCGACGGGAATGAACAATTCTTGTTGATCGGCCTCGATGGACGCGCTTTGGGACGCGATGCGCTGCGCGAATTCATTGCGGAACCGATCCAGATTCAGGGAGAACTACTGAAGACAGGCTCCACGCAGCTACTGAAGGTCGACCCGAGCGCGTTGCACCATACGCCGGACGGACTGCGTGCGGTATCAAAGGGCTCTACGTTCGCGCAATGAACAATCTTTCAACGCCAATCTTGTCGGGTATAAGCTCAAGTTGGAAGCGTACACAGAAAGCAAAGGTCCCGTTCCTCTGGGTGACGCGGTGTCCAACTCCGGAACGCAGCGCCTCCTTGAAGGAAGCCTCTGCACCGCAGCGGAATCATTCATCGCGTAGCATGTCAGGTCCTGAGAGCGAGATCGATATGTCGACAAAAGACTTTTTTAGAATCTGCAACTTTCACGACATTATGACATCATAACTACTACCGGCGAGCGTGTTCAGCGAGACCGCCGCGGAGTGAATCCTCCGAGGATCTAAACCATCTCAAAACAAACGGGCTTATGGAATCCAAAACAGAGAAATTGCTGGTCGTGGAGTCTGACGATGCTCTGCGGGAACGCATAGTCACAGTGCTGAACGGTGCTGGATATCAGGTCTCGACTGATTATGACGAAGGAATGAAGTCAATTCTCGCCTTTGGTCCCGACGCGGTTATCCTGGGTGCTGATCCGCCCCAGCTCGATTGCTGCGACCTTCTTTCCGAAATCAAGGGTTCCGAGCGCACTCAGAACGTACGCGTTGTGATGCTGTCTCCCGGAGGATCAGGCGAGCGGACTCGGGGGATGGATCTCGGGGCAGATGACGTGCTGTCCCTGCCCTTTGACCCGCACGAATTGCTGTCGCGGGTGCGTTCACAGCTGCGAACCAAATCCCTTGGAGACGAATTTCGCGAGCGCTTGCGCCTGGCCGAGGAAAATCGAACCACCGCCCAGCAGGTGGTGACGGCAGTCAACGAAGAACGGCGGACGCTTCGGGTTGGCGGCCTGGCGAGTGTGGCCGTGCTTATCGTTGCTGGTCTGGTCCTTTTCTTCCTCTTCCGTCGCACTCAAGAACAAAATACCCGGGTCTATGCGGCAATCACTCGATTGCAGACGGGCGTGCTGACACAACAACAGCTAATGGAGCGCTCGCGCAGGACCCTTGAAGACCGGGACCGAGTTAAATCGGGAGCGAGCTATCCCCAACAGCTTCAACTTCAGAAGAAGGGCGAAGACCTGAGATCGCAAATTGCAATCAGCAAAGCAGAAAACACTTCTGCTCTGCAACATCAGTTAACGGCAGTAGAAAGCCGCCTTCAGGACCTCGAGACTGAGGGCAAGTTTGCCGAGAGGATTATCCGGGCTTATGAGCCGAGCGTTTGTCTCATCCATGTTGCGCTTGTCTTCCGCGACCACACCACCGGGTTGAAATTACACTACGTTGGGATCACGAGTAGCGGCGAACCAACTACCGACGAACACAACAACCCGATCTTGAGCCTGACCGGGAGTGGTCCGGAAGTACACCTGGATGTTTTCGGTACTGGGTTTCTCGTTTCCGATACTGGACGAATTCTCACTAATCATCACGTCGCTGAGCCTTGGTGGCAGAATGACGATCTGAAGGAAATGCTCAATCAAGGGATTGAGCCGGTGATCGCCGAGATGACGGCATATTTCCCAGGGATTACCAACGGCATTGTCGTCAACACCGAGAAGATTTCATCGGCTGCGGACGTTGCTGTCGTGAAAGGAAATGTCTCAGGGCTGGGAATCAAACAGATCGCCCTAGCCGATAGCCACCGCTCGGCGGTCAGTGGCGGCCCGGTCGTGTTACTCGGATATCCTACGGCTCTTGATGCCATTCTGGCTCGGGCTGGGGCAGAGACGCTGCAGTCCATCGCGACTGCATCCAAAGGTGATCCGAAGCAAGTGATGGAAGAACTCGCCCGTCGCAAGCTGATCAGGCCTGTCACCACTCAAGGGCACATCGGGGACGTACTGCCCGACAAGATTGTCTACGATGCCCAAACCACCTCAGGCGGGTCTGGCGGTCCGCTTTTCAACGACGAGGGCAAAGTCATTGGGATTAACTTCGCCATGGTGCGCGAGTTTGGCGGCTCGAATTTCGCCATTCCTGTTGGTTACGGGATGTCACTTCTGAAACCTTAAGCCCCGCAGGAACCGACCGGCGAGGCTGTAGCCAGCGGAAAAGTCACCAGGTTAGCCATGAACGGCAGGTAAAACGGCAGGTGGGCTTGGTAACCTTCTGAAAAGATGGTGAGCGCGGAAGGAATCGAACCTTCAACCTACTGATTAAGAGTCTGCACGCCATTTCTGTACCACATCATGTGTGTGTACTTTGCACTTGAACTGTTTACTTTTCATCGCGTTAGCCCGTAAATCCCTCGCCAAATGCGTGTTTCAGACCCCACACAGTAAGATGGTTGAACACACATTTGCTACGTGTGTTTTCAACCACGCGGCGCAGCGCGCCAAGAGTAAGTCCGTTGCTGGCCTCTGCCAGAGAAAGTAAGTTGGTTCTAAAGGTAATCCCAAAATATGTCTTCGATGATCTTGCTCAAGGCCAGAAAGGCCGCGCCAGTGGGCGAAGCGGGAGCCTTGACGAACCTCCCACGCTTGTACGAATCGCTCTGGGGGAAAAAAGGGTAGCCGGAGAGTTGTGATAGCCAAGACTTGACCTTGCAGACCATCCTGTCGAATGGGGTCGCTACTGTCAGGCAGACCCTTAGGCGGATGTTCAGCGCAACGGCCGCTGAGAGGGCGAAGAAACGGCGCAAACTTGTGCTAAGGCCTGTTAACAACAATTGCCCCCCCTCATATTCCCAATGCAACTAGAATGCTTCAAGCGGGTGAATGTGGAAGTGGAAGAATGCATGAACCGATCACGTCGGAAGACAGCTGTGGCGGCGAGTGTGGCTGTTGTTGCGGCCCTGCTCTTCGGTTGTTCGAGGGGACAGACAAGAGTAGAGCCAAAGCCAACTCCTGAAGTACGAATCGACCTCTCTGCGCTGGGCCTGCCGAATGGTTTCTTTTCGACAAGAGACGAGGCGCCCAGGACGATCATCGGTTATCGCTTTGTTACTTGGCTAAACAGCGGGGAAGTGGCGGTCGGGTTCAACACAAGCCCCAATTCCAGGGTGGCGCCCGACCGTAAGGTAGACGGGTCGGCCCGACTACTGGTTTTCAGTGGGGGCGGTGTGTTGAAGGCTAAGCGTGACATCCCGTATCTCGCCGATGGGTACGGGGAAATCGTGGCCGAGGGCGAGGCAACGACAGGTCCAAGTGACACGCTTCTTTTCAGAATACAGTCGGTGAATCTTGACAAGGAAGGCAGGAATGAATCGAAATCGAGCGTCCTGCTACTCAATACGGACTTACAAGACATTGCACGCATTGATCGTTTTCTGGACCAAACAACCTTTGTTGATCACGCTCTCGTATTCCAGGAGGGCTTTACGCTAGGCCGGTCAAGGACCTACGACATCTTGGATGGTTCTCCGCCGTCACAGAGAAAGCATTGGCAAGAGGAGTGGCCGATAGACGCAAGAGATCGGAAGTTCGGGGAGCATGGGCTGGCCTATATGGTGTGCCAACAAGAGCTGCGACCGAACGAGTATGTCTCGACAGGAGTCGTCTACGCGGGCGCGAAGCAACGATGCAAGATGATCGCAGAAAGTGAAGGTCGAACCAGTTGGGAGGCTTCACTGAAGGACGGTGAGACAGCCGTCATAGTTGGTCTCTTGGCGGATGGGAGCGTCGCTGGCGAGATCAGTGAAAACGAAAAAGGAAATAACGCCGGGCAACTGGTCATCTGGAGGAAGGACCAGAGTACAGAGTCGTTGCCGTGGATTCCGCGAAACGATTGCGGGTCTGTCCAAAGTGCTACCACGGATTTTTCGCGCTACGCGGCGTTCGCAACGTGCGACGATCGCAGCGACAGCGGCCGCTGGCTTGTCTTTGATCGGAGATTACCAACTCCCCTTGTGGATCGACAGTTTCCGAAAAACGGGCGTGCAGCCCTATCCCCGGACGGACTACATTACGCCAGCCTTGAATCGGGAGAACTTCGCATCTACTCACTACCTAAGCTGCATTAGACTCGCGGTCGTGGGTAGCAATTCCAAACGAAGCGTCAGCAAACTGGCGTAACATCGCCATTACACTCAAAATCCCCCAATCGAATACCAATCTGTGTCCGATACGTAGAACTCCCCCAAGCTGTCCGTAAGGTCAAGTCCAAGCTATTACAGTTAAGTGATTAAACCAGCAAGATGCAAGAATTCCTCAATGGCTATGCGACAGTCTTGACTGACTTTGAGAATATCAGGCTTCTGTGCGGTGTAGCGCCGAGAATGAGCGGATATATGTCCAACATCCCGCAGATTGGGCAGCGCTTTCTTTGTATTTCGCGAAAGATTCCACGCCGCTTCAGATAACGCTGCACCGACTAGATCAGATAGTTGAAAGAAGTCTCCTTGCGCATTTTTTATCTTGCCGTCAAGATGATGGGCCTCAAATGCTTCGATGATGCTCGTCTCCAGAAGACGGCGCATCATCACGGCCGCCGCGTCGTACCATCCTGAACTGAAACAGCCGTTCATTTGACGACAGACCGTCATCAGGTAGCCCCGTCGTGTTTTTGCTATCAAACTTAGAGGAAACAGTCCCTCCTCTTCGGGAAGAAGAGGCGTCTGAATGGAACGCCATTTCTTGGTCTTAAGTTCATGGAGCAAATTTCGCGAAAGCTCAACCCTCCGCTTGTAATCGGTATCGCCAGCAAAAACAACCTCCACCATTTCAGCCATTGCAGAAATGTCCCCGACGGAGGGGTCCTTCAACTGCTGAAAGAATACAACAGCATCAGTTTTGAGCTTTGCCAACTTGTCAGCATAGAAATTCAAACCTGAGAGTGACGCACGATTCCGACGTGCCTTCTTCGCAACATCAATGGTTTTCTCAACCAAGCGCTCTAACTGGATGTCGGGAGGATCGACTATTTCATTTTCAATCTTTGCCATTACCAGTTCGAGTAGGCAAACGCCTTCTTGCCCCCGTCAGCTGCTTCAGTCTTCTCTCTACGCAGTCGTTTCCGCTTACAGAGACTTTGGAGGGGGCCACTCAGGGAGGTTAAAGGGATATGATGGCCTCTATTGCCTAACTCTGCCTTGACGGCCACTATCGTCTTAGGTTTGGCAAAGAATTCCTCGTCAATTAGTTCTTCGATATATGCCCGCGTTCCAGAACGTTTCTCCGGGGTCCTGTGCGCCGCAATCGATTTACCGCCACTGGAACCTCTTCCCCGGCCCTTCTTCAACTTCGTTGCATCATCCCGATGAGCTTCAGGTGTATCCAGCAGGGCGTCTAAGATTTTTTCAAAGGCTATTCGTTTTAATTCAGGGTCCTTTACGGGGGCCACAGCCTGTTCAGCCTGTTTGACTAGATTTTCATAATTTGTGTCAGCCATAGAATCCTAAGCGCCTAGAAGTGACTGCATTTCGGCTTTCCTCAAAGAAAACACTGCCCTGCGATTGGTGCGATTATATACTCCCCGGCGCGGGAGTTTATCGCGGTTTGTCAAAGCCTCAGGCGCCATTACTTCCTGCTGCTGTACATCAGCATCCGACTAGCCTCACTTGATCGTCAGCAACAGAGCGGCTGGTACTACCTTCAGGGCACGGGCAATCTTCACGATATTCTCCAGACTGATGTTGCGCTCTCCGCGTTCAACACTACCCATGTAGGTTCGATGGACTCCCGCCTCATCAGCAAGAGCCTCTTGAGAAATCCCTTTCGTCAGGCGAAGCTCTCGAATCCGCATACCGACCAACTTTTTCGGATCATTTTGCACGTCTCAATATTGCGTCTTGACTACTTTAGGTCTACAGACGTAAAGTAGACCGCCTTTAAGTAGTATTAGCGGGAAGGCTCGATCATGGCGATTGCCCAAGAGCGGCTGGGATTCTTCAATGCACGCCTTCAGCAGCGAATGAAGGACGCGGGGCTTTCTGTCCCCGATCTTGCCCGCCGTGTAGGGGTGACCTACGAACACATCAGGAAACTGATCATGGGGCAGTCTCTGCCGTCAGATTCCCTGCTGGAAAGGCTCTGCTCCGCACTTGGGCTAAACAAGAAGGAGATGAGCAGTCGGGTGCGAAAAGACAAAATGATTTTTCGGTTCGGAGATGCAGCATGGCAAGCTGCCGGAATCGACCCAAGGGCTGGTCCCTGCTACATCTTGCTCCCCTTGCTGAGCCGCGCTCAACGTGCGCTTCTCCTTGTGCAGATGAAGGCCGTGGTTGAGGCAAAGCGAATGCGCGCAAAATAGTCAGTAGGTCTAATATTTTTGGCAACTCGTTGAAGATATGGGATGAGTGATTCAGTGTGCGCCTCCCAACCTACTGACTAAGATCAGTAGGTTGGGTACCACCCAAGCCCTTGATTCCGTTGAGAGGCGAGAGATTGACTCCAGAACGATATCTTCGTAAGTTGTTGAAACTAAAGGTGGTGAGCGCGGTAGGAATCGAACCTACAACCTACTGATTAAGAGTCAGTTGCTCTGCCAATTGAGCTACGCGCCCTTCAAGGACTTGCGACGGCGGGACGAGCGCGGTGTCAGTTCTGGTGTCAGTCGGCTTCGCCAAAACCTCTATGCGCTGATCGGTAGATCCCGAGCGATCTCGCTTGCAGGAATCTATCAGCATCGATTCTAACGAGCGCGCGTTCATATTGTCCAGCTTTGCAACCGCATCCTCCATCGCCTGGGGCGTCGGATGAACGTAGCGCTGGCTCACTGTGACACTGCTATGCCCCGCCAGTTTCATGATGGTAAAAGCCTCGACACCGGCCAGTCCCAGACGGGTCAAGTATGTATGCCGCAGGGAGTGAGGCACGAACTCTGGCGGGAATTTCAACGCCTTGCGTGCCTTGGCGTGCAGGTGGTCTAGGGAGCTAACTCGCGGCACCTTAGAGTCATGGTCGGCAAAAACAAACAGCGTCTCTGACGCTGCCTGGCGCTGCGCTAGAATATCGTGAGCACGCCTCGTCAGTGGAATAGCCCTCCCAGCATTGCGGGATTTGCCAGCGCGGACTTGGACATACACCCACTGAGAACCATTCGGCGTCAAGTGTACGTCTGGCCACTCAAGGGCCAGTGCTTCCCCAAGACGAAGACCCATATCCAGCTACAACACGGCGATGTCCCCGAGCGGCTGAGATGCAAACTCCAAGTAGATTTTCTCTTGCCCGTAGCTCAGAACGAAGTCGCGGTTACGCTCGCCTGTGACCAATCGGATGCGCGGCACCCGGTCGATGACTCGCCATTCTTGGGCCAGTCGTAGCAGCCTGCGGAGTGTCGCAAGCGCACGATTAACCGTGGACGGGCTGACTCGGCGCTCGGCCGAGATTTTCATGCCTTCTTTTGTCCAGCGTCGCACAAGATCGCAGCTGCGGTGCTGCATGAAGCTCCCGACGAGGGCTTCGTCAATGTCACTCAGCCGGGCGTTCGCCAGAGGATCCTATTCAAGTAACCGACTGACTTGTTCTGAGTAGAACTCTGCCGTCCGCGGCTTGCCGGTACATCTGGTTTCGATGGCCTGCAGGAACCGCCTGGAAAACTCCCTCAAAGTGGGCCGAACTGCGCGTCTCAGCTTCTCTGATAGCTTGAGCCCTTCGAGCGCCTGTTGCTTGCGCTTGTGGTAGAGGTCTTGGGCGGCACTCTTGGTGCCCGCCTTTTCGCGCCGCAGACGTCCAGTTGCGTCCACATGCCGGACCCACCAGATGCCCGAGCCGGGAACTTTTCGAAAATGCCGCGTTGTTTGGGAGCTTGTTCACGGTGTCTCATGGTTTCTCCCTCCTGTTCTTTTTTCTCTCTTTATCCAGGGCCGTGTACATCGCATAATGGATCTTTTCCCACCGTCCGCTGTTGCAGTTAACACACTAGACACTCCCCTCCGTGGTTCAATTTGCGGAGAAGCCCAACCGCGGTGCTGTCTTCACCAGGCTTCGTGCGCTTCGACTTGAATCCGGAGCCTCATGAGGACCCTCTCTTTGAGCCGAGATGCCACCTACATCCTGGCCTAGAGGGGGTAAGACTTCCGACGCCAGCCCTAACGCTGTCGGAAGTACTAGATCGCATCTTCTTTGTGTTGGAACCTTGACGAATATATCCGAGTTCCAGAAGCTAGTCATTCCGGAAGACCGAGATTGCGCGAGACGGATGCTGAAACATCAAGCGTTTGTCCGCGCCATTTTGAGATGGGGTTTGGAATTGCGTTCTTTGTAACGGTGATTACTTCGGGCTTCCCCGTCATCCGCCCAGAATTGTCGGCAAGCATTCGTGGAACTGCCGTTTGCCCCAATCTTCCTGCAAGAACGCTACTAGCAGATCGTGCTCAAGGTGCATCGAAGTCGAGCGCGTAGACTTCCTGGGAACCAACATCGTGCATAAGCAGTGGATCGCCTTGCGGGGTCAGGCCGAACCAGGTGTTCCAAGGCGTCACTACGCGCCGGTAATCTTTCAAGCTGGCAACCTGCTCCACTCTGTGGTCTGAAATACGCACGCGATAGACCGCCTGGTCGGTGCTGAACCCGTTGTCGAAGTACACGAACTTGCTATCGGCAGACCACTCAAACGAACCGATCGTAGCTTTCGCGAGCTCGGACCATTTCTGGGTGGCGAAGTTGAACAGCAATAACTTGTCGCCTGCCACAGTTGTAGTAGCAAGGTACTGTCCGTTCGGAGAGCGCAGCGGACCAACTAGGTTGTCAGAGTCGGGGACGTCGGCCGTTTGCATGGTTCTCAGGTCAATCGAACGGATCGTCGAATGACCGGGCTCAAAGGCATCGTTGAAGGTAACCGTTGTTCCCTCCGCAGACCAGCTCAAACTTGCGACGTTGAGTTTTCCCGCATTGAGTTCGCGCAGCGTGCCGCCCTCTGCGGAGATGAGATACGCACGCTGGCGCTGGCCGGGTTCCGAGGCTTCCACCGCAAGCTCGCGTCCGTCCGGCGACCAGCGGGCCGAGTAAACCCAGAGTGGAGCAGAGGTCAACTGCAACTTATCACTGCCGTCGATCCGGCAGCGCCAGAGGTTGCCTTCCGGATATGACACATAGCTCGCCCATTGGCCATCGGGCGAAAAACTCACGCCGCGGGCTGAAATTCCGCCCAGATACGGCACGTACTGACCCGACTTGGCGTCATAGCGAACCAGTTCCGATCGCGGCTGTTCCCCAATCACATAGATTTTCTTGCCATCCTGGCTTGGCTGCGGTGAGTAAAAATTCAAAGGGCCGGCGGTCAACTGCACCGGCTCCAGGTTGATCTTGTGAAATAAGTCTGCCTTTTCCGGAATGGCCCAAATGTCCGCCCGCCCCCAATTGCGAACTGTTTGAAAAACGAAATTCTTCCCGTCGGGTGTCCAGTTGCCGTTGGCCTGATCGTCACCCAGATGCCAGCGTTCCAACAGCCGATGGTAGTTGGTGCCCTCGGCAGAGACCTCTGCCAGCACCTGCCGCTCAGTTAAGGTCAAGGTGAAGCGGAGAATTTGCCGGTCTGGAGACCACCGTAGCCAGTAAGCAGACGAGGTTGCGTCTCCCAATTTCAAGAAGGTCCTGGAAGGGCCGCTGCGACTTACCACGATCAACTCATTGACGCGACTGATGAGTAAGTCCCCATTCGTCATCCAGACCGCGTCCTGTCCGGCCAGATCCGTGAGACGGCGAGGCGAGCCGCCCAGCGTCGGCATGGCATACAGCGGCTGATCGAGCTCAGTGCCCGAGAAGCTCCCCACCACCAGTTCCGACTTGTCCGGAGAAAGGTTGTCCAAGGCTACGTTGGGAAAGGGCGTAGCTATGGGGACCGTGTCCCCGCCCGACGCCGATACCTGAGCTACGACAAAACGTCCATGAACAGTTTCTTGGATGTACAGCCTCGCCCCGTCGGTAAGCACAATGGGAGTGGTTTGCCCGAAGGAATTCTTCTGCCAGCCGTCATGGGTGATTTGCGTGTAGCCCGTGATTCTGGGCGGGGGCAAAGTCGGGCGGAGCAGGTACGCAAGAACGGCTGCAACCACCAGCACGGCGGCCAAGATCCCGGTGAGCTTGACCCTTGAGCGGGGCTGGGCTGGTGTTGCAGTAGCAGCCGCAGCTGCAGTCGTGTAAATGGAAGTTGTTCCGGTGCGTCCCGACTCCACCTCCCGCCGCACCCGCTTCAGATCCACACTCACTTCGGAAGCACTCTGATAGCGAAGCTTGCGATCCTTCTCCAGCGCTTTGTTTGTGATCTGCTCCAGCTCTGTCGGAACATTGGGATTTAGTCGCACTGCGGACGCCGGTGCCTTGTGAAGAATCGCATCAAACACCATCGCCGAGGTGTTTCCGGAAAAAGCCGGCAGCCCGGTCGCCATCTCGTACAGCACTGCCCCGAACGAGAACAGATCGGTGCGCACGTCCAGTTCATCGCCAGCCGCTTGCTCCGGCGACATATATGCGATCGTTCCCACCGCGGTCCCAGGACTGGTCAAGTGCAGTTCGCTCATCACCGTCGGCGCCACGCCCAGCGACGCTGAACCGCTCTGCCCCGGCGTTAGCTTCGCCAGGCCGAAATCCAGGATCTTCGCGTGCCCATGCTCGGTCACGAAGATGTTCGCCGGCTTGATATCGCGATGAATGATCCCCTTCCGATGCGCCGCGTCAAGCCCTTCCGCAATCCCGACTGCCAGCGTCAGCAATTCCTCCATCGGTAAGGGCCGCCCCAGGACGCGATCGCGCAGTGTCTTGCCTTCCAGCAACTCCATCACGATGAAGTACTGCCCTTCCTGATGCCCGATTTCGTGAATGGTGCAAATGTTGGGATGATTCAGAGCCGATGCCGCCCGCGCCTCGCGTTGGAAGCGTTCGAGCGCCGCCGCGTCGGAACTCAATTCAGGAGGGAGAAACTTTAGGGCCACCCGCCGCCCCAGCGTGACGTCTTCCGCCTCATACACCACACCCATCCCGCCGCCGCCGAGCTTCTGCAGAATGCGGTAGTGCGAGATGCTTTGGCCGATCATCAGGGACATGCCTGGCCTTCGGGTCGCTTCATCTTATGGACGGGGCACTTGCGAGTCAACGAAAGGCGGCCATGCCGTGAGAACACTCCCGGTTTGTCGCAAACCGGAAACTATCCCAGCTACTTGTGCGTTTTTCGATAAGGACACCCCTCCACACTAGTGACTGGTCGGGTGTCAGTTCTGGTGTCAGTTCGTTTTGAGATTCCCTGCGTCATGCTGCGGTTCGCTGCACTGCGCCTGATGGCTAAGTCTTTGCGTTTGCAAGATAATGCAACTCGATGCGCTCAGGTGCGCCGCTGGTGGATGAGATTAAGAGTCAGTTGCTCTGCCAATTGAGCTACGCGCCCGCACGCTTTGAAGCAATAACTTGCGTGGATTTTAGTTTTTCACGGACCGGCATTTTACCTAATTTTACACTTATGCGAGACACGTTTCCCAGTGTACGGTTATCCACGTAATCGGAAATCAGCCGCGAGCGCAGTTGCCCGTACCTGATCTTTTTCAGTTCCCAAGCTGGCCGTTTCCAGTTTCCGCATCGCGGCAGGGGCTCACGATGTGTATCGCCGAAATACAGTCGCCGTTTTGTGCCCCGGTAATCTTCACAATCTCGCCTTCACTTACGCCAGCCGGCGCAGATTACGCTCAGCACTACGACGCAAGTCATGGACGATAAGCCCGGTGTACTTACTTGTGCCAAGTGTAGGCTGGTCCCTGAACTTTTTTCCGCACACCAAGCCCGCAGGCGACACAGGCTTTCTCCCATTCTGTTCTCAGATTTGTATCGCTGAAAACCGGACCAATCTTGGGATTCATTCCTTGCAGGACGGCAACCAAACCGCCAGGCAATGGTACCACACGACCATCCTTGCTTTTCGTCTGTTGGTTCCAGCCAAATAAGGCGCGTGTTCAAATCCACTTGAGACCACTGAATCCGCAATGCCTCGCCTTTGCGAACACCACACCAGTACAGAAACAAAATCAGGGGACGCGGGTGAGTGGGTAATAGTTCCAGCAATTCATTGAACTGACCCTCCAGGAGAAATCCTTTCCTGGTGGGCGGATCTGCTATGAAAACGAATTTTGGGAACCCGGTTGATGGTTTCGCCCTCATGCCCGCTGTTCGCAACCTGCGACGCAGGCAGGATAGGGAACGATTAATCATGGCTGGTCCCGCACCTTCGGCGCGACGCAGTTTTTTGAACTCGTCCGCCGCAGCCGTGGTAATCCTGGTTACCGGCCAGCCTTCGGACCCCGCGCTGAATCCGAAAAATTTAATGTCCCAGGGCTAATATTTGTTGTTTCTTCTCGTTGTTCAAGACATTCGCCATGCCGCGGAAGGCTACGCTGCCTCCCACCGCTGTCAATGTCCTGGACCGTTCTTTACATGGCCGGTTTTGAGGTGACCTTACATGGCCGCTTTTGGGTGATCACTGAGGATAGAGGCGCGGCTACTCGTGCTCCATATGGATCACTGCGGAACGCCAGAAGAAAGACAAGCCATCGCCGATGCTCTTGATGGCATGAAGGTTTTGCTGAGAGAGGCTACTGAATAGAAAAACCAAGAGACAGCGCGACCTGACTTCAGGAGCCGGTTGCGTGATCGGCGGCGTACAGCACAGTTTGCTGACGGGCGTACAGTAAACGCTGTATGGATAACCCGCTGCCTTCAATGGCATGATCCACCCCATCGCACCAACAACGCGCGGAGCAGATTCAGCGTATCGCTACTGTTATACGAGGGAGCGCCACTATGAACACAGCCACTTGCAAGGGTTTGTATACCCAGTCATGGAAAGAGCTCTACCAAGCTGCGATTCACGAGTCCGACATGAATAAACTATCGGAACGCATCACTGACGCGGAATCCGCGCTGGTGATACGGATGCGAGAGTTGTTCTACACGCCTGGAGACAAATTTGAAGAGGCCGAGAGTATGGACGACGCCCTGTGCATCCTTCATGCCCTGCGTAACTCTCTGAAGCACCGCCCTTCCGCTATTCGAAGTCCGAGTAGTTTGGACTATTCTTCCACTCCGCTGGGGCGACGGCACGAGGCATGAAGCTGGGAAAGCAGAAGATTTAACGACCGCCAACCCGACTAAATCGGCCTCTTCGGCGGGATCCGTCGCCACCCTGCAGCTTGGCGATACGCGGCTGGCTTCGCGATTGAACGACTGGCACAGGAAGACGCGGCGACCACAGAAGAACTGGACAATTTAAGTGACGAACAGGTTTCAGACCTGCTGACGCGCACCTACGCGGCCCGCATTTCTTGGGCTCTGCTCAACTTTTCAACGACCTTCATTTGAAGTTTGTAGAGCCGCTGATACTCTGCGTTGCGTTCGTATCTCAGTTGCTGGAGAACGGTTTCATGCTTGGGGGTCGAGGGGACTGGTTTCATATTTTTCTCCTGCCGATGTTTTTGGAGAGTCTAGCCTTTGATGAATGCCGAAGCAAGCCACCAGTTTTCCACAGAAAAACGCTCAGGTTTGGGTACTTTAATTTCTAGTCTCAGGGTCGCGGCGAAGAGTTATAGCGTTCGAACCAGGTCGCTCCGCCAAATGGACTGTGGCTGGCGAAATCCGGAAGAGGCGACAAATATCTACCTTGAACGTCAGAAGCCTCTTGCATCCAAGGCGGATTATATTGAACCTGCCGACCAACCTCAGACCAGCGGCATGCGAGATGTCCTGTCTCCATTGGCCATGATGATTTCATCAGTAACCTCTTCTTGGCTTATGAGCCGAAGATGACAATATCCGAATCGGAGATGCGCCAAAAAACGATTATGCCATGTCAGCGGTTATTTTGAAACTGACTGCATGCTGCTGAAACAGACCAACAAGTTTCGGGCTGGTCATTCGTGCCGGCACGGAGATCGCTTCTTTTGCCGGCCAGCGAGAGATCCGTGCGCGTCAACCACACATGTCTAGACCGGCCCCGAAACTTTTTTTTAGGTTATCCACAGAAAACGACCAGTTTGTTGGGCAGAGGAACTAATTTGAAGATCAGGATGCTAGAGAGTCTTGGCGCTTGTGAGTCCGTCTTTGCGCCCCGGTGCCCTTTTGAGAGTTGCATCGCCTAAGGGCCCAATTAAAAGGTTCCATCATGCTTGCGGTTCTTTTTTATCCGCGCGCAGCCGCTACTCCATAAAACAAAACCCAGCAACCGTCGCCGAAACCACTGCCCCCACCGCGAAAATAATTCGCATCGCCCGCCCGCCGGAAACCAGCCTCGCGTCGGTCTCCCAGATCGAACAGCCAGAGCGAAGAAAAGCCGACTGCAGTAAAGCGTCAAAGCAGAAGCCGCGCAAAAAACTGAGAACCGTAGAATTTTCTCTTCGGCCCGCCTCGCCAAAAAGAGGCGGTCAATGGTTTATCCACTCACGTTTTGATGCTGGAAATGCCCGCGCAAAAGTGACAATTCTGACAAGTGAAAACCCAGGAAATTTACACCGAATTTACTCTAATGGAAACAAATATGAACTCATTTAGCTAAACGGAAACTAAGCTAAAGCCTTGGGAATCATCGAGGTGTCGTACTCGCTAGCGATCAAGAGTCATTTATCTCTGCCAATTGAGCTACGCGCCCGTCTCTGGATTGAGTTTCAGCCCCGGGGACCCGCCGATCTTGTCGCGGGTTGCGGGCGATCGCCACATGCTGCAGTCGGGAAGCTGCTTGTCGGAACCACTGGATCAGCTGAGTGCAAACAACGTCACCGAATATAGCACAGGGGATTGCAGCCGCACCAATAGGGGGGATCGCGGTTTACGAGCGATGGATTACGAACGACGTCCTGCGTTGGAGAGATCGTTGGCGAACGGCGACACGGCGTCCGGGATACACGCGTTGGAGCCGACTGGCCTCGGAGCGATGGGCGGACGGCGCTCCAGCGTTCCAAGGATAGGGGATTCCCATCCGTTCTCCTCCGTCAGCGGGACAAAGTGGGGCTCAACGCACATCGCGTCGATCACCCGGCGTTGCCGGGAGGTCAACACTTGCAAGGGCAACACTTTAAAGTGACGGAAAACCCACAACAGATAAATCCGCTGTGCCAATGAAGGCTTGATGTAACGGGCCCCCAGCGGGGTGAGCACGCGCAATACACCAGCAAACAATTTTTCAATCCACATACCGGGCCATCCGAACTTATCGAGATCGTGAATACAAATCAGAAATCGCCTGCATCAGCAATTTCTTAACCTTGCACGACTGAATCTGGGATTGCCTTGAACTTAGCAATTCAAGGGCCTGCATTATTGCACCAAAACTGATGCACTTGTCATTAAAAATCTCACATATTTTCCAAGTTTCTCCTCCGGGCGTTAACCCGTCGGTCGGTGACGCCCGGCTGCGGGCTCATCGGAGAAGGTACAACCTCATCCTGATCAGATATTTAGCTGGGGATTTCGGGCAGGATCTCGATGCTGCGAATGCTGGCGGCCACGCCAAAATCTCCGCCGTCTTGGCTGTCTTCTACTCTTACCACCGACGCCCGGCAACAAACCCACTGCTTCGCGCCATGGGTAATTTCGGGAGGTAAAATCAACACCATCTCCAACTCGCTCCCGGCGACGATGCGAGAGTCGGTATAAAGAAAGATGCCGCCGGCGTTCAAATCGCGAGTGAAACCCGTGGCCTCGACCGTCCCCTTCTGAGCTTTAATGGAAACCGGCACGCGCGCCGCGAGGCGTTGCCCGGAACGGCGTTCACGTTTGACGTCCGTCATGAGAAATGGAGCCTACCACAACGGCGCGGTCGCGAATATCGATTCTTGAGACACGATCGTTTTCAAAGAGGAAAATAACGTGTGCTTATTCGCCGTCTGGACGCCGGGAACGAACTGCGGGCACGACCAGGGCCTGTTCCATTGTGGGAGCATTGCTGGCTCGCAGTCTGACTTCGATTTCGTGCCGTTTGTTGGCGGCGCCAGTGATCGAGTAGGCTCGCGACAACAATTCCAGAGAGAAAGGATTATCTTCGTCTTCTTCCAGGTGGACGATCGCTTCCGAAGTCTTCTGCTGGCTCATCAGCAATGTCCCCGCCGCACCATGATACGAACTCTGCACCACCGCGCTGCGTGTGCTGCCGGCCAGGGCCTCCAATTGCTGCAGGGCTTGCGCGGCCAGTTCGTGGTTGCCGGCATGATCGGCACGGACCGCGCGGTAGCGCAAGATCCGGGCTCGTTCGTCTTCACGGTCGGATTGCGAGATACTTGTGGTCGGGTGGTTGAGCGCCTCCTCGGCAGATGCCAGGTGCTTCAGGGCCTCGGCATCGTCGGTCTGGTAGAGGCTCATCATGCGATGCGCTTGTGCTCCAGTCAGGTCAAACCCCAGGACATGGGCTTTCTCGGCGACCGCAGCAAAGGCCTTGTCGGCTTCGGCAAGATTGTTCTCGCGCACCCAGGTGGTCGCAGTCTGCAGAGCGTAGGCCACGCGATCGGCTGCCGTGTACGCATTCTGGATGGCCTTGT
>Ga0207116_10102_pt1 | contig 20165 bp, 14 predicted proteins | sample Alteio_BWMinHeat_44_FD_153550 | JGI IMG/M metagenome (GOLD analysis project Ga0207116, IMG submission 153550) | Enriched cells from forest soil in Barre Woods Harvard Forest LTER site, Petersham, Massachusetts, United States -... | ecosystem: Environmental > Terrestrial > Soil > Temperate forest >... | reverse complement strand
CATACATAAACCCCGCTGCCAGCCTACCCAGCAGACGGTGCGTGGCGCTAAAGCTGCCTGGCTTCGGTGGTACTGAAAAGCGCCTGAGGGCGGTGAAGATGGTCGTGCACCATAGGATCGTGGTGCTCACCGCCATGCACAAGTGCAGATAGAGCAGCGGAAATAGCCACGTATCAAAGTACGGGGAGGCCGCCGCATCACCGCGCCAATCATGGGTGCGAACATCGACTTCAAAGAGTGTGATGGCGACGGCCAGCGCCACGCCAAGGGTCACTTGCAGGCGTTTGTGGCCGAGGTAGTCGCGACGACCGCGGACCCGCCAGAGACTGAAGGTGAGGGTCGGCAAAACGACGATGAGCGCCACAGCGACGACATCCATCATTAAAGATGCACGGCTGCCTGGTATGAAGCCTTTTAGCACCGCGGTCTCCTTAAATTACCTGGCAGAGTAAGCCCTTGAGATAAAGGGACTCCGGGAAGCTGAGCAGCACTGGATGATCTTCGGCCTGAAACATTTGGCCGATGATCTGGGCGTCGCGGCCAGCATCAAGAGCGGCGGAGAAAATGATTTTCTGAAACAGCGTCGCGTCGATATGCCCCGAGCAGGAAAACGTCGCGAGCCTGCCTCCCGGCCAGCAACTTGAATGCGAGGAGATTGATATCTTTATAGCCGCGAGCGGCCTTGTCCACTTGCGCCGCGTTGGCGGCGAATTTTGGCGGATCGAGCACGATGAGATCAAAGCTTTCGCGTTGGTCGCGCAGCGACCTCAGGATCTCAAAGGCATTGCCGGCAAGCTGCGTGCAGTTGGCCGTGTCGGCAAGGTCATTGGCCGCGAGGTTGTCCCGCAACCTGGCTAGCGCCGGCTCACTGGCGTCGACGCTTAGGACGCTCGCGGCACCGCCGGCTCGGGCATTGAGGGTAAAGCCGCCGGTGTAACAAAAACAGTCCAGCACCCTTTTGCCAGCACTGATCTGACGGACGCGCTGGTGATTTTCACGCTGATCGAGATAAAAGCCGGTCTTGTGCCCCTCACGCAGATCGACGAGGAACGTGAGACCATTTTCGCGCATGGCGACGCCGGCCGCTGGTGGCTCGATCCCTTGGATGAGACGCACCCGCTTGTCCAAGCCCTCCAGGTCTAAAACGGCGTCGTCGCTGCGTTCGATGATTCCGAGGGGCGCCAGCTCAGCGGTCAGCGCCCAAGCGATCGGCTCGAGGTGGCGATCGATTCCCGCAGTCAATGCTTGCACCACCAAAAAATCCTGATACTTATCGACGATGAGCCCTGGCAATTGATCAGCCTCACTCATGATGAGGCGACAGGCGGTATGGGTCGATTCTGATAGCAGGGGCAGGCGCCGAGCCACTGCCGCGGCGATGCGACGGTGCCAAAAGGCAGCATCAATGGCCTCCGCCGCGTCCCAGGTCAAGATGCGAACCAAAAGTTTTGAGTGGGGGTTGGCATAGCCGCGCGCCAGAAATTGGCCGTGGGCGTCCAGAATGTCGACGAGGCCGCCGGGCTCGACCTCATCAGCGGTCGCCACCGACCCGCTGAAAATCCAGGGATGGCGTTGGCGGACGGGCTTGTCCCGCCCAGGCTTAAGGCTGATCGCCGGCAGGCTCATTGCACTCTCCGTCAAAGGCATTTGGCTTTATTACAAATGCCTACGGATATCTAGCCTTAAATCGCGATGGACCATTGATATCAAGGACCTAGTGCCGGTCGACCGACGAGCGCCGCCGATCGGCAGCGTTCACCCGCAGTTTTGAGCCGTGCAATGGCGGCACCACTTAGGCCAAAAAGCGTGCGACAGAGGTCCTCTTCTTCGCCCAGGCCGATGGCGAAAATTCCTGGATCGTCCGAGGAGACGATGGTGGTCACGCCGGCGTCGAGAAACCTGGGCAACGGATGGTGCACGGCTAAGGCAATGGCGCCGATGCGAAAGTTTGAGGTGGGGCAGCTTTCGAGCACGGCCCCGTGAGCGGCGAGATTCTCGAGCAGACTGTCCTGGAGGCTTCGGCAATCGGCAAGGGTGGCGCCGTCGTAGCGGCTGGTTCGCACCGCGTGCGCCGGCTGACCCGCCAATTTTTTCTGCTCGCCCTTGACCCCGGCAACGTCGACCGCGTAGCCGTGCTCGGCGAGCATGGCCTCCTGTGCCAAAAGCCAGGCCAAATGATCTCGCCGCTCAGCTAGGGTCTCGGACATTTCTTGCCCCTCAAGGCTCTCAGGTGCCAGACCCAGAGCGATCCCGTGACCAAGGCGGTGCGCTCCCATCGCGTGAGCTTCCCAGACCCAGCGCATGGCGCTCATTAAGCTCATGTCAGAGAAACTTTCCCCGACATGATAGAGAATCGCGAGTGCTGATGCCGGTGCGACCTGATTGGCCTTGAGAATCGCCTGAAACACGGGGCGCATCGGCGCGGGGGGATGGCCAGCCTCGACGCCGCAAAAGTCGATGCCTGTGACGCAAAGGGTGCGCGCCGGTCTTTGGTCGAGTGCGGACCTAATGGCCGCATGCTGGGCCAAAGCCAGTTGCGGGACGCGCGCCAGGCTCAGTGCCAGGCGCGGCGTAAACGCCGCGCCACTTTCCGCCGCTACCATCAATGTTGCGTCGGCCATGGTGCCGACGTAGCGGACCACTTCGTCAGGTGTTAGGTGAGGTGGTACCGGACAACGGTATTCGCCAAAACGTATGCCTAGCTGACGTTGTGCCGCGAGCACCCAGCGCAAGACGGTGGTGTCATCCGGGACCACAGGAAAGAGGGCGATGAGCAGATTAAAGCGCGCCTGAAATTGATTGAATGAGCCAGGAGAAGTGAATTCGAAGTCAGCTTTGAGGCGCTCCTGCCCGCTCGCCGTGGTCCAGTACGCGACGGCATTAGGCCTGCGACCGTAGGCCTTTTCGTATTCGGTCTCATACCAAGCGAGCCGATCCGGCTGCCGCCGAAAGCGGTCCCTGCCCAGTTCCCAGACCGCCGCGGCGTCGAGGCAACCGTACAAATGGATATGGAGCTCGTCGGTCAAAGTGCGGATCATGGTTCAGCCATTGCAAGCAGGGGCCGCAACTCTTCCGCGTCGTAACGGACGAAGAGAGTTTGCGACTTGTCGACCTGCCATAGCCCAGGCGCCGCCCGCTTCGGTTTTTTGATAAACTGGCGACGCGTGTAACAGACTTCGCCGGTCTGATCTTCACGTATTTTGGAAAAATGCAGGGCCAAGATCGCGGCCGCGCGCAGTAGCGCCGGCGTCGGCTCGCCCCGCACCTGCCGAGCCGGGATGATGACATGGCTGCCGGGCGAGCCGAGAGCATGCAACCAATAATCATTGCTTTTGGCCAGGCGGCAGAGCTCATCATTGTCCTTGGCGCTCTTGCCGACCATGATCAGAATCGGCTTGTCGGGCGCGCTGTCCGAGCTTTCCCGCCAAGTATAGGTGCGGTAGGGGAGGGACGGGCTCTCGCCTGCCGGCGCCGACCGCTTGGTCGAGGACAGTTTGTAACGTCTGAGGATTTCTGCGACCTCGCCCAGCGGCAGTTCGGCTCCCCGCAAACGGCCGAGGTCGATGGTCATGGCCGCTAGGCTTTGCTCGGTTGCATGAGCCTGCTCGCTCAGAGTCGCCTCGGCCCGCCGAGCTTTTTTTGCCCGCTCATAGAGCTTGGCGAGGTTCTGCCCGGGAGTCATGGCGGGGTCGAGCGACATGACGATTGGGGCTTCTAACCCAGTCATCTCGGGAGACAGCACGATCTGACTCGCCTTCGGCTCAACCCGATGCAGGTGGCTTACGAGGAGCTTGGCGTCTTGGGTCAACGTCGCGGCGCTGGCCGCCTCTTTGAGCTGTTGACGGAGCCTGGCCGTACTCTTTTGCAATGTTTTAACGCGCCGGGTCAGGCGGTCTCGGGCTTCCCTTTGAAAGGTTGGCAGCGGCCCCTTGACCATGCCACGGGGCTGAGTCGGCGTCAGGTCCGGAGCTAAGTCGCGGCCCGTGGTCCTTTCACCAACTGCCCCCGAACCCGTCGTCTCGCCAGCCGCGGGAACGTCGGCAAAATCATCCTTGGCAACCAGTTGCGAAGCGGCGATCAGCAAATCTTCCGTCAAATCCTCCATACCCACCCCTGGCGGATAAGCAGGCAGTGGCGTGGCGAGGGTTCGGCGCTTGGTGTAGCTTCCTTGTGAGCTCTTACGCACGAGGGCGACATTGTCTTGACCGACGAACCGCAGTTCAGGCGGTTGGGTCTTGGCGAGTTGCAGCCAAAAGCTTGGCTCGGCCTGAGCATTCACAAAAATCGGCAACCAAATATCGCCGCTTGTCGGGTCGCGAAAAATGCGGCCGATGGTTGCCGTCTTGGCGTGCTTGCGCAAGATATTGACCACGGCGCCACCGGTGACGATGTCGCCCCCACGGACCAGATTGATGCGTACGCCGAAGCTGCCCTGTCGCGCATCGGCGAACAAGTGGAACTTACGTAAGGTGCCACCTGGGTCCGGTGCGGCGGCGCTCCAAACGACAAACGGACCAGCTCCTTCAAAGCACTTGGTGGTCCGGAAGACGCGCAGGCGTGGCGACGGCGCCTCAACCACGGACACCTCCCCATGCGACGAGATTGGCTAGATCCATTCTGGCGCCAGTCTCGGTCACGGCCATGGCGTCGCGGACTTGCGCCTTGGCGCGACCAAAGGCAAGTCCCTGGGCGTCCGGTGAAACCGTAATGGGCTCGCCGTAGCGCACGGCAATTCTGGCAAAGGGACGAGGAATCTGAAATTGATCCCAGCTCTTGGCGAGGACCCAGGTGCGGTCGGCGACCGCGATCAGGGGGAGGATAGCCACCCCACTGCGGCGGGCGACATCGATGACGCCGCCCTTGACCCGGCGTCGCGGGCCGCGCGGACCGTCGACCGTGATGGCGGTAAACCACCCGTGCCCCGTCACATCGACCAACTCGTCGCGCGCGACGGCCCCGCGCTTGCTACTTGAACCACGGACGGTCCTAAAGCCTAGCCGCGCCATCACCCAGGTCACAATATCCCCGTCGCTTGACAGGCTAGCTAGCGGGGCAAAGGGTTGGCCGCGGTGGGCCAGAATGCAAGCGAACAGTTGTTCGTGCCACAGCGCGATGCAAAAACTACTCTTGGCGTGAAGGCCCTCGGCCGCCGTACGATGATCGAGGCCAAAAACGCGGATACGGTAAGTGGCGAGGAGTGAGCGCGCCAAACAGTAGACCAGGGCGCTGGCGATCATGGTCTTGAGTCGCCTCAAGGTGCACCGTCCCCGTCAGTGCCAGAGTCAGTCTCGGGCAGCGGCGACAGACTGCTGTCGTGGTCTAAGTCTGCAGGGGGGGGTGGCGTGGGTGCATCAGCTTGGGGCAAAGCGGATGATTGCTCGCCTGGCAACGGCGTGGCGCTCTCCGGACCGGCTTTCGGAAAGCTCACATCGTCGGTGTCGTCGTCTTCGGCGACGCCGTCGTCGCCCTCAGGGCAGTCAGGACTACCTGGGCAGAGAGTTTTGTGGCTCTCCTCGTCCGCTAGGAGCTGCGCATAGCCGCGGATTGGCCGGCCGAAGTCCCCGCGCGTGATGGCGGCAATCCATTGAGGTCTGGTGATGAATCCCATGGAACGCATCGTATTGAGGATGGCGGCAAAGCGTTTATGACCAAAGGGCGTCAAGGTACGCAGACGGAGTCCCTTAGACCAATTATTGGGGCTCGGGAGCACTAGGGCCAAGTTCACCGCCTGCTCGATGGTCATGAGCTCCGGCTTGGTCTTAAAGTAGTGCCAGCACCCTTCTTCGATCCCGTACACGCCGTCGCCAAACTCGGCGAGGTTAATGTACCACTCGAGGATCTTGTCCTTGGGCAATATGAGTTCCATAAGCAGCGTGCCGATGGCTTCACGCGTCTTCCGTAACAAAGTCTTTTCGCGGCCTAGAAAGGCCATTTTCACCACTTGCTGAGAAATGGTGGAGCCGCCTCGGGCATAGCGCTGACGTTTTTGATTGATGTTGTAACTGGTGCGGATCGCTGCCAAATCAAAGCCGTGGTGATCGTAAAACTTACCGTCTTCTGCCGCGATCACGGCGTGAAGAGCGTGCTTTGAAATTTTTTGGGTCGACATCCAACCGGTGGAGGCGGGGCCGACACTGACTTTGTTTTCGCCAAACTTGTGGCCATAGCGAGTCACGACCACTGGCCCGTGGAGCAGGCGGTAGACCGGTGGGACAAACCACCACACAAAAATCACCACCACGGCGAGCAGCGCCATCAGTCGAGGTCGACGAATCAGCCGTGGACCCCAGGGAAAGTGGCGCGCCAAAGCCGAGCTGACTTCCCCATCACTGGTGGGTTGGCTGGCGTTGAGTGAACTGTCTCCTGGGGTTGGCTCGGTCATGGGCTCCTCGGTCTTCGTCGGTATTTTGCCATAACTTGTAGGTGGATGCTTCGGATTTGGTGAATTTAAGGAAAATCCATTGATTGACTGTTAAGGACTGAACCAGAGAGGTCCAGGCCCTTGGACGCGGTGGACAGATCGGGCTATGGGTCGCGGTCGCGAATGGGCGAAATGTAAGCGGGGGAAGTCTCTAGCTGCTCAAGGTGCACGCGATCACGCATCTTCGCCCGATCAGCCTCCTTGTCCGGCAAGGTCAAAGACAAGCCGCCGCCGCCTGGGCCGCCAGCGCCAACGAAGAGTGTGCGTTCAACCGTGAGTTTGTTGCCGCTCAGGACGAACGCCTCCTGATAGCTTTGCCCGGGGGAGGTCGTCACGACCGTATATTGGTGCAGAACGATGAGTACTTCCGTGTCGCGCAAGCGGTGGAACAAATCGGCGACAAGGCGACGGTTGGCTGGCTCTCGCAGGGCCTCGTAGAGGACCGCACGCAGGACCGGATCGCCGTCGACAAATGCAAAGGACCATCCGGCTTGAGCGGCCGGACGAAGGATGATCTTGGCGATCGCCTTAACCTCAGCGCCGGCGCTGCGAAAGACCAAGGGAATGTCGAGCTTGCCCAAGACTTCGTCCGCGACGATGCCTTGCGCAGTGGTTGGCGCGCTGTAACCAAGGGGAGCGCCCCCCGACTTGCCGGCAGGGACATAGTCGGCGCCAGGTAGCAGATCTTGATAGGCCAATCCCCGCGCCCTCGTCGCTGCCACCTTTGGTCGCAAGGTGCCGGGTGACTTGGCCAGCGAGTGACCAGATTTCATGGCCGAAGGTGTTTGGGAATGCCGACGCACCGCTCGGTGAGAAATCCGCACGGTGATCTTTTGCGTGTGCCTTTGGGTCGCAGTCAGTTTTGGCACCGCGGGCAGTCGACCAGCAAGGAGCCAGGCATGCAGACCCAACGCCGCGAGCCAGTACCATGGTCGCAGCGGTAGGGTTATTTTCGCCATAGACAGAGCCTAGTCCCAAGGGCTGCCGGCAGCCCCAACCGAGGCGAATTTTCAAGCCCTAGACCCAACATATCAAGGTGCCTCGGCGCTCGCCAAGTTGGCAAACCTCCCCACCGGGCTGGTCACCTTGTCCGCAAATCATTGCTGATAGAGTTGAAAGCTAATATCCGCCGACTCAAAGGCCAAGAGTCCAAGCCCGTGAATAAAGGAGTCACGCAGCTCCACGAGCCCGTCTTTGAGCTGGACAACGAGCTCAGCCTCACCGTAGCGGACGAGCAACTTCACCGGGGTGTCCCCCGGGTGGCCGTTGATATGGTCCTTCAGTTTGCGAAGGGCGGCTTCGTAGTCAGCCGGCTTGGCGTTGCGACCTCCAGGTGGGACCAGGCGAAGGGTCGCGACTTTAACATGCTCGGTGCGCACTTCCTCCACTGGTACCAGTCGATCAAGACGAAAGCGGAGCGACTGTGAGCCCATATTCATATCGACATGACCGCTGGCCACGACGACGGTGCCTAGCGCCGGAAACTCGTCGGGAATCTCCGCCTCAAACATCACCGCTTCGACGTAGCCGCCTTCGTCTTCAAGGCGCACGCTGGCCATGCGCTTATTGGTCTTGGTCAAACGCTCATTGACAGCGGCGAGGACGGCGACGATCTGCGCTTTTTTGCCAATGAGTTTAGCGAGGTCGTCGGCGCCGACCCGGCCAAATGCCTTCTTGTCCTCGCGATGAAACTTTAGGGGATGGCTGCTGAGGTAGACGCCCAGCAGGGTTTTTTCCTTTTTCAGCCATTCGGGACTTGGGGCACCGGCCACCCGGTCCACCGGGCTCAAATGAAAGGCGAGATCTTGCGCCGCTTGCGTCTCTTCGGGTTCGCTGTCAAAGAGTCCGCGCTGGCCGGCGTGCCGCGCTTCGTGGTGTGCCTCACTGAACTTAACCACTTCTGGTAACAGCTCGCATAGCTTCGGTCGACTGATGCCAAAAACGTCAAGGGCGCCGGCCTGGGCGAGGAGCACCAGCGTTTTCTTGCCGACGCGCTGGAGGTTGACGCGTCGAGCCATGTCGGCGAGGCTTTTGTAAACCCCGTGGCGACTTCTTTCCTCAATGAGCGCCTCCAAGACTTGCGCACCAATACCCTTGATCGCAGCTAGCCCAAAGCCGACCGTCGCCGGGGCGGGAACATCAAAGACTAGGCTCGATCGGTTGATGTCAGGCGGCAATACTTTGAGGTGTTGGAGGCGACAGTCGTCGACGTAGCGCACCATCTTGGCCGTGTTGTCGAGGTCGCAAGTCATGATGGCCGCCATAAATTCTGCGGGATAATGCACTTTAAGAAAGGCCGTTTGGTATGAAATCAAGCCGTAGGCAGCGGAATGGCTTTTGTTAAATCCATAGTTGGCGAATTCGGCCATCAGGTCGAAAATCTCGCCGGCTTTACCGACGTCATGACCGTTGGCGACGGCGCCGGTGACAAACCGGCTCTTCTGCTTTTCCATCTCAGCCGCAATTTTTTTGCCCATGGCTCGGCGGAGCAAGTCAGCCTCGCCCAAGGAGTAGCTGGCGAGCTCGCCGGCCACTTTCATCACCTGCTCTTGATAGAGGATGACGCCGTAGGTCTCCTTGAGGATCGGCTCAAGCTGCGGCAGCGGGTAAGCAATCGGCTTGCGGCCATGCTTGCATTCGATGAAGTCGTCGACCATCCCGGAGCCAAGCGGGCCAGGTCGGAAAAGGGCAACCAAGGCGATCATATCTTCGAACACGCTCGGCTTGAGCTTCAGCACAAGATTGCGCATGCCGCTTGATTCGAGCTGGAAGATGCCGACCGTGTGCCCGGCGCTGACGAACTGATAAACGCGTTTGTCATCCATGGGAATCAGCGCAATATCAAAGTCTGGCGCTTTGACGGTGCGCACGAGATCGACGCATTTTTGGATAACAGTTAAGGTCTTTAGCCCGAGAAAATCGAACTTCACCAGCCCGACTTTTTCCGCCATTTTCATTTCGAATTGCGTGATCAACCCGGGCGCATCGGCAACCTTATAGACCGGGACATAGTCCGTCATCGGTCCGTCGGAGATGACGATGCCGGCGGCGTGGACGGAGACATGACGAGCCAACCCCTCGAGTTGTTGCGCTAGACGGAGGAGCTCGGCGACGCTGTCATCGCGCGCCGCTTCTTCCGCGATGCGCGGCTCCTTTTGCAGAGCGTCAGCCAACGTGATGCCAAGGTCGTCAGGAATTAACCTGGCAATGCGGTCGACGCGACCATAGCCGAGCTCCAAGACGCGGCCGACGTCGCGAACCACGGCCTTGGCATTCATTTTTCCAAAGGTGGTGATCTGCGCGACATGGGTCTCCCCGTATTTGGCGGCGACGTATTTGATCACTTCATCGCGGCGGTCCTGGCAAAAATCAACGTCGAAGTCGGGCATGGAGACGCGTTCGGGGTTCAGGAAGCGTTCGAAAAGCAAGTTATAGGGAATGGGATCGATATCGGTAATACGCAGGGCGTAGGCAACGATCGAGCCAGCTCCCGAGCCTCGCCCTGGGCCGACGGGAATGCCTTGGCGCTTGGACCAGTTGATAAAGTCCTGGACGATCAGAAAGTAGGAGGCGAAACCCATTTTACAAATAACATCGAGTTCATACTCCAAACGAACGCGGTAAAATTCTTCACGCTCGGCATCGAACTTGGGTCCGTATACCTTGCGGAGCTGTGGGAAGCGCTCCCCCAGCATGGTGCGGGCAAAACGGCACATCGCTTCTTCGGGAGACTCTTCTCGACCGGTTTCGAATTTGGGGAGAAAGTATTTGCCGAACTCGAACTTGACATTGCAGGCATCGACGATGGTCTTGATATTCGCGAGTGCTTCGGGCCAGGCCCCGTAAAGTCGGCGCATCTCGTCGTTGTCGAAGAGGTGAAATTGGGTGCCTTTGCGTCGGCCACGAATCTTGGACATGGTAAGGCCATGCTTGATGCCAATGAGGACGGCGTGACCCGCTGCTTTGTCTCGGTCGAGGTAGTGGGCGTCGGCGCTGGCCACCAGCGGCAAGCCAAAATGGCGTGCAGCGGTGACTAAATCCGGCAAAAGACGCTTTTGTTCCGGAATGTTGTTATTGATCAACTCGATATAATAGTTGCCGTCACCAAAGCGCCGCCGCATGGTCTCAACGTGGGACCGTAAGGCTTCACCACAAATAAATGCGGGATCACCCTCGGCGCTGTCAAATTGCAGCGGGCCGGCGCCAGAGAGTTGCCTGAGATGGGCGACGAGGTAGCCAAACTCACCGCGGAGGCAGCCCGACAAAGCGATGAGCTCAGCACCGTGGGCATCGAGGCTGGCCTCCGGAACCGTCGGCACTTCGGCGAGTCCCTTGAGATAACCGTCACTGACCGCCTTAATAAGGTTCTTGTAGCCATCTTGAGATTTCGCCAACAGGACGAGATGGAAGGCATGGGCCTGTGGCGGTTGATCGCCGCGCTCTTTGGCGACGAAAGCGGTCGCCTCGGTGCCGAAGTGAAATATTTCACAACCCAGGATGGCTTTAAGACCCTTTTCTTTTGCCTTCAAATAGAGTTCGATCGCCCCAAAAAGAGCGCCGTGGTCGGTGATGGCCACCGCCTTATGACCAAGGAACTGCGCGCGCTTGAGGAGCTCCGGGATGCGGATGGAGCCATCGAGCAGCGAGTACTCGGTATGCACATGCAAGTGCGCCAAGTCTTGGTCTTGGGGCAGACCAAGCTTGGGGGGGGGCGGCGGCGGCTAAGTCCATGAATGGTCTTTATCTGAAGCGTTTCCGGAATCACTTTGAAATCTTCAAAGTAAGGAGTACCTGAGCCCTTTGGAGGCGTCCAGAGGCAGATTTAGTCAAGTGATTATAGGTAAGTACATGACTTCTCGGGACGACCCAAGGCAGCGGGGAACACCCTCAGTGCGGCCTTTTCCGAGAGTGGCTGATCATTCCCACTCAATCGTCGCTGGCGGTTTGGTCGTAATGTCGTAGACAACGCGGTTCACGCCATCGACCTTCTTGACGATGTCGGCAGCGATTTTGGTCAGAAAATTGAGTGGGAGATCGCCGACGCCGGCGGTCATGCCGTCGGTGCTGGTCACTGCCCGGAGGGCAATCGTCATTTGATAGGTGCGGTTATCGCCCATCACGCCAACGGACTTTACCGGCAAGAGTACGGCAAAAGCTTGCCATATTTGTTCGTAGAAGCCGCCTTCGCGCAGCCCTTGAGTGAAGACAGCATCAGCGGCGCGCAATATGTCCAGCCGCGACTGGGTGACCTCGCCGAGGATGCGCACCGCCAGCCCGGGACCAGGGAAGGGGTGGCGATGCACCATGGCATGGGGTAGTCCAAGTTGCTCCCCAAGTTGGCGTGCCTCATCTTTGAAAAGATAGCGCAACGGCTCACAGAGCTGGAGCCGCAACTTGTCGGGTAGACCCCCAACATTGTGATGGCTTTTAATCACCTTGGCGCCGGAGCCGTGGCCGGCCGATTCAATCACGTCGGGATAGAGCGTGCCTTGCCCAAGGTGCGTGAATTCGGCGGGGTGGCCTAAGGCAAAACGCTCAAACTCCTCGATGAACAGCCGGCCAATGATCTTGCGCTTTTGCTCAGGATCCGTCACCTCCTTGAGAGCCGTGAGAAAGCGGTCCGCTGAGTTGAGCACTTCAATATGGCTTAGCCCAAGGCGAGTCAGGGCCCCGGCAACCCACGGTACTTCATCTTGGCGCATAAGACCGGTATCGCAGAAGACGGCGGTCACCTGCTTTGGACCCAAGGCTTTGACGAGCAAAGCGGCTGCCACCGTCGAGTCGACCCCGCCGGAACAAGCGACCAGCACGTGGCCCTGGCCGACGCCGTTGCGGATATAGGCAAGGGTCGCCTCGAGCATGTTGCCGCTATCCCAATTCACGGGCGCTCGGCACAGCTTGCGGGCAAAGTTTTCCAGCAGTTCCTTACCGTACTCGGTGTGGTTGACCTCAGGGTGAAATTGGACGCCGGCGATCTCTTGGTCTCGGTGCACCATGGCGGCGACCACGCCGTCGTCGCTGACTCCGGCGATCAACATGTCTTGTGGCAGAGATTCAACGTCGTCGCCGTGGTTCATCCAAACGGTTTGATCGACGGGCATCCCATAAAATAGCTTCGCCGCAGGCGCTCCCAACTCCGGCTTGAGGCTAAGTCGCGCGCGTCCATACTCGCGGCCTTTGCCGCCGCGCAGTCGGCCGCCAAAGTGTTCGACCAGGAGTTGCATCCCGTAACAAATGCCGAGCACCGGCTTACCCAACGGCCATACCCAAGCCGGGATTTTTCGCGCCTCGTTCTCGTAAACCGAATCCGGGCCACCCGACAAAATCACGCCGTGGACCGTGAAACCAGCGGGCGGTGCGGGGGCGCGACCATCGATGACTTCCGCGTAGACACCGCATTCGCGCAAGCGTCGGGCGATGAGCAGCGTATATTGACCACCGTAATCCAGGACCAGGATTCCGGAGTTGATGGGACGTTCCACGGACCTGTTCATCTTTGGCCTTCTCCTGAATAATGAACCACCTCTTGGGCGCCGCCAAATCGTGGAATCAAGGTCTCGTCACCGCTTTCAGGTCCGCCCCTGGCCAACGCCCTGGGTGGCGCCAGCCTTTCAAAAAACCGGGGTCAATCCAATTTATAGTTGGGCGCTTCCCTCGTGATATAGACATCATGCACGTGGCTCTCTTTGAGTCCCGCAGCGGTGATCTGCCGAAAGCGGGCCCGTTCTTGGAGGTCCTTGATCGTCGCGGCGCCGACGTAGCCCATGGCCGAGCGAATACCGCCGAGGATTTGATAGAGCGTATTGGCCAATGGTCCCTTGTAGGCGACACGACCCTCAATGCCCTCGGGCACGAGCTTGCCAGAATCCTCGATCTCACCCTGGAAGTAACGGTCCTTGCTCCCCTTGGCCATCGCTCCGAGGCTGCCCATGCCGCGGTACATCTTGTAACTCTTGCCTTGGTAGATGACCATTTCACCAGGTGATTCGTCGGTGCCAGCAAAGAGGCTACCAACCATGACCGTATCGGCGCCCCCCGCGAGGGCCTTGACGACGTCACCGCTGAATTTGACGCCGCCGTCGGCGATGATTGGCACGTGCGAGCCGCGCGCGGCCGCGGCGCATTCCATGACAGCGGAAAGTTGGGGCACGCCAACGCCCGTGACGATTCTCGTCGTGCAAATTGAACCCGGACCAACCCCGACCTTGACGGCGTCGACGCCAGCTTCAATGAGCGCCCGAGTCGCTTCGGCCGTCGCGACATTGCCGCCGACGACCTCGAAGTCAAAGCGCTTAAACGTCCTCTTCACCAAGGCGATGGCGTCAAGTACCCCTTGGCTATGACCATGGGCCGTATCGACGCAAATCACATCGGCGCCCGCTTCGAGCAGTGCTTGCGCGCGCTCCAAATAGTCACCGCCAGCACCGATGGCGCCGCCGACGAGGAGCCGACCGGCAGCGTCCTTGGAGGCGTTGGGAAAGCGGCGCGATTTTTCGATGTCCTTGATCGTATAAAGACCGATGAGCGTCTTACCGTTGTCGCCGAGGATCGGCAATTTCTCAATACGGTGCTTGTGCAAGGTCTCGATGGCTTCTTCGGGGCTCACACCCTTGCGTGTCGTGATGACGTCGGCGGTCATGACCTCCCGGACTTTGCGGGCGAGATTGACCTCAAAGCGGATGTCGCGACCGGTGACGATGCCGACAAGAGCGCCGTTTTCCACGACCGGAAACCCTGAAATATTGTGCCGACGCATCAGCGCGACAATATCGCCGACGGTTTGATCGGGAGTCGCCGTGATTGGATCGGTGACCATCCCAGCTTCACTTTTCTTGACGCGTCTGACTTCGCCGGCTTGATCGACGATGGACATGTTCTTATGGACGATACCGATACCGCCGGCCTGGGCCATGACGATGGCCGTGGGTGCTTCGGTCACGGTGTCCATCGCGGCTGCGACGAGCGGTGTCTTGAGCGTAATCCGGCGCGTGAAGCGGGTTTCAAGATTCGTTTCGCCCGGCAGGACTTTAGAGTGGGCGGGCACGAGGAGGACGTCGTCGTAGGTGAAGGCTATCTCAATCGAACCAATGCCTTGGCGCCCTGAGGACCTGTCAGCGGTCATGATTTCCTCCTATGAGCGGTGGCGCCAATACTACCGGGGGATGGGGGAAAGTCCAGAGTAAATTCGACCGGCGCGGCAGGCGGAAAAAGCGGGAGAAGACCCATCCGCACGCCCACGACCCTGGCAAACACCTTCGAGGACTGGCTGAGTATCAAGCGGTCCTGGCGCGATGGCAGATCATGTGCTAACCCCAAAATGTTAAGTTCCCATGAGCGCCATGAATAGGTCCTTCGATGAGTCCACGCTAAGAGGCCGCCGTGCATCTTGCCTTCACCGTCAACGTTTTATCGGTCCCAGCGGCGCATCGGCGGGCCGGCGCCGCCTTCGTTGTCGCGGCGGTCACCTCACTTTGGGCATGTGATCCTGGCCGTCTCCCTCAGCCCTCTCTTTGGCATCTCGGTAAGGGGGGCTCAACGACAAGGTCCCCCATCGACAGTGAGGCGCTCAACGATCCTTATGACGGTGCAGCTCATACCTGTGCGTCGACGAACGAATCGACGATGGTCCTAGCCGTTAACGCGGCGAGACGCGCTGCCGGGGTGGCGGCCATGCGCTGTCTGCCCCTTTTGACCCGTGTCGCGGCCAGTCACGCCATGTTTTTGGCCGCCAATGAGGGACACTGGGTTGGTAGCCCGCACGGTGAAGAGCCTGGGTGGCCATTTTATACCGGCGTCGCCGTGGGTGATCGCGCCGACGCGGTCGGCATCAATCGGCACGAGTTTTGGCTGTCCGAAGGTGTTGGGGGTGGGCAAGACCCTGAGGCCGTTGTCGCCGCGCATTTGGCCACGGTCTACCACCGCAGCCAGTTGCTGACACCGGGTGGCCGGTATTTCGGGGCCGAGGTTAGCACCCAGCGGGCGCCGCACGCAGTGTTGAATACTTTGGCCTGGACCAACTTACAGAGGCTAACGGCCGCCGTTTATCCTGGGCCGGGGCAAGAGCAGGTGCCAACGGTCTTTAGCGCCGCTGGCGAGAGTCCAGATCCGACGGTCGGCATGAGCAGTCCTGGGTTTCCGATTAGCCTGCATTTCCCGCGCTACCTCACGGCTCAAGGCGAAGAAACGGCGAGCCTGGTCGTGCGGGATTTTCGCCTTTTGCTCCGAGGCCAAGTCGTTCCCACACGATTGATCGACGCCGGAAGCGACGTCGAAGTGGCGCGCTCGGACGTCTTTTTGGTACCTCGGGCACCGCTTATTGCCAAGACGACCTATACTGTTAAGGCCAACGTCGAATATGGAGCCAGCCGCCTTGATGGTGAATGGCGCTTTGAAACGCGCTAGACTGCTAGGTCTTCGTCGACAAAGCGGCGAGTTCGCTCAATACCGCGGCACTGTGGCCGTCCACTTTGACCTTCGGCCACACAGCGGCGACGCGACCAGCCTTGTCGATTAAAAACGTTGCCCGTTGAATGCCCATGTAGCGGCGACCGTACATGTTCTTCTCGACCCAGACGCCGAATTTTTTGGCGAGTGCCGCTCCGTCGTCGCCAGCCAGCGGGAACGTAATTCCATACTTGTCCCCGAACTTTTTCAGCGCCGCGGGCCCGTCCGGGCTGACGCCGATGACCATCGCGCCCAGCTTGCTGAATTTCGCGAGGTCCTTTTGAAAAGCGCAGGCTTCCTTCGTGCACCCAGACGTGTCGGCTTTGGGGTAAAAATACAAAACGACGGCGCCCTTCCCCTTCAACTCTTGAAGGCTCACTTTGTCGCCGCTGCCAGTGGGCAAACTAAAGGCTGGCACAGCTTGGCCAACGTCCAAGAGCCCTTTGGCGGCGGCGGACTGATGCTTGGGAGGTTTAGCCGTGGGCTTGGCCTTGGCTTTGGGCTTGGCCTTGGCTTTGGTCTTGGCTGCTGTCTTAGGCTTCGCCCGTGTCGTCGTCTTGGTCATGTCTTGAGTCCTGCCTTTCGTCGCCAATGCGGGTCAATCCTTCTGGATGACCCAGCCTAGTTATTACGGGTAACGCGCTGGGAAAGAAAGCGCGATTATACCCTGAGGATGACCCGGTCGCGTTCCCAACTCGCCAGCCATTTGACGTGCCCTTCTCCCTCCCCAAGTCCTCCAGCCGGGGGGATGGCGGCCAGGAGTTCCTCGCCGGATTTGGGCGCGTGCCAAATGCTGGTGAGGATCTTATGCTGCCAACTGTCCGGCCAAAGGGCGCGCTGCGTCGGGAAAAAAAGCGGCCACTCAACGACGCGGACCGTTTCACCACTGCGGGACTCACTGGTTACCACCGCATGGCGGGCGAACACTGGATTGACCTGCCAGCGCTCGGCGCGAAAACTCGTTGGCGTGAACTGCCAAGGGGCGGTGGCCTGGTCCAAGTGGCAGGCCCAAAAGATCATCTCCGTGTTATTAAATGGATTGAGCGCTTCGATGACCCCGAGTTGCGCCAGGCCAGGCAGCCCGCGAGCGGCTTCGTAAAAAGGTTGGCAAGATGGATGCATGGTGGTGGCGAGGCGCCAACGGGACTGGTCAGCCATCCCCAAGAACTCTAGACCGGCCGCCGCCAAGAATGCCGGTAGCTCCCCGACACTCAACGGCTGATCGTTGGCATGGAGGAAGTTGTCGACGAGGTTGGTGTCATGGCGGTAATACTCGGTATTGTGGTCGCCGCTGGTGATGATGTTAAAGAGGCTGCCAGGCTGGGCGCTCGCGATCATGGACCGCAGGACGCTCACTTGCTGCGCTAGCGGTTTTTCGTAGAGACCAAGCAAACGCAAGGCTTCCCTGGCCTGATAAAGCGGCCAGCGGCCGATGCGATTATAGAGCATGATGGCCATGATGCCGTCCGGCGCGAGCCGCGCGGCTAAATGGCGCAAGCCTTGCGCGGGATCAGCCAAGTGATGCAAGACACCGTGGGAGCCGATGTAGTCAAAAGGCCCAGCCGGCAAGGTCTCTGGCTTAAGGAGGTCGGCCCTGAGCACGCGGCAGTTACCAAGTTGGTGAAAGGCAACGCGTTGACGCGCGACCTTGAGTGAGGCCTCCGCAAAATCAACGCCGATGATCTCCGCATAGCCTGGATTATAGGCCGCCGTAGCGTGCAGCTCAAATCCCGTGCCGCAACCGGCGATCAACGCCCGCTTACCATCTGGAACCGCGAGTCGATGATTGAGTTCATAGCGGGCCAGGGTATAAGAAGCCGCGATGGACAGCTGCTCCGGCACGGTTTCCACGGGCCAGTGAGGATAGGGGTACTCTTCGTATTGGGCCCTCACACGGGCACTGACCTCGTCCACAGCACAGCTCCTTACCGACAGGGCAAGCGGCCGCGTTTGACCGCTCAAAAAACGCCAGGGCAGTCAGGCGTCCGCCGCAATAAATTGGCCGTTGGGCGGCCACCTGACGGCCATTCTCGGCCGCCGCGAACGCCGCAATATCCTCGAAATAGCGCTGCCTGTGCTCCGGTTTTGCGACTTTCGCGGCGGCTGAGCCTGACCATCATAGGACTATCTCCCGGCCAATTTATTGCGGCAGGACATCGGCGCCGCGAAGACCCTCAACCGACGGCTAAAGTCCCGCATCTTGGTGCCGAGTCACGGCTGGCAGCCCAAGATCAAGCTTGAGTTCGCGACACTCTAGGCGGCAAGCCTTGAAGCCTTCACCCGGGACAAAGCTGCGATTATTGGTCATTTCGCGGCCATAAATATGCAGCGAGACGGCCAAGTCACCGCTATTGTGCTCAACTTTATGGACATCCCGCGCCGGCGGCAGATTGTGCATGATCGCCCCTGCCGCGACAATCAAGGTGTCAAGAGGCTGCGGGTCGGTTTCATTTTGACTATAGTTCGTCACTTTGAGCGAGTGGCGCAAAACGGCTTCCACTCCCCAGATACCGTGGTCGTGAATGGGGGTGCCGTCGCCGCTTGCCCAGACTAGGACCATGATGACAAAACCGTACTCAGGATCTTTGTAACAAAGATACCTCCCGGGACTCAGCGTCTGCGTGCAGACTCGTGAGGCCTGGAGCCGTGGCAGAGCCTCTTTGACGCGGCTCTCTATTTGCGCAATCTTTTCTGGGCCGACGTCGCCGCCCTTGATGGTTGCTCGAATGTCGTCGATCAGACGCCGCACGCTGCCTCCCGCTGGGCCGCCATAGTCCGAAACTCGGTGCTACTCGCGCCTCCTTGGTCACTTCTTGGGCTGTTTTTGCAGCCTAACGTATTTACTGAAAAATGCGGAGGCAAAATTCACTGGACCTGTCAATATATTGAGATAATTGCAAAATTTGATGTTAGGGCGCGGCGGTCCCCGGCGCCGTAAGACGCTGTCACTCAGTCACCGAGACCAGCGCAAACGTTCTGACATCGACCAGACCTTTGTCGGTGATCTTTAAGGTTGGGATAACCGGCAGGGCCAGAAACGATAACTGCAGAAACGGCTCGGCGAGCTGGCAGCCACATGCTTGCGCCAGGTCCTTTAAGCGGTGCAAGGCGGTAGTGACTACCGCCGGGTCGGCATCGGTCATGAGGCCGGCGATCGGCAGAGGCAAGGACTCGATGCGCCCGTCATCTGCGACGACGACGATGCCGCCGTCGATAGCCCGCAGTTCGTTCACGGCAGCGGTCATCAACTCGTCACTGGAGCCCACCACGATGACGTTATGCGAGTCATGGTTGATGCTCGTGGCAATGGCCCCCCGGCTCAAACCGAAGCCGCGAACGAAGGCGACGCTGCCACCACCGGTGTCGTGGTGACGCTCAAGGACCGCGATCTTCAGAGCGTCTTGGCTTGGGTCCCCTAAAACTTCCCCGTGCTTGACGAGCAGCACTCCGGCCAGGGGTTCAGTCAGGATTTGACGCGGAATGACGCCAATGAGCCGTGCCTTAACTGTGTTTTGGGCGGTGGTGCTGACGCGAAAGGTCGCGGCGGTCGCCGGCGGCAACTTAAGGTTGCGCCCGTCAGGTGGCGTCAGGCGCGACTGAGCCAATTGCTGCAAGCGTCCAGCATCGACCAAGCGGCCATTCTTATAGACGGCGCGGATCTTCATTCCGCCAGTCCAATCGCCTTGACGGCGGGGCTCGACGAGGACGAAGTCGGCCAGGTACCCAGGCGCGATGGCGCCGCGGTCCTCAAGGCCATAAAGCCGGGCTGGTCCATAGCTGGCGGCGCGAAAAATCGCCTCCGGGGCGAGTCCTTTCCCGAGCGCTTGATCGATGATGCAATTGATATGACCGGTCGCAGCAATGTCCGCGGGGTTGCGGTCATCGCTGCACAGGCCAAGACAAGCCGATGAATAAGCGGTGAGGATCGGCAAAAGGGCGTCGGCATCCTTGGCGCAGGACCCCTCACGGATGAGGACGTGCACCCCTTTGCTGAGCTTCTCCGCGGCCTCGGCGAGCGTGGTCGATTCGTGGCAACTGTGAATGCCAGCGACGCCGTAGGCGCATAAATCCTTGCCGCTCAGCCCTGGACAATGGCCGTCGCGCCGCAGGCCGCTATAGCCGGCGAGCTTCTCCATGACGTCGGCGTCGCCGCCCAGCAAGCCGGGAAAATTCATCATCTCCGCGAGGCCAAGCACGCGCGGATGGGTCCGAAAAGGCAGGAGGTCTGCCGCCGTTAACACGGCGCCGCTGGTTTCAAGTCCTGCTTGGGGACTGGTCGAGGGCACGCAGCTTGGCACCA
>Ga0207116_10148_pt1 | contig 20210 bp, 14 predicted proteins | sample Alteio_BWMinHeat_44_FD_153550 | JGI IMG/M metagenome (GOLD analysis project Ga0207116, IMG submission 153550) | Enriched cells from forest soil in Barre Woods Harvard Forest LTER site, Petersham, Massachusetts, United States -... | ecosystem: Environmental > Terrestrial > Soil > Temperate forest >... | reverse complement strand
GGTGGTTTTTGGACCAGAAGGATGGCATGACGAAACAGTTAAATGCCTTATCAAATATAGGCCTATTGAGCCGCATGGTGGGTATGCTGACCGACTCTCGCAGCTTTCTGTCGTTCCCGCGGCATGAGTATTTCAGACGGCTGCTTTGCAATCTTTTTGGTGAGGATATTGATAATGGCGAACTGCCTCACAATTTGGAATGGACAGGCAAGATCATACAGGATATTTGTTATTACAATGCTAAAAACTACTTCGATTTTTAATAAATGAGCGCTGCATTAACAACCGGACAGGGCAAGGTACTCAGCTTTGGCGAACTGCTTTTACGGATATCACCGGATGAAAGCGGGCAATGGTTGAAGGACAACCTGTTCCCGTTTTTTATTGCCGGTGCTGAATTGAATGCAACCACAGCTTTAGCGTTATGGGACATTCCGGTGAAGTATGTGACAGCTATGCCTGATAATGGGATGTCAAAACAGATCGTCGGTTTTTTGAAGCGGCAAAATATCGAAATGTCAGTCAACTACCGGGGCAACAGGCTTGGGCTTTATTTCCTGACTAAAGGCAAAGATCTTAAAAATGATGCATTAATATATGACCGTGCGCATTCTGCATTTTCGGAGCTAAAACCGGGAATGATCGATTGGGAAAAAGAGTTTGAGGGTGTAAGCTGGTTTCATTTTAGCGCGATTTGCCCCGCTATAAGTCATAACATTGCCGACGTTTGCGAAGAGGCTCTAAGGGTCGCTTCCAAAAAAAATATTATCATATCAGTTGATTTGAACTATCGTTCCAAACTCTGGAAATACGGCAAGGAACCCAATGAAGTAATGCCGCGTTTGGCAAAATATTGCGACTTGATAATGGGCAATGTGTGGGCCGTTGAGGCGATGCTGGGCATCCCGGTTACGCCGGATATCCATGAGTCGGGCCAGAAAAGTATTTACCTGAAAGAGGCACTGAACGCTTCCGAAGCAATCATTAAACAATACCCAAAATGCAAAGCAGTCGCCAATACCTTTAGATTTGATGGCAAGGGCGACGTTGACTATTACGCATCACTCTATACAGGCAATGAATTTCACAGTTCTAACGAATACAATGCCGCAAAGATCATCAACAAAGTAGGCAGCGGCGATTGTTTTATGGCAGGACTGATTTATGGGTTTTATAACAATTTAGGTTCCGAACAAACACTGGAATTTGCCACAGCAGCAGCCTTTGATAAACTGTTTATCGAAAGCGATGTGACAAATAAAACGGCTGAACAAATATTGGCTAAGTTAAGTGGTTGATTAGGTTGAATGAGTTGATTAAGTTATCGCATCAACTCATTCTAACTTACTCAACTTAATCCAACTCAATCAACTAACAAAATGAAAAATAAACAAGCGGTACTGGATAGCATTATTAAGCAGGGCATGCTGCCATTGTTCTTTTACGAGGATGCGGATGTAAGCCTGCAGGTGGTTCGCACTTTATACAAGGCTGGTGTGCGGGTGATGGAATACACCAACCGCGCTAAGGAGGCTTTTGAGAATTTCAAAATTTTGAAGGCTGCGGTTGATGCAGAGATGCCCGATTTTTATTTCGGGGCAGGTACCATCAAGACCAAAGATGACGCTAATAAATATATTGAAGCAGGAACGGATTTTATCGTTGCGCCTACCATCAATTCCGAAGTGGGGGCCATAGTAAACCGGCGGGGCGGCTTATGGATACCGGGCTGCATGACACCTACCGAAATACATTTAGCACAGGAACATGGTGCGGCCTTGATAAAAATATTCCCCGCTAATGTTTTAGGGCCGGGCTTTGTTACCGCTGTTTCAGATGTCTTCCGGGGGCAATTGTTTATGCCGACGGGCGGTGTTGAGTTAAACAGAGAAAACATCAGCGGCTGGTTTAAAGCCGGGGTTTGCGCCGTGGGTATGGGCAGCAAACTGATCACCAAAGAAATACTGCAAAACAAATTATACGACCAGCTTTACGCGGACACGGTTAAAGCTTTGGAACTGGTTCAATCATCCAGGTAATTATGAACGAAAAACCCGGAAACTACAGGTGGGTTATCTGCTCGCTGATCTTCTTTGCTACTACGGTTAACTACCTCGACAGGGCGGTCATAAGCCTGTTAAAGCCATACCTGACGAAAGATTTTCATTGGAATGACGGCGATTACGCCAATGTGGAAATTGCTTTTAAAGTGGCCTATTCAGTCGGGCTATTATTCGCCGGAAGATTGATAGACCGCCTTGGTACCAAAATGGGTTATTTCTTTTCTACTTTTTTATGGAGTGTTTCGGCTGTACTTCATGCGTTAGCCAGTAACACATTTGGGTTCGCAGTGGTGCGGTCGGCTTTAGGATTAAGCGAAGCCGGTAATTTTCCATCAGCGATTAAAGCCGTCGCCGAATGGTTCCCGAAAAAAGAAAGGGCTTTCGCTACAGGTATATTTAATTCGGGCGCAAACATCGGGGCCATTATAGCGCCATTAACCGTGCCCGCAATTGCAATTGCCTGGGGCTGGAAATGGGCCTTTGTTATTACCGGTGCGATAGGCTTTATCTGGCTGGTACTGTGGCTTATTTTTTACGAAATACCTGCCCGTCAAAAACGTTTAGGCAAGGCTGAGCTGGCTTATATCAACAGTGATATGGATGAGCCGGACAGGGCAGATATTTTGACGGATGCTCCTAAAGTTTCCTGGGGTAAACTGCTCAGCTACCGGCAAACCTGGGCGTTTTCAATCGGTAAGTTCTTGACCGACCCTATTTGGTGGTTCTATTTATTTTGGTTGCCCGATTTTTTGGAAAGCCAATATGGCTTGAAAGGGACGGCTATATCATTACCCGTGGCATTGGTTTATACCATATCCACTTTCGGCAGCATTTATGGTGGATACCTTCCTAAAAGCCTGATTGAAAAGGGTTGGCCGGTATTTAAAGCGCGTAAAACATCCATGCTGATCTATGCTTTTGCAGTTGTGCCCATAGTTTTTGCGCAGATATTGGGAAGCGTTAATATGTGGCTGGCGGTAATCATCATCGGCTTGGCGGCATCGGCACACCAGGCATGGAGCGCTAATATTTTTACAACTGTATCGGATATGTTCCCTAAAAGAACCATCGGATCGGTCACTGGTATTGGCGGCATGTTTGGCTCGGTGGGTAGTGTGCTTTTATCTCTGTTCGTGCAGAAGAATATGTTTGTGCACTACCGGGCTATTCATCATATCGAGATAGCTTACTACATCATGTTTTTCGTCTGCGGCAGCGCTTACCTGCTTGCCTGGTGCATTATGCATTTGATGGTGCCACGAATGAAGCAGATAGAGCTCTGACGGTGATTACTCCTCTGCTACGCAGCTCGGATTATGTTTCACCGGGAAATTTACCGAATTGGCGATGAAACAAAGCTCGCTTGCCTTGTGATGCAATTCATTTGCTTTGGCAATCATTGATGCATCCTTTACGGTTACTACCGGGCTAAGCATCACTTCAGTAAAATGCCCGCCGCCATCGGGTGTTTCAGCCATAGTTCCTGCGGCATTGTCGGTATAACCGGTAACTACCACCCCATTCATTACGCACACATGCAGAAAGGACAACATATGGCAAGTCGAGAGTGCTGCCACCAAAAATTCTTCGGGGTTATATTTTGTTCTGTCGCCGCGAAATGCCGGGTCGGATGATCCAGCAATTTCAACTTTATTATCCGCCTTAATGATGTGATTCCTGTCATAAGCGCGGTAGTCGCTGGTACCTGTTCCCCGGTTTCCGGTCCAGGTTATCGTTAAATTATAGTTATGCGATTTTTCCATAGCGCAATTTTAGCTATATTTTACTTTAATTAGTTCATCAGTCACTGATGAATCACCCCAATGGGGTGACTTTTTTATTTTTTAAATAAACGTAATTTGATTGTAGATTTAAAAAGGCAGGCTCTTAATAAATTATGCTAAAAAAATTGAGGTTATATAATTACTCTGTCAAAGCGAAATTCATCCATCGCCTCGTTTGCCTGTTTATTTTTACCCTGCTTAACGCGACAATTTGCCGGGCTCAGAAATACACTTTCACGCATTACGACATTGAAGATGGCCTGATACAATCCCAGGTAAATAATCTTTGCCTTGACAAAGAACACAGGCTCTGGATGGCGACTTATGGCGGCGCCTGCCGGTTTGATGGGATGGAGTTCACATCCTACACACGGCAAAATGATATGCCTACCAACATTGTCAATACCGTATTTACCGATAAAGACGACAACGTATGGTTCGGCACGCAAACGGGCCCCGTTAAACTGGTTAATAACAAGCCTATTACCTTCAAACTATCCGGCGATTTGCAGAGCCTGCACACCCGCAACATTGTTCAGGACGCAAAAGGCACTATATGGGCCATCATCAACAACAGGCTATTTAAAATAAACGGCAATATCGTAAAACAGGTATTGGTTCAGGACACGATAAAAGGAGCATTGAGTTGTATTGCGACAGATAAATCAGGCAGGTTATTCGCTTCGGTTTACTGGAAGGGTTTGTATGCTTTGGAGAATGGTAAATGGATAAGCAAGGCCTCTTATCCCACAAGCAACAAGAATCTTTATATCGCAAAAATACTGTTTGACAGGGCGGATGATCATAAAATATACCTGCAAAGTTATACCGGCATCTTTACCATCAATGACGACCGTTTAGAGCCCTATGAGAGTAAGGTTATCTCCTCAATAAAAGCCTACCTGCTGAGCATCACACAGGACGTTGACAATAACTTTTGGCTGGGGACCGGCAATGGCGCTTATTACCTGAAAAACCACCAGCTCGTCCATTTTAATGCAAATAATGGACTCACAGATAATGCCGTATCGGATGTGTACAGCGATGCCGATAATAATCTGTGGTTTGCGAGCCAGGGAAATGGAGTATTTAAATACGAAGGCAGCCATTTTACTATGCTTGATAAGTCGCAGGGCATGCCGGATAACGAAGTGGTGATGGCCGTTGCCAAAGACAAAAAAGGTGGCATTATGTTGGGAATTGACGGTGGCGGATTGATGCATTATGATGGCAAAAAGCTTTTGCCATTAGGCCTTGAAAAAAAGAATACCGCATTAAAAAGCATACTTACCCTGTACACCGATATCAAAGGAACATTATGGATAGGTACGCGCGATGGCTTATACACCTTTACCAACAATATTTTAAAACAGGTTAAGGGATTATCAGATTACGCTATCAATGGCATTACAGGCGACTACAATGGGACGATATGGGTATCCACGCACGGCGCATGTTTTTACATAGAGAATAACGAGGTCAAGCAATTGGGAGGGTTCAGCCATTTTTCTTCATCAATAATTACGTTAGGGCGTGATAGTGTCATTATCGGTACCGATGACGGCGTTCAACTGGTGTTCAACAAGCAGATTGTAAAAAAATTTAAATTGGATGAGGTAAAAACATCCGTTATCTTTTGCATGATTGAATATAAAAACATGCTGGTAATTGGCACTGACGACAGGGGTATATTCACCTGGGACAGAATAACCGGCAAGGTGAAAAACTATAGTGTAAAAGATGGTTTAAACTCTAACGCCATTTACAGTATGGCGACCGATGATAATGGAATCATATGGGCGGGAACGGGTCGTGGGACAAACCGGCTGATATTTGATGTGAAAAAGAAAGACTTTACCGTAACCGGGAACGGAGGTTCAAAATCCATTATTTTAGAATCCAACCAGAACGCGGCTCTATATACCGACAATAAAGTTTGGATTGGCACCACAAAAGGCGCTGTAATTTACGATGTCAATTCTGCCCCCACCCATTCTACCCCGCCGCACGTTATTATTCAATCGGCCCGACTGATACCTCAAGCTCCCGGTAATAGCTGGGAAAACAGCACGATGCTTAATAATGGGGCTAAATTATCCCATAGCCAAAACCATTTGGCGATATGGTTTCTGGGTGTTTACTTAAAAAACCCGGGCGGAATATCCTATCGTTATAAGTTAAAGGGGCTTGATACTGCCTATTCGGCGTTAGTGAAGGACAATGTAGTCGATTACCCCTCATTGCCACCCGGTAATTATACGTTCGAGGTAAAGGCCGTAACAACCGACGGAAGGCCTTCAGAAAATACTGCAAGCTTTTCTTTTACGATCACACCGCCATTTTATCAAACTACCTGGTTTAAGGTTGCCGCTATAGCATTTTTTATTCTGTTGGGGATAACCTTGCAAAGTTACAGGCACCGTGTAAAAATAAACCGCTTAAAAATAATTGAGGCAACCAAACGGGAGGAAAACCTTAAAATAAGGCAACAAACAGCTGAGGACTTTCACGATGAGTTGGGGAATAAATTAACCCGCATCACGGTATTGTCCGAGATATTGGATACCAAGATGGACCAGGGCCAGGTTGATCAGAAAAAGCTGCTGGAGCAAATAAAGCAGAATGCCTCTTCGCTTTATAATGGCACAAAGGACATCCTGTGGGCGCTTGACCCTCAGAGCGATAATTTGTACGAGATATTGAATCACATTAAAGATTTTGGTAACGAGCTTTTTCTCGACACACCGGTCGAGTTTGAATTTAACGGAATCGATGAATCGCTTAACGAGATAAAGCTCCCCATGGAGTACAGCCGCAACATCCCGATGATATTTAAGGAACTATTAAATAACATCCTTAAACATGCCCATGCTACCCATGTAAGTTTAACGCTTGATGCAATTACCGTGGATGATATACAACTAACCTTATGCGATAACGGTTGCGGCTTTGTGCAAAACGAACTACATAAGGGGCAGGGCATTAATAACATGATGATGCGTACCAAACGGATCGGCGGGGATATCAATATAAGTTCGGAAAAGGGCGCGGGCACGGTGGTGAAACTGAAAATCAAATTAACCAATATAAGCATACTTTAAAATTAATGAATATGGGCAGGGATATTCGAATAGTTGTTATTGAGGATGATGAGATCATCCGTGATGGTTATACTTTACTGATAGGGCAAACCGAGGGATACCAGGTAGTAAACAGCTATGCATCCTATGATGAGGCGGTGAAAACTATCGCGGACGACTCCCCTGATGTTATCTTGCTGGATATCGAACTGCCGGGAACCAATGGAATTACAGCCATTCCTAAGCTAAAAAGAATGCTGCCACACGCTTATATCCTGATATTGACCGTTTATGAATCGGAGAAGATGATCTTTGACGCATTGGCCAATGGCGCGTCGGGTTATCTGACCAAAAATACACCCGCTGCAAAAATTGTAGAATCCATCAGGGAAGTAAAAGACGGTGGCGGCCCAATGAGTGTGAACATAGCCCGGATGGTCATAAAATCGTTCCAGCGCAACCAGGAGTCTCCCCTATCCAAACGCGAAACCCAAATACTGGAACAAATTGCCGACGGCAAAAGCCGCAGCCAGGTAGCCAATGATCTGTTTATCGATTTGGAGACGGTACGAAGTCATATTAAAAACATTTATCTCAAGCTGGATGTAAATTCCAGGGCCGATGCTATCAAAACTGCGAGGGAGAATAAGTTGATTTAAAAGAGAGGGATATATTTGCTATTTTGAAGCGCTTATTTTATCACAATGGCCTACAACTCAAATTACAACCCTAACCCGAAAGCAGCTGCTAAAGTTCTTCCAATAATCCACCTTGCCCTTCTTATCGGCCAGGTATTATTTTGCTTAGTAGTATATAATATCACAACACAGAAAGGCTTTTCATTAGACGGCTCAGCCGATCCATTTGTATATGTGTCCCTTGCCTTTACTCTCGGGGGATTTACCGCAGGCAATCTATTATTCAAAAAACAGCTCCAAAAGATCACACCCGAAAGCACATTATCCCAAAAAATAGCTTCTTATCAAACAGCCTGTATCATTCGCGCAGCATTACTTGAAGGGCCCTCGCTTTTTTCAATTGTGGCTTATATGCTTAGCGGTAATCTATTTTTTCTGACCGTTTCCTGTGCGATAATATTGTATTTCCTCTTCATCAGGCCCACAAAAAACAAGATCGTTAATGACCTGAGTCTTAATTACGACGAAAAAGCTGAGTTAGAGGGATGATAAAATACTAGCTGCCTTTATCTCATTTCTTTGCGCAAACTGCCTAAAAAGGATATTTCCCTATTAAATACACCTCTGAATCTAATAAATCACCCTATTGGGGTGATAATGTGCTAAAATCACCTTAGTATCTTTATGCTGAACATTAGCATACTACGGGTTGATATGGAATATTCCAAAACACTTGAGAATAACATCAAAATCACAAGCCGCTACGCCTACGGGCCCTATACTGAGACCACTGATAATTTTACCATCAGGTTCGTGTTTGGCGGCAATGAAATGTGCACCATTGGCAGGCGCCAGTTATCTATCCATAGCGACTCGTTTATCATCCTCAACAAGGGCACGCGGTTTAACAGCAATACTGAAAACAGTTCGCCCATTAATGTTTTTACGCTCGAATTTGACGGAAGTTTTTTAACTGATTTTAACAGGCTATGGATACCCGGCAACCCGGCTTTCAGCAATGAGCCGGCCGAAAGCAGCTATTTAAGCCCCGAACTCATTGAAACCATATACCCGTTCAAAACAGGCATGCGCCTTATTGTTAACCAGCTTAGGGACTACCTGGAAAAAGGCGGCGACGATGATGGCTTAATTAATGAATACGCCCACTGTTGCCTGGTAAGCTTTTACCAGGTTTATAACGAAGAGATATTTCAAAAAGCTACCCGGCTTAATTTCCTGCATTATAATACCCGCATGGAAATATTAAGAAGGCTTGGCCTGGCTAAAGAATATCTTTACGCCAATTACAATGGCAATGTAAACCTTGAAAGTTTGGCGGACCACGCCTGTCTCTCAGTAAATCATTTATTGCGGACTTTCAAACTGGCATATAACCAATCGCCTCATCAATTCCTGATACAATTGCGCCTCCACCGGGCCCAACTCCTATTAACTAAAACCGAATACCCGGTATATGAGATCGTCAATATGGTGGGCTTTAAATGTACAAGTTCATTCATCAGGCTATTCAGGACCCGGTACAAAACTACTCCCCTTAAATACAGGAACGTAATAGCTTAACCTTGCTAATGGAGTGTTTTCACGCTGCCCGACAATAATTTCATTCGCTTATTGGTCCGTTTTCTCTAATAATCAATCTGGATTTTTATATTTAGCATCGAAAAGATTTCAGAATGCTATTTGAACAGGCCGGTAATTTTATTCTTGATAAACTTGAAAGCGAATTACGCCCCGATTTATATTATCATAATGCAGCACATACCAGGGATGTGTACAGCGCCGCCGAGCGAATTGGCAAGGGCGAGCATATCTCCGATTATGACATGAAGCTGCTGCTTACCGCCGCCTGTTATCATGATTCAGGATTTTTGAGAGTTGCGCTGGGACATGAGACCGAATCCTGCGCAATAGCACAGCAAGCGCTCCCCGATTTTGGCTTTAGCGCCGAAGAAATAGAGAAGATATGCGGTATGATAATGGCAACCCGGATACCGCAGTCGCCCCAAAATCACCTGGAGGAAATTTTGGCTGATGCCGACCTGGATTATTTAGGCAGGGACGATTTTTTTACCATTGGCGATAAAATGTATAAAGAACTTGGCCTGGGCCATCGTGACGAATGGAACGAGATGCAGTTAAAATTTTTGGAAAGGCACCGGTATTTCACCCAAACTGCATTAGATTTACGGGACTCAAAAAAGAAAAAGCATTTAGAACAGATAAGGAAGCAATTGCCACAAAATCAAACCATGAAAAAATTTGCTTTACCGAGTGGCGTCATTGATACCATTTATGTCATTGTGGGTATATTATTTTGCGGTTTTGCCTTGAAAAGTTTCCTGGTTCCTAATAAGTTCTTCGATGGCGGTGTAACCGGTGTATCGCTGCTCATTTCCGAATTATATCATATCCCGATAGCCTATGTCATCGTAATAGCCAACATACCTTTCATTTTTATGGGGATGAAGCAGGTGAACCGGACTTTTGCTTTGAAAACTGTTGTTGCGATCATCGGCCTGGGGCTCTGCCTGCTCTATATGCCTGAGTATAAAGTTACCGATGACAAATTGCTGGTTTCCATTTTCGGGGGGGTATTTATGGGCATAGGCGTTGGGCTTTCGATACGCGGCGGCTGCGCCCTTGATGGCATCGAAGTATTAGCGCTTTATACCGGCAAACGCATCAGCTTTACCATCAGCGAAATTATTTTGGGGATCAATATCGTTATATTCCTCATCGCAGCCATTAAGCTGGGTTTACCCACGTCATTTTACTCCATCATAACCTATTACGCCGCTTCCAAAACCAGCCATTTTGTTATAGAAGGGCTCGAAGAATATACCGGCGTTACTATCATTTCGGGCCAGAGCGAACTCATCAAAAAGCGCCTGGTAATGGAACTGGGGCGCGGTATCACGATTTACAAAGGCGAACGCGGCTTTTTAAAAAATAGCTTTGATGTGAGCCACCCGGTCGACATCATCTTCACCATAGTAACACGCCTCGAGGTACTAAGGCTGAAAGACATGGTACACGAGGTAGACGAAAAGGCGTTCATATTTACCAGCACCATCAAAGAAGCCGCCGGCGGCGTACTCAAACGCCGGGCAAGGCAGCATTAAAATTTGAATAACGAATATCGAACGCCAAATGTCGAATAATGAAGTATCAAACTTCGACATTCGTTATTCAAAATTCATTATTCGATATTCTTTTCATCTTATTTTGGCTTTACCTCAAGGAAAACGTCCTAACCCCTTGATAATCTATAAATTCTTTTAATTTTATAGCTTATAGCTTTTGGCTACTTTTCTTACGAAAGATCAGCCTTATAACCTTTTTACATTTATGAAGAAACTATTGGTTTTTACGGCCCTGTTTATGGCTTGCTGCAGCTTTGCATTGGCCCAAAAAAGCGACGTCGACAGCTTGCGGAAAGCCTGGCAAAAAAACAAGCAGGATACCACCCTGGTGATGTTGCTGATGACGAAAAGCACAAGCGATTATCTTACTACTAACGTCGATTCAGGGATGATCTGTGCGCGGCAGGGACTCGCTCTTGCACGAAAGATAAATTTTAAAAAGGGCGAAGTACGCTGTAAAGCAGCGATAGCCACTTTTCTGAATATCAGCGGCGATCTGCCAGGATCGTTAAAAATAACCTTTGAGGCTTTGCCTGAAGCGGTAAATCTTAAAGAAGAACGGGTAGTAGCGTCATGCTACAATACACGCGGGCTTACCTATTCAACCTTAAAGGACCATAAAAAGTCGCTCGATAACTATTATGCGTTTCTGCATGTGACGGAGCAATATCACTACACCAACCTTTACACGGTTGCCCTAAACAATATTGCCAGGCAATACCTCGATATGAACCGGCTCGATTCGGCCGCCTGGTTCAATCAAAAGGCATATGATGTATCCATTCAAAAGCATCTTAAAAAAAATATTGGCTACCCTATCCGCAATTTCGGAATTATACGGTTCAAAAAAGGCGATATGCCGGGCGCCATAGGCTATTTCAGAAGGAGCCTGGCCGACTCATCAACCCATGGAAACCACTACCTGCAAAGTGAGGATTTCCGCCGCATTGCTGAGGCCTATCAAAAGTTGAACAAAACAGACTCGGTCATCGATTATGCCCAAAAAGCATTCGGAGAGGCTAAACTAGACCGCAATCCTGACCAGGTACAACGGGCCACCACCCTGCTTACCGACGAATACAAACAAAAAGGCGATTTTAAAAATGCATTCTACTATCAGCAATTGACCCAGGCAGCTAAGGATAGTTTATTCAGCGAGCAAAAGACGTTGCAGGTACAAAACCTGGCCTATAACGAAGAACAACGCAAACAAGAAGTGCAGGCCGCAGAGATCGCATACCAAAACCGGGTGCGATTTTATGTAATGCTGGGTGTCATTGGCGTTTTCGTACTGATCGCTATTATTCTTTTATATGCAAATAGTCAGCGTAAGAAAGCCAATCATTTGCTCCACGAGCAAAAAGAAGAAATAGAAGCACAGCGGGATAATCTTGAAAAGGCGTATAGCGACCTCCAGGTCACACAAACGCAACTGGTACAGTCTGAAAAGATGGCCTCTTTGGGTGAATTGACCGCGGGCATTGCACATGAGATACAGAACCCATTAAACTTCGTTAACAATTTTTCGGAGGTGAATACAGAACTACTGGAGGAAATGCAGCAGGAGATCAGTAACGGCAATTTAGACGAAGTAAAGGAAATAGCTGATAGCATTAAGGAAAATCAGCTAAAGATAAGTCAGCATGGCAAGCGGGCCGATTTCATTGTGAAAGGCATGCTGCAGCACAGCCGCACCAACACCGGCGAAAAGCAGGAAACTAACCTGAATATATTGGCAGATGAATTCTTTAAACTTTCCTACCATGGCTTAAGAGCAAAGGACAAATCATTCAATGCTGAGATGACCACCAACTTTGACTCGCAGCTGCCCCACATAAACGTGGTGCAACAGGATATTGGGCGCGTTCTGCTCAACCTGTTCAACAACGCTTTTTATGCGGTAAATCAAAAATCGAAAACAGCGGGTAAGGATTACAAGCCGGAAGTATCCATTAGCACAACCGCAAAAAATGGCGAGGTCATCATTAAAGTAAAAGATAACGGTGTCGGGATACCCGATCATGTAAAGGAAAAGATCATGCAACCTTTTTTTACCACCAAACCGACAGGTGAAGGCACAGGTTTGGGCCTAAGCTTAACCTATGATATGGTAGTGAAGGGACATAACGGGAAAATTGATGTGAGTACCAAAGAGGGCGAGTTTGCCGAGTTCACCGTTTCGTTGCCCATAAACTGATCAAAACAGCATGAGAAAATTCATTAAAATATTATTACTGCTACTGATACCGGCAATAAGCATGGCACAGCAAAGCCACCTGGATAGTTTAAAAAAGGCCCTGCGCGCCGCGCGCACCGACTCGGTACGGTATTTACGTTTAAGCGACCTTGATGACTATTATGCGGAGATCAACCGGGATTCCTCACTGCATTATAGCGACCAGGCCCTTTCCATCGCAAAAAAAGACGGACAAATGCTGGATGAGGCGTATGCGTTAGATGGGAAAGGCTATATATTGATGCACTTAGGTAAATTCCCGGAATCCCTTGCCTGCTTCCAGGAGGCGCTTAAACTGATAGAAAACCTAAAAAACGAAAATAGTTGGTTTCGTTATAAGGACTATACACCACACAGGATGCAGCTGAGTATTTTGGCAAACATTCACCACGATATGGGGCACCTGATGGGTGCTACGAATAACATCGACCAGCAAATAGTCCAGTACAGGGAGGCAAAAAAACTGGCAAACGAAGCAGATGCCCGGGAATTGCTGGGACTGGTTAATATGAACCTTGGGCACGCCTATGCAAAACTTAACCGCCCGGATTCAACCTTGCTCATGGAACAAAACGCTGAAAGGATAATGAAGCAAACAGGATTTAAAAAATACCTGGGCTCTGTTTACCAGGATATTGGCGATGTTTATTTAAAAAAAGGGGATGCTGTTCTTGGGATCCAATATCTTCATAAGGCGATAAATACTAGTATCGAGCAAAAAAACGCCGCAACCGGCAGTTATGTTTACTTTGACCTAACCGATTATTATCTAAAAGAAAAACAAAGGGACTCAAGCTTGTACTATGCCCGAAAAACGCTTGATGTTTTGAATGCTATGGGCTCGAAACAAGCCAATGACAAGGCTCTTGAGAACCTTTACCAAAGTTATAAACTGGCCGGGAAAACCGACAGCGCCTACAAATACCAGGGCCTGGCCCTAACCGCCAAAGACAGTAGTTTTAAAGCCACCGTAAAAAGCCTGGCCGATTTTCAAAAACTCTCGTTCAAGGCGCAAATGCACGCGCAGGACCTGGAAAAGGAAAAAGCAGCTATTCAAACCCGTATCCGCACGTATGTATTGTTAGCGGCCATCGCGGTATTTATGTTGATCGCGGGCATATTTTACCGCAACAACAGGCAAAAACAAAAAGTGAATAATCTGCTCGCCCAACAGAACGAGGAGATCGTACAGCAAAAAGAAGAGATAGAATCGCAGCGCGACAGTTTGGAACAAACGCTTACCGACCTGAAAGCCACGCAGACGCAACTCATCCAATCCGAAAAAATGGCCTCGCTCGGTGAACTCACCGCCGGTATCGCACATGAGATACAGAACCCCTTGAATTTCATCAATAACTTCTCGGAAGTCAACAAAGAGATGCTGATGGAAATGAAGGAGGAGATCGCAAAAGGCAACATGGCTGATGTGAATGACATAGCAGACAGCGTTATTGCCAACGAAGAAAAAATAAGCCACCACGGAAAGCGTGCGGACAGCATTGTAAAAGGCATGCTCGAACATTCGCGCAACGCGAGCGGCCAGAAAGAACCTACTGACATTAATCAACTGGCCGATGAATACCTTCGTTTGAGCTACCACGGGTTAAGGGCAAAAGACAAAAGTTTTAACGCAGAGTTGGTCACCCATTTTGATCCTGCCCTGCCAAAAGTAAATGCCACAGCGCAGGATATAGGGCGAGTGCTGCTGAACTTGTTCAATAATGCTTTTTATGCGGTGAATCAAAAGCAAAAATCAGCCGGGGCAGACTATAAACCGGAGGTATCGGTATCTACCGCGACCTCAAACGGGCAGGTAATCATTAAAGTAAAGGACAACGGTACAGGCATTCCGGACGCGGTAAAGGAAAAGATCATGCAGCCCTTTTTTACGACGAAACCTACTGGCGAAGGAACGGGTTTGGGCCTGTCCTTAACTTATGATATGGTGGTGAAAGGGCACGGCGGAAAGATCGATATCAATACTAAAGAAGGTGAGTTTACGGAGTTTACTGTAAGCCTGCCCTTAAACTAAAATATTGAAAGACTTACGAAGTTTTAAAAACTTCGTAAGTCTGGGCCGAATTAAAAATTTAATGAAAGCTATGAAACGGATCAGCGTTTATTTATCACTTGTTTTTTGCCTGGCGGGGATTAGGCCGTGTTTTGCTCAGAACGATTTCGCCCACGCGGCCATGGATTCCCTGCAAAAAGTTCTGGCGACCCAACGTACAGCCAAGGATAGCTTACTCACTATCCAAAAACTGGTAGACTTTACACCAGTACGACATGATGAAACACTTGTGTATCCCGATCACCACAAAATGTTGCTCGATTTGAACGAAAAATTAAAATTGATCGACCCTGCGCCTTACCAATTGATGCTCGAGGGTAATAAATATTGGTCTAAACGCCAATACAACGAGTCGCTAAAAAGTTTCCAGGAGGCCGTTGAATTGTTTGACAAGCAGCACAAGATGATCTATCCCCTGCTGATCAACATGCGCATTCTTTATAATTTCCTGAACGACCAGGATGCGCGGCTGCACTATTTTCAGAAGAAGCTGGAGTATTACTTAGTGAATGGCCCATATGAAAATACTGCCCCCTGTTATCATGGCATTGCGGGTTACTACCTATACAAAGGCGCCTTTAACCAGGCAATCAATAATTATATGAAAGGCGCCGAAGTATTCATAAAGTTCCAGCCGAATTTTTATGCAAATGTTTTATATGTGCTCGGCATGACCTATAATCAATGGGGTAATTTTGAAAAAGCGCACTATTATGCCGGCCTGGCACTTCCGCTTTCGCAAAAACAAAAAGATACTGCTGGCATAAATTACTGTTATAATACGCTGAGCCAGGTTTCTTTTAACGAAGGCAAATACGATGACGCGCTCAAACTTGTAAACGAATGCATCCGGTTTATGAGTAAAAGGGTAACTCAAAGGGTTGCCAATATATTAGCGGGTAAAGCGGCCATCTACCTCAAGCTAAACCAGCCCGACCTCGCGCTGCCGCTTCTTAACCGGGTGAAAAAAATGACCGATTCGGCTGGCTTTAAGCTGGTGAGCGCCATTGGCTATACCGAGATTGATTACGAATACTATGAATATTACATAAGCAAGGGGAATACTGACGAGGCAGAAAAGTCGCTTTTATCGGCCTATCAAAAATCGTCCAACGAACAGGGCGTGCCCCTGCAATTAAAATACGCACGCGAACTGGGCTATTTCTACCAAAAGTACGGCCAGCCTGAAAAATCTGAAAAATATTTCGAACAATTTTTTAAAGCTTACGACGCACGGGAGGCGGGGCTGCATGATTTTAAAGTGGCCCAATACGAGATCGACAAGAATGACAGGGCACAGCGCGACCACATCAATCAACTGAAACAGGAAAAGGCCGTACAGGATTATGAATTAAGCCGGCGCAGTATTTTATTGGTGGTCTCGTTGGCTATAGTTGTATTGGTAACAGCGCTACTGGTGTTCATCTACCGCCAACTGCGTATCAACAAAAAAACATTGATAGCACTGCGGCAAACGCAGCGGCAGTTGATCCAATCAGAAAAGATGGCTTCACTGGGTGAATTGACCGCCGGTATCGCGCATGAGATACAAAACCCGCTCAACTTCGTCAATAATTTCTCCGAAGTAAACGTCGAACTTTTGGAAGAATTGGATGCCGAACTGAAGCGCGGCGAAATAGAAGAGGCGCTGGATATATCCAGTAACATTAAGCAAAACCTGGAGAAAATAGGCTTTCACGGCAAACGCGCCGATGGCATTGTAAAAGGTATGCTGCAGCACAGCCGCGCCAGCAGCGGGCAAAAAGAACCCGTTGATGTAAACATGCTCGCTGATGAATACCTGCGGCTGGCCTATCATGGACTGCGCGCCAAAGACAAATCATTCAACGCCGAATTGATTACTAATCTCGCCGAAAAACTGCCCATGGTACCGATGATCCCGCAAGACATAGGCCGGGTATTGATCAACCTTTTTAACAATGCATTTTATGCCACCCAGCAAAAGCAGAAAACGGCCGGCGCCAATTACAAGCCTACCCTGGAAATGACGACTGTGTTAGAGGAAGGCTTCGTCGAAATAAAAGTAAACGACAACGGCACGGGTATCCCCGATCATATTAAAGATAAGATCATGCAGCCATTCTATACCACCAAACCTACCGGCGAGGGAACTGGGTTGGGCCTATCCATGAGTTACGATATTGTGGTGAAGGGACATGGCGGGAAAATAGATGTGAACACCAAAGAAGGTGAGTTTACCGAGTTTATCATTCAGTTACCAGTTAATTGATCATCCCAATATGAGAATTCGTATTAAGCTATTACTGATACTGCTGATCCCTGCACTGGTGCATGGACAACAGCATTTGCCCGACAGCATCGCACGGGCTTATAAAAATGCCGCCACCGATTCGGCACGGTACGTAACAAGTGTGCAGGCCTATCTATATTTTGAAGAGATAAACAGGGATAGTGCACTCTATTATTGCGGCAAGGCCCTATCGCTCGCTCAAAAGAACAATAAACCATTGTCGATGGCAAGGGTCCTCTCCATGAAAGGCTATCAACTGACCGGTATGGGGCAATATGCTGAAGCGTTGCAATGCCTGCTGCAGGGTTTTGCCATTGCACAGGACCCAAAAAACGCAAGTAACACCTGGTTTTTGATACGCCAGTCCACGCCCGAAAAAAACCGGCTTTTAATGCTGGCGCTTATTCATCACATGTTTGGCGTCCTGATGGATCGCACGCAAAACACGGATCAGATGATCTTCCATTTCAAGGAGGCCAAAAGAATTGGCGGATCAATAAACAATGCCGGCAGGGTAATGATCGCCGATATGAACCTTGGAAACGCTTACATCGGCCTCAATAAAATTGATTCCGCTTCATTTTTTGAAGACGAAGCCCTGAAACTTACACTGCGATCCGCGCAAAAAAAGTACATCGGGTACATTCTGAGCTGTTTGGGCGATATTGCCCTGAAAAAAGGCGCTAAAGCTAAAGCGAAGCAATTTTATTACGATGCCGTCCGCACCTCTGTCCAACAAAGTAACATTGCTAACTTAACCCGGAGCTATCTAAAGCTGACTAATTTTTACCTGGGAGAACGTAACGGGGACTCAAGCCTTTATTATGCCAAAAAAATGCTTCAGACATTTAAAACCCTGGGGCCATCCATGAGCCAGCAGCTTAACATTGGCATAGCCTATCAAAATCTATATAATAGCTACAAGTTAAGAAAACAACAGGATAGCGCTTTCAAATACGCCGGCATGGCTATCGCTGCCAAGGACAGTATATTTAAAATACGGGTAGCCAGTTTGGCCCGGTTTCAAAACGAGTCGTTCAAAGAACAAATGCGCTTCCAGGAATTTCAAAAAGAAAGAACAGCGTTTCAGACCAAAGTCCGGACGTACGCTTTGCTCGCCGGTACGGGCGTTTTCCTTGTCATCGCCCTTATACTTTACCGCAACAACCGCCAAAAACACAAAACCAATATTGTCCTCGAAGGCACGCTTACCGATTTGAAGGCTACGCAATCGCAGTTGATCCAGTCCGAAAAAATGGCTTCGCTTGGTGAGTTAACTGCAGGTATAGCGCACGAAATACAGAACCCCCTGAACTTCGTGAATAATTTTTCGGAGGTAAATACCGAGCTGATCGACGAGCTGCAGCAGGAAATAGCGCGCGGCGATATGGAAAGTGTAAAAGCAATTGCCACAGATATACAGGAAAACGAGAAAAAGATAAACATGCACGGCAAACGTGCCGACGGCATTGTAAAAGGGATGCTGCAGCACAGTAAAGCTGATGGTGGAGCAAAAGAACCGACCGATGTCAATTTACTGGCCGACGAATTTATCCGGCTGGCTTATCACGGCTTGCGCGCTAAGGACAAAAGTTTTAACGCCGACCTTGTAATCAACTTTGACGAAAAATTACCGAAGATGAACCTGGTACCACAGGACATCGGCAGAGTGCTGCTCAACCTGTTCAACAATGCTTTTTACGCGGTTAACCAGAAGTCGAAAACAGAAGTACCGGACTACAAGCCGGAAGTTTCTGTATCAACATCGTCAGAAAATGGTCACGCGGTTATCAAAGTAAAAGACAACGGCACCGGTATGCCGGATAGCATAAAAGACAAGATCATGCAGCCATTTTTTACTACCAAGCCAACCGGCGAGGGCACGGGGTTGGGCTTATCTTTAACTTATGATATGGTAGTGAAGGGGCACGGGGGAAGCATACAGGTCAATAGTAAAGAAGGAGAAGGATCGGAATTTATTATTCAATTACCAGTTAATTAAGCCGAACAGATATGAAAGCAAAATCAATCAGGGGAAATTCAACCGAAGAAATTCAAGGGGAATTAGCTAAAAAAATGGCCGATGGTTTCAAGCCCACGCTGGCTATGGTTTTTTCGTCCGTCAAACAAGATCGCAAAGCGCTCGGCAAAATTTTTGACGACAACGGTGTTGCCATTTTTGGAGTAACCACCCATGGCGAGTTTATTGATGAAAATCTGACCAACGGCGCCATTGCGATACTATTGCTCGACATTAAAGCCGCACATTTTTTTGCTGTTTTTTGAGGAATTTGATGGTGGTAATTACCGCGAGACTGCACAGTCCATAGCCAAAAAGGCAGAGGAAAAATTTAAATCACCTGCTTTTCTCATTGCGGGCAGCAGCAGTATGAAAACCAATGCGGAAGCGTTACTGGCGGGGTTTGAAGATATTATCGGCGAACAGGCCAATGTGTTTGGAGGCATGGCGGGGGACGATTTTTCCTTTTCGGAACAATTTGTATTCACGAGCGATCATGAAAGTAACGATGGTATGGTCGCTATTGCCCTGGATGAGGAGATGATAACGGTTAAGGGCAGGGCCACCTGCGGCTGGAACGCTGTTGGGACACCCAAAACCGTCACAAAAAGCGAAGGCAGTCACGTATATACTGTGGATGACGTCCCGGTGCTAGAACTCACCCGAAAATTTAGCGGCCTCGATATTCGTTCACGCGACACCGTGGAAGTGGCCATTCAAATCGCGACTTCATTACCATTACAGTTACAAAGAGAAAAAGGCGATCCTGTAATGCGGCCTGGAATATTCGTAAATTTTGACGATGGGTCATTTATCTGCAGCGGTACGGTACCCCAAGGTTCAAAGGTGCGTTTCTCGCTCCCGCCCGATTTTGATGTGATG
>Ga0207116_10146_pt1 | contig 20312 bp, 25 predicted proteins | sample Alteio_BWMinHeat_44_FD_153550 | JGI IMG/M metagenome (GOLD analysis project Ga0207116, IMG submission 153550) | Enriched cells from forest soil in Barre Woods Harvard Forest LTER site, Petersham, Massachusetts, United States -... | ecosystem: Environmental > Terrestrial > Soil > Temperate forest >... | reverse complement strand
CGGCCTGGCGAAAGCCTCATGGATGGGGCCGCGGGCCAGGAATTCAACACCTTCCTGCGCGGCGGCGGATGCTTGAGGCTTGCCCTCCGGGGACGCCTGCTCGGGTTTCTGTGCCGCTACGAGACCAAACATCGCCCCTATCCCCAGTATTCCTAACCTCAGCATGAAAGACTTGCGGCACATGATCTCTGTCCTTTCTTTGTGATGTTTCCCTAACGTACATGCAAATATTCGGCCAATTCGTCACCCGCATCAGCAGCTTGCGCCCACGACTTTCGCCATCGGCATTACGGGGTCGCCGGTGCAGCGGCCCGGCCGGTGGGGAACCTAACGGCGACGCCCTCGCCAGGACGTACAGTTACCGTCTGCACCTGATCCATCCGCTGGCCGTTCTGCATCCATGAAGCACGGATCTCATACTGATAGGTGCCCGATTCAAGGGGCGGCGAGAAGAATTGGCGTACCGTGCCACGTTGCCCGGTTCGACTACCGTCGAAATAGACGTCGGCACTCGGCGGCACCGTAATGGTCAGATGGGCGGACATCGGTGCCGGGGCAGGGGCGTAAGCCGGGGCGGGAGCGTAGTCGTTGTCGTAGTTGTTGTAATTGTCGGGGCTGTAGTAGCCGCTGTAGTAGCCCTGAGAGCCGTACCCGTAGCCGCTTGAGCCCCCGTAGCCGTAGGAAGGATAGCCATAGCCAAGCCCATAGCCCGAGAAGGGGTAGTAACCGCCGTAGCCGCCGTAACCACGGCCATAATAGCCGCGACCGCCCTGGTAATTCCCGCCGCCTCCCTGCCAGCTAGCGCCGCCTCCGTGCCCGCCGCCGTGGCCGCCACCACCGTGTCCGCGCTGGGCCCATGCACTTCCGGGAACGGCGCTCCACAGTCCCATTGCCAAACCGAGAACCAAAGGACTCGACCAGGATTTCATGTAACGGATCATCGCTTCACCTCTTCTATGTCCCTTGCGGGACATGTTTGTTAGAGAACATGGTTAGATCGTAAACGTTCGTGGTCGCTGCCACCGTCCCAGCGCGGGCGAAAAAAAGCCGACGTGGCCGAACACGCTGAGGTATTCGACCACGTCGGCTTACTCATCAACGGGCCCCCCGAGTACCACCGGGTTGCCCTTCATCTAGTCGTCCGACGACTTCAAGTCATTTAACGATGTTTCGAGTCTCTCAACTCCTTATTTCTACTGTATCGCCGGGAACCGGCAAAGCAAGGGGCCAGCCCGGTTCCGTAAAGAGAGGCTGTTATTCATACCGTCAGCTAGCCCGCCTTCTGTACGACCCTCCCAGGAAAGACAACACCGCGAGAACGAGGAAGATGAAGAACAGGATCTTCGCCCCGTCCCAAGCCAGGCTTTCCACGCCCCCGTAGCCGAGGAAGGCAGCGATCAGAGCGACGACCAAGAAAAGGACAGCTAAACGTAACATGTCAAGTCTCCTTCAAAAAGGTTGGGTTCATTTAGCGAATCTCGAACTGGGCGCCCATGATTCTTGTCTCAAGGACGAAACTCCCTTTGGTGCACTTCCGCTCCATGCTTCCGTCGGAGCGCTGCCGGCGAGCAGGAACACTTGCACCACGGTGCCGGTCGTGAAGGCCTGCACGACGGCGCCGCTGGCCGGCTCGATTTCCGCGGTCGCCTCGCGCACTTCCATTCCCGTGATTCTTGTGATCTCCTGCCGCAGCGTGTCGGAGGAGTTGGCGAACAGCTGTCGATGGAACTCCTGCACCTGAGCGGCGCCTGCCGGACTCTTGGACAAGATTCTTTCGGCCGGCGACAACGCCTCGTGCAGCGTAATCACCAGGGTGCCCTCGCTCAGGACCACGGTCACCGACTTGGGCACGTGGTTGCCGGTTCGGCGCTGCTCGAAAGCGATTGCCGCCTGGGCGATCTGTTGTGCCATGGTTGATTGAGACTTGTTCATTGGGTTGGTCCCTCCTGTTTGCGACCGTCCCGCTCTATATCACGGGCGAAAAAAAACCGGCGTGGCCGAACACCCTGAGGTGTTCGACCACGCCGGTATACTCGTCAACGGGTCCCCCCGGCACACGGACCGGGGTTGCCATTCAGCTAGTCATCCGACGACTTCAACCGAAGTCTTTAGCAGAGCCAGTTAGAAGATCATTGAGGCTGCGCTGCTCTTTTCATTGTACGGCACATGATCGGCAAAACAAGGGGAAAGCAATGGATTGTGGTCTCGCCCAATATTATAATCCTACAGATGGACCGGGAAGCCAGGGCTCCGGTCGTGCTCTGAGGCGGCGCCCGTACGGGCACCGGACCGGGACTGGACCAGTTCGAGGTCACCATGAAGACACAAGGTGAAATCGAAGCCGCCATCTGCGAAGGGATGACACGCTTCGAACAGGAGTACATGGGCCGGGGGCCCAAGGACATTCATGCCCACCTGATCGGTGACCTGCTCGTGGTCCGCCTCCAGGGCGTCCTGACCGCAGCCGAACGACAACTGGTCAAGTCGCTGCCGGCCGAGAAGGGTCGTGACCTGCTCAAAGAAGTAAGGACGCAGCTGATCGAGACGGCGCGGTCGGTCCTGGAAGCGCTGGTCCAGGATGTCACCGGCGTCAAGGTGTTAAGCCTGCACCACGACATCAGCGTTTTGACCGGAGAAGAGGTGGTCATCTTCACCTTGGCCGAACTGCCTTCGTTCCGCGAAGCCAAGAAGAAATAAAATCAATGTCGAGGCTCTGCGCATCATCGCCGCGTTGGTTGGCGGAAAAGCGAGGTCCGCGACCGGCTGCATGCCCAGGACCCGCAGCAGCTGTCCTGTCGCAGGGGGCCTGCGACAGGACAGAAAAATCCTCACCGGCCGCGGCGGCTCCAATAATAGCCGCCACCCCCGCCGAACAGAAGCACTAACACGAGGATCACAATGATTAGCTCAATACCCATGACTTTCTCTCCCTTGGGCGAAAACGAGGCCGGCTTCGGCCCTAAACCATGACCGTTTCCGTTCGCACGCTGTATACAACTTCACTCGCGCACTTTTTTCACGGCTTCCTTGACCTTGTCGACGACCTTCTCGGCGACTTGCTTGACCTTGCCGACCGCCTGGTCGGTCTTGCCCTCGGCGCGAAGCTCGTCATTGCCTGTCAACGCGCCGGCCGCTTCCTTGAGTCGGCCTTTCACCACGTCTGTCTTGCCACTCATGATGGTGACTCCTGTTGCTAGAGGTTGTTGAGAAAACCGAGCAAAAAAAACCGACGTGTCCGAACGCCCTGGGGCATTCGAGCACGTCGGTTTACTGGTCAACGGGCCCCCCGGTACGTCCGAGTTGCCCTTTATCTAGTCATCCCGAAAGCGTCAAATCAATATTGCTAGGCGGAACTGCTCTCCAGCTCCTGACGCTGCCCTACGTTTCTCATTGTCATAGGTTCTCATTGCATAGATCAACGTCGCCAAAGGCGAGGCCGAAACCATCCGCTTCTTCCGTAGCGTTGCTCAGGCACCCCCACCGTGTCGATGCCCCCGTTCACCGCGGCTTTGGAACATCCTGTTGTTGTCCTGGTAATGTCTGTTCACACTCACATTGCCCTCCTTTACCTCCTTCTCAGCCTCCAGCCAGTCATGCTCGTGCTGCCCGTGCCAGCCGCCTCGCTGGACGAACTTCTCATGGGCCCGTTTGGCGATGGCTTCACGTTCGGTTCCGTTCATGTGGTCCTCCCTTTCGTCAACGTAGTGGAACACCAAAGACAAATCCCAAAAATCCCGCCGACGTTTATCAACAAAGCCCCTACTGCAGTCGCACGCCCGCTTTGTCGAAGCCGTCTTTCAAGGCCTCCATGGCAGTGCTGAAGCGTGTCTTGATGGCCTCATAACCCTCCTTGGACGCGCTCTGGAGTTCTTTCAGATCCTCGCGTGCCGACTCGGTCCGCTTGCTCAAATCGTCGACCGACTCGTTCATTCTGTCCCTGGCCTCGCCGCTCTTGGTCTTGGCGTTGACTTTGAGTTCAGCCAGACCGCGACCCATGGCCTCTAGCCGGGTTTCGGCTTGTTGTTGAAATTCGTCCCGGTCTGTTTTCGCGCCCTCGACCGCTGTCGTAGCCGTTTTCTCACCCTTGGGCGAGCGGAACAAACCGGTAACTTTGTCGCGGTCGTGCCTGATTTTGTCCGGATCTACCGTCAGGGTGAGGTCTGTTTTCTTCTCGCTCTGAGAAGTGGAGACCTTGAACCAGTCGAGGGCGAACCCGGCGATGCCCATTCCCGCGGCGATGAGCAACATAATCCCGATGAAGGTACGCATGGTCGAAACTCCTGACATTCCCGGCCTGCGAGGCAACCCCTGGGGGCCGCGCGCAAGCCGCTCGAGAAAGTAACTCAAACGTGGAACGTGCCTGTGAAGAACAGAACGATCACGATCACCAAGAGGACGGTTACCAGTCCGCTCGGGCCGTACCCCCAGTTCTGCGAATGGTTCCAGGTCGGCAAGCCGCCGACCAGAAGAAGGACCAGGACGATGAGAAGTAGAAGTCCCAACATAAATCTCCCTTGGCGGCCAAAGCCGCAGTTAAATGGACTGGACAGGCGAAAAAAAACCGACGTGGCCGAACACCCGCAGGTATTCGATCACGTCGGCTTACTGGTTCAACAAACCCCCCGGCCACGGCCGGGTTGTTCTTCATCTAGTCGTCCGACAACTTCGATTCAGAGTTTAAGGACTTTGAAACTCTCCAAAGTGATGTTTGTATTCTACAGCTCCGACCACGGAAAGCAAGGGCAATGTTCGACCCCGGTGATTATTTGAATCTTAGGTGGCAGGGAGTGAGACCGGTTGGGCATTTACCCTGTAGAAGGCGCCTCACGCCGCGGCGTTCGGTATCAGTCACGGAGGATGGAGCCGTCCTGGGTCCCGATTTCGCGGGTCCGTGCTGACTTGGACAAAGCCCTCTGCTTTGGGAACAACCGGTCCACCCGGCGGGCAAAACCGCCAAGGACTTGAGGAGCAACGCTTGGCGGAGGCGTTCCTGGCCCGTTTTTGAGCCCCTGGCGTGAAATAAGGACTGCCCAGCAAACCTTCTTTCGTTTGTCTTTGGAGTTGCCCCCATGAGCGCGCTTGCTATTCCTCTGATGCCAGCCGAAGGGCGACAGCCTCGAGTTACGAGAATCTCACCGTATGCCCTGCGTCCGGCCGATGGCTACCGAAGCGATCCGGAGGCATTTGGCGCTGTAGACGTGCCGGGCATCGGTCGCGGAGTCAAGGTCAGCCTTGCTTCGCAGAAGGAAGACTTTGAGCAGGTCTTCCGCTTGCTGGCAAGCAACTATCAGACAAGAGGCTACGAGCCTGCATCGGGAAAGCCATTACGCTTCACTCCTTTCCACGCTTTGCCCGAGACCACCGTCTTCGTTGCCAAGCAGGGTCGTAAGGTCGTCGGCACGCTTTCCTTGGTGCCGGACAACGCTATCCTGGGCCTGCCGATGGAAAGTGTTTACGCTTCGGAAATCAAGTCTCTGCGGGAGGACGGACGCAATCTCGTGGAAGTGACCAGTCTGGCAGATCGCGAGCTGAGCATCCGTGAGTCCGTTCCCGTACTGGTGACGCTGATACGGGTAATGGCGCAATTCGCCGCCGGCCAGGGCGCCCACACCTGGGTCATTACCGTGAACCCGCGGCACCGCCCGTTCTACGAGCGCATCATGGGTTTCATTCCCATCGGTCCGAGAAAGGCATATCCGGCAGTGCAGAACCATCCCGCCGACGCCCTTGCCGTAACGATGCCGCTTTTGGCGATCAACGCGCCGGCCATGTACCGGCAGCTTTTCGGCGAAACCCTGCCGCCCTCCGTATTGCGTCCGGCTTCAATGTCGGCAGATCTGGTGCGCTCGTTTGCCGCTGATTCGACTCAAACCGACCTGACAACCGTCGATGAGATTCTGCTCAAGGTAGAGCAGCGTGCTGCGAGGCAATGCTGCCGCTGACACGCTCCCAGACTCCCGAGGTGGTGCATCATGTGGTTTCTCGGCATCAAGGCCATGCTCTCCGATCGCGGTAAGCTAGTGACCTCCCTGGTGGGAGTAGCGTTCTCCGTGGTCTTGATCAATGTGCAGGGCGGCCTGTTACTGGGGTTGATCAAGAAGGCCAGTTTGCTGGCTGACTTTGGCCAGGCAGACATCTGGGTGGGGCACAAGCACATGCACAATGTGGACATCGGGACCTTTATTCCGGAGCGCTGGTTGTCTCGGGTTCGCTCGGTCGCGGGAGTCGAGCGCGCCGACCCGTACATCGTCATGTTTGCCCAGGCCGCCATGCCGGACGGCCGATTCGAAAATGTCATCGTGGTGGGCTCCGAAACGGGGAGCCTTCTCGGCAACGCCTGGTCCATGGCGGAAGGCGATGCCCGGGCCGTGCACTATCCCGAAGGAATACTGGTGGATGTGAGTGATGCCCCGAAGTTGGGCCACTGTAAAGTCGGCGACCGGCTGGAAATCAACGGCAACCGGGCCATGGTGGTGGGACTGACCAGAGGCATTGTGGGCTTCACCACCAATCCCTATGTTTTCACGACCCTGGACCGGGCTCGATCCCGATTCACTACCGGAATTCCCGCGGAACAGTGCTCGTACTTTTTGGTCAAAGCCAAACCCGGTGCGGATATTCGCGCATTGTGCGCCCGCATCCGCCAGCGCGTTCCGGAAGTCGACGTTTACGACAAGCATACCTACAGCCAAATGTGCATGGAGTTCTGGCTGACGCGAACGGGCATCGGCATCAGTTTCGGGCTGGCTGCGTTCCTGGGTTTACTCGTGGGGTTGGCGGTGGTAGCTCAGACGCTGTACGCCTCGGTGACGGAACGGCTCAAGGAGTTTGCCACCCTCAAGGCGATGGGGGCGGCCGACGGTTGTATTGGGCGTTTTTTGGTTGCCCAGGCCCTTGCCATCGCCGTAATCGGGGCCGTGCTTGGCATGGGTTGCGCCTGGTTTTTGGGCCACGCCTTGAGCTCGCCACGGGCGCCGGTGGAATTGACAACCGGAGCGGCCCTGCGCAGCATCGTGTTGATTGTGGCGGTGTGTGTGGCGGCAGCCTGGTTGCCTTACTGGCGCATTCGCCGGCTCGATCCCGCCGGCGTCCTGCGCAGCTAACAGATCCCACTATGAAACCTGCAATCTGTGCGCGCGAACTTCACAAAGGCTTTGGCACCGGCCTGGCGCGGACCGAGATTCTGCAAGGCGTCAGCATGGAGGTCGACCGGGGTGAGATCGTTTCTCTGGTCGGACCATCCGGAAGCGGCAAGAGCACGCTGTTGTCCATCCTGGGCTGTCTGTTGACGCCAGATCGGGGCCGGGTCGAGATTTTCGGCCATGATGTGCGTCAACTCCAGCCGGCCGCCTTGACCGCCTTTCGAGGAGAGAACATCGGCTTTGCATTTCAAAGCTTCAATCTGTTTCCGACGCTCTCGGCCCTGGACAACGTGCGTATTGCGCTGAGCATGCGTGGCGTGCCGCTGCGGGAGGCCCGCCGGCGCTCCTTGGACTTGCTTGGACAGGTGGGCCTGACCCAGCGGGCGTTGCTGCCGCCGCCCAAGTTGAGCACGGGCGAATGCCAGCGCGTGGCCATTGCCCGTGCCCTGGCCCAAGATCCGAAGCTATTGTTTGCCGATGAACCCACCGCAGCGCTCGATGCCGAAAATGGTCAAACCGTCATGGAGCTGCTGAGCAGGCTGGTGCATCACCGCGGCATGGCACTGGTCGTGGTAACACATGATAGTCGTATCTTCTCATACAGCGATCGCATCCTTCACCTGGAGAGCGGCCGCCTGCAAGGCGCCATGTCGATGCCCTCGCAGCGCGCGCTTCACGAGGAGTTTTTGGTATGAAGAAAGTGCTCTTGTTGGGCACGTGCCTGGTTGCCGTCACCGCCGTGGCCGGCCAATTATACTTTGCAAGCGAGGCAAGAGAGCCGGAGTCGCCGCGCCCGCGTCGCAGCTATGTCGGCGACGAAGTGGTCGCCAACGGCGTGGTCGAGGGAGCCCGGCCGGAGACGAAGTTACGGCCGCAGCTCAGCAGTGCACTTGCCGCCATCCACGTCCATGAAGGCCAGCAAGTCGCTGCCGGAGCTTTGCTCGCAGAGCTATGCAACGAGTCGCAGCAAAGTCGCGTGCGCCTGGCCCAGGCGGAACTGGCCAAGGCCAAAGCCGCCCTCGAGAAACTTCGCAACGGCGAACGCCGCGAGAAGCGGCAGGCGGCGGCGGCGGACGAACGGGCCAAACAAAATAGCTACCTGAATGCCGACGCCAATCTGCGGCGTTCCGAGCGCCTCCGTTCGGCCCAGGCGGTTAGCCAGCAGGGGTGGGATGTGGATTTCTTTGTGGTGCAACGGACCAAGGCCGAGTGGGAGCAGGCCAAGGCCGAACGAGCGCTCGTCGAAGCGCCTGCCAGGGCTGAAGATATCGCCGCCGCGGAGGCGACAGTCGCTGCCGCCCAGGCCCAATATCAGTGGGCGCAAGCGGAACTGGCCAAGACTCGGTTGCTCGCGCCCCGGCAGGGTCAGATCATGCAGATCTACGCCGAACCGGGCGAGATTGCCGGCCCGGATAGCCCTCAGCCGTTGCTCATCCTGGCCGACTTGAGCAAGCGCCGGGTTCGCGCCTTTGTTGAAGAGCTGGATGCTGCCCATATCCAGGTCGGTCAGAAGGCGGTTACCACCGTCGATGGCTTGCCGGGAAAAGAGTTCCATGGGACGCTGGCAGTTGTGTTTCCACGCATGGGCAAGCGTTCTCCGCGTAGCGATGCTGCCGGAGAATACAAAGATGTATATTTCCGTGAGGCTTTGATTGATCTGGAGAGCGGCGACGAACTGCCTCTGAACCTGCGTGTGCAAACGCGCATCCTCGGCTCCAAAGATGCGAATGAGTAGCGATCCGATGTTGCTTCTCCATTATGTCCGAGAGATGCCGAGAATCAGCCATCATGAACCTACCTCTTTATCTTGACGCTCTTTTCCTTGTGTGAGACCGGGCTGACTGTGACCAGCGGAGTTTGCGAGGAATCGCGCCAGGTCGTCTGCCAAGTCCGCCGCCGTTGCGTAGCGATCCGCCGGTCTCTTTTGGAGACACTTGAGGCAAATCGTCTCCAGTTCGCGCGGCACTTGCGGCTGTAGCCGGCGCGGCGGCACCGGGTCCTGGGTCAACACCTGGTGCAGCGTGTCCGCGGCCGTCGCCGCCTTGAACGGCGGCCGACCGGTAAGCAGGTCGTACAGGATCGCGCCCAACGAGTAGACATCGGCCGCCGGGCCGACGTCGTGAGTCTGGCCGGCGGCCTCTTCCGGCGGCATGTAACTGGGCGTGCCCGTCACGTCCGCGCTGCCCGTTCGGCCTGCCTGGTTCAGCCTCTTGGCCAGGCCAAAGTCAGTGATCTTGAGCGTGCCGTCGGCCGCGAACAGGACGTTGGCCGGCTTCAGGTCTCGGTGGACAATGCCGCGCCCATGGGCAGCCTGCATGGCCCGGGCCAGCACCTCCACCCATGCGGCCGCCTCGGCCGGCATCTGCGGCCTGCCTCGCACCCGGTCCGCCAGACTGCCCCCGTCCATGAATTCCATCGAGAAGAACGGCCGGCCGTCGTGCTGGCCCACCTCGAAGATCTGGACGATGTTAGGGTGCTGGAGATGGGCCAGCGCCTCGACCTCGGCGCGGAAGCCGGCCAGCTCTTTCTCCCCAGTGTGGCCGGCGAGGATCATCTTAAGGGCAACGAGCCGGTTGAGGCCGATTTGCCGCGCCTTGTAAACGACGCCCATGCCTCCCCGGCCCAGCTCCGCCAGGATCTCGTAACCGGGAACGGCCGGCGCCTCCGGGCCGGTTGCCCGCCGGAGCGTCGCCTCCTCGGCGGCCCGGGGAGGGAGGGCAGCCGCGAAGACGGCATCGATGAGTGCGGCGTACTCTGGCAGGCGCCGCCGGTACTCCTCCGCCAGCGGGCGCTCGCCGCCGCGGGCGCGATAGTGGAGGTCGAGCCAAAGCAGCTCGCGCAGCAAAGCCGGGCGGTCCGGCTCCGCGACATCCGCCAGGAAGTCCTCGATGCACGGCCCTGCCAGCCAGGCGGCTTCAAAGCGGTCGCAAACTGGGTCCAGACGCTGGGCCAGGTCCAGCGGCAACGTCTCGTTTAGCTTTCTCGGGCTCTTGTTGCCCATGCCTGGCCCTCCTCGTGCCAGAGTCCCCGGATCAACTGGAGCTTGCGCGCCACGGTTCGCGGCGAGCGGCCGAGCTTGCCGGCGACCTCATTGACCGTGTAGCCCTCCATTAGCCACACGGCGATGGAACGCAACTCGTCGCTGCCTAACTTGTGCAGCAGATGCTGGCACTCCTCGGCCAACTGTGCCGCGAACTCGGGCGTCGGCTCGTGCCCGACTACCTGGTCCAGCACGGCCTCGCCGTCTCGCTCGCCCCTGGCGAGGTCGGCCTCGGTCCGCACTCTCCCACCACCCCGCTTCTGCCGTAATTCGCCCCGGACCGTGCGGGCGACCTTCCAGGCCGTGAGCACTACCAGCAAGCGCCACAGGTCACTGCGGTCGTTGAGGTTGGGGAAGCGGCCTTGCTCCGCGCCGCGGCAGAAGCTGTCGAAGGCGCCGAGGGCCACATCCTCCTCGTCGGTTGCGCGGCGCGGCGAGCCGCGCAGCGACGCCCGGCCCCGCATGACCAGGAGCTGGAAATAACGCTCCCATAGCGGCTGGGCGGCCCTGCGGTCGCCGGCCTGGAGCAGGTGCAACCAGTGGGTGACAGAGCCTTCGGACGGCATTCGGCACTTCCTCGACGCCAGTTGTGAAGCAATGGGATATTTTACGGCACCGCAGGCGGGAGGACACCACAGACATTCCTGCATCGAGTCAAGGGGCGGCAAGGGCCGAGGATTTTTTTTGGTTTCAGGTGGCGGGAAGTCAGACCGGTTGGGCGTTTACTCTATAGAAGACGCCTCACGCCTGGCGCTCTGGGCAGCGGCCACGCTGATCCGTTGCCGGGTTCTTCGTCTGAAAGGTGGAACATATGAGTCGTATTATGCTGGCCCCGGAACGGGCCAAAGCCGTGGGACGACCCAACAACTGTGACGACACTTTCGCCCGCGTCTTCAGTGAAGTCCGCAGCGAACTCGTGAGTACCTTGTCGGGTGTGCTGGGCAATCACGACGACGCCCAGGATGCAGCCCAGGACACTTTCTGCAAATACTGGCGGGCGCGCCACGCGCTGCCCAAGATTTTGCACATGCGCGCCTGGATTTTTCGTGTCGGACTGAATGCAGCCAAGGACTTGAGGCGCAACGCCTGGCGGAGGCGTTTCCGGCCCATCACCGCCCTAGTGGCCCAGGACTCGCTCATCGACGATACCGCCGCGCAGACCCTGGAGGAAAAGGAAAACGCGGATCGATTGCGCCAGGCGCTCCTGGTGCTGCGTCCCCAGGAGAAAGCCGTCTTTCTCCTGCGGCAAAACGGACCGCTGAGCTACGCCCAGATCGCTGAACTTCAGCACAGTCCGGTCGGCTCCGTCAAGACGCTAATGCGTGCCGCCCTGCGCAAGCTACGGCAAGCGTTGGAGGGGAAATAGGCATTTCCGGGACAGGGGGACAGGAACGCTCGGTTTCTGCGCCTTTTGAGTTATAGGGCGGCGGCCAGTGCTGGCCGCCGGCCTCAAGACGACGCGGAGCGCACCGTGAATACTTGCAACAAACCTGATGGTAAAGATTTGCCCACCAGATCAACTTATTATCCCGAATCCTGGAGTTACACCGAAGCATTCTCCCGCCACCGCGGACTGATCACCGTCGCCGAGCAAGCAAGACTGAAGCAAAGCTGTGTGGCGATCATCGGTGCGGGAGGCGTCGGCGGCGTGCACTTGATGACACTGGCCCGGCTCGGAATCGGCGCCTTTCGCATTGCCGATCCCGATCATTTTTCGCCGGCCAACTTCAACCGCCAGTGCGGCGCCACGATTTCTTCCCTGGGAAAGAACAAGGCCACCATCATGGCCGAGCAGGCTCGAGCCGTCAATCCGGACGTGAAGCTTCAGGTCTTCCCGCAGGCGATCACGAGAGAAAACGTCGCGGACTTTCTCGACGGCGCCGATATCTTGGTGGACGGCATTGATTTCTTCGCCATCCAAACCCGGCGGTTACTCTTTAGCGAAGCTCGCCGCCGCGGCCTCTGGGCCGTTACGGCGGGTCCGGTCGGCTTCAGCACCGCCTGGCTGGTGTTCTCGCCGACCGGCATAAGCTTCGATGATTATTTTGACTTGTGCGACTCGACGCCCCACCTGGACCAGCTGATCGCGTTCGCCGTGGGCCTGGCGCCGCGGGCCAGCCACTTGCCGTACCTCGACCTGTCCCAGGTTAATATTGATTCGGAAACTGGGCCTTCCGCGGGCCTTGCCTGCAACCTGTGCAGCGGCGTTGCCGCCGCCGAAGTGCTGAAAATCTTGCTCGGCCGCAAACCCGTCCGGCCGGCCCCACATTTCTGCCAATTCGATGCTTACCGCGGCATCCTTCGCAAGGGGCGGCTCCTTTTCGGCAATCGTGGCCCCTGGCAACGCCTCAAACGTTGGTGGTTGCGAAAGAAATTCGCATGACCGCCTTTGGTACCGGCTAGAGGGGAGGACGTTGAACCTTGGAGGAGAAACAGCATTTCCGGAACCGGGAGACAGGAAGACTCGGTTTCTGCGCCTTTGAAGTATAGGGCGGCGGCCAGTGCTGGCCGCCGGCCCCAAGACGACGCGGTGCGCCGGTTACTTGCGTTCAGCGCAAATATCCAGGATCGTGTAACGTTCGCCTTCCTTCTCATAGACCATCATGACATGATCGCCGGTTTTTAAATCGCCGGCTTTGGCGGATTTGTCGTTGACGTTGATCTTGGCCGTGTCCGACAGTTGATACTTCCAGTCCTTGTTCTTGCCGTCCGTGACGACAAGCTGGTTGTCGTCGGCGGTCTTGATCGTGCCGTCCGCCAGAGCGGCATTGCGATAAGCGCCGTCGGAGTGCAGGAGGGCTGCCGCGCAGAGCTTTCCTTCTTTCTTTTCCCACAGCAGCCTCACTTCCGAACCTACCTTCAGGTCGGCGAATTTAGCATCCTTGATCTTGTCGCAGTAGATCTTGACGCCCTCCTGGACATGGTAAGTCCAGTCTTTGCCGTTCTCATCGGTCACGATGACCTGGTTCTTGTCCGCATCCATGCTCTTGATGGTTCCCTTGGTCGATTGCATGGCAAGCACTGAACCTGCCAGGCCAAGCACCAGGGCGAACGTACCCACCGCCAACAACCATTTCGGCAAACGGATCATTTGCTGACCCTCCTTGAAGAAAGTACAGGGCGAAAAAAAACGACGTGGTCAAATACCTTCCCGGTATTCAACCACGTCGGCTTACTCGTTAACGGGCCCCCCAAATCGGCAGGGATGCCCTCTATCCAGTCATCCGACGACTATAATTTTTGCTGAGGCAAATCCACAGATCGTGTAAGTTTTAACGTATGGGGACAGCGATTATAAACAAGGTCCCCGTTTCATTTTCGATTTTGCGCTCCACGTTCGCCGCCCCATCTTTCCTGCTCGGTGCAATGCGTCGCAGCGACGCGTGAACAAGAATTTCTGGGCAAGTCGTAAGATCGCGCCGGATTCGGAAGAAGCACGTCAGACCAGTTCGGCATTCAGATCGATTTCTGGATTATCGTCCAACTCGATACGGTAATCCAGACAGATCCAGTAACCGCACCCCGCGCACTTCAGACAACTCACGTCGGCCAGCGCATCAGGGAATGCGAAAACTTCCGTTGTAAGCACAGGGCGCATTTCGATCTGCAAGGATTTCGTGCCTCCGGTGGAGTTGGTATGTCCGCACTTGGGACAAGCCGTCGTGTTGGGCAAATCTGCCATTGGTACGCTTTTTTTCCTGACCGACATGGCTCATTTCTCCGTTCGGGCTGCCGAAAGACGGCTGCGAGTCTATCGCTCTAAGGCTACACGCCGCCGAAGAATCAAGCAAGCGCGGGCCATGGGAAGGGTCCTCAGCCTGCCGCCTCGCTGACTCCGCTCGAAGAATCCCCGGGGAACATACTCAAATGCAAGAAAAAAGGCTGAACACGCCCCGGACTTGCCGAACAGTCCGCCATCCTCACATCGTGCACGCGGCGGAACCGACCTGGGATGATCCAGGTCCTCCACGAGTCCGAAGGTGCTCGACCAGGAGCTGCGTTCGCCGGACAGCCTGCTCCGGTGGAGATGTTCGCGCACTGCCGTTCCAGAGTTATTATGGTCTGCTGAGCCGCGCGCCGACGCGGCTGAGCCCCTATTTGCCGCGCGGCGGAGAGGGCGGCGTTCTCCCCGCTGCGAAGGGATCAGTCGCTTTGAACAGGATTACATGGGCCGCGGACCCAAGCACGGTAGTAACAGCGCACAGCCGGGCAAGAAGAAATAGGCGTTCGGCATGAGAATCTTCAGGAGACGACTTCGATTTGGTTCTCGACCCGTTGCACCCCTTCGATGAGTGCCACGGTCGCCTGGGCGACTTGCTTGAGGAAGTACGTTGGAAGCCGGCCGCGCAGGGTGAGCACACCCGCGTGGAACTCGCAAGAGACGTTTCGCAAAGCCGGGTAGGCCTGGCTGCGCAGGCGACTTTCGGCCAGCTCGCCCGTTCCCATGCCACGTGCGACCGGGTTGGCGGGTGGATGCCGATTTGTGCGCTGGGGCTTGTCCATTGCTGCCGTCTCCGAGGCGCGAGCCAAGAGAACCTGTCAAACATGAGGGAAGTTCATTTTCCAACGGACGACGGCCGGATAACAGTCGGGGACAACCTGATTTCCAAAACAGGGGGCTCGCGCCCCCCGCTCGCCGTGCTCATTCGCACTTGACGGTGACCTTCTTCGGCTTGACGGTTTCAGCCTTGGGCAGGTGGACGGTCAGGGCGCCGTTTTTGAGCTCGGCGCAAATGTCCTGCCAGTCGATGTGCTCGCTGATCGAAAAGGCCCGGTAGAAATCGCCGACGCCGTATTCGGACAGCAGGTAATTCGCCCCTTCGTGGCGGGGAGCGCAGCGGCCATCGATGATGAGCTCGCCGTTGTCGAAACGCACGTCAACATCTTCCCGCTTGACCCCGGGAAGGTCGGCAAGCAACAGCAATTCCTCTTCGGTCTCCATGATGTCAACACGGGGAGTGTAACAGAGACCGGGCGTGACCTCCGGTTTAGCTAGCTCGGTCCGCTGTTCTTTCTTGATTGTGGGGCTGTTCTTCATGTGGTTTCTCCTTCATTCTCTTGCGTTTTGTGGTGCTGTTTTTTCTGTCACGGGAAAAGCCCTACTCGGCCTTGACACTGATGCGCCTGGGCTTGGCCGTTTCGCTCTTGGGCAAGGTAACCAACAGGACGCCGTGCTCGAAACGGGCCTCGACCTTGTCGGCATCCACGCTCACGGGCAGCGTGATCGTCCGGCTAAATGAGCCGAACCCGCGTTCTTGCGTGTGCCAGACGCCTTTGTTCAGCTCGCGCTGCCGGCGCTCACCCTGAATGGTTAACTGGTTGCCTTCAGTGACGTAGATTTCGAGATGGTCGAGCTGCATTCCGGGCAATTCCGCTTCGGCGTAAACTTTGTCGCGGTCTCCCCAGATATTCACCGGCGGATAGGATGAGGCGAGAGCCGGGCGGTTGTCCGCGGCAAAACGCTCGCGAACCAGCCTCATCTCTTCCTGAAACTCCTCCAATGGGCTCCACGAAAAAGGCTGCCAACGGGATACCAGCATCAGTTGCCTGTTCATCATGATCAAATCCTCGGTTAAAAAGTCAGGCGATCTCTGACCGGACCACGCGGTCCAGTCGGTCTCGCACTTATGGTCTTCGGCTTTTTCGCTCAGAACATCTGACTTGGCACACGGCCTGGGATGACCGCCGGCCGCTCATACAAGCCAGGAGAGATTTCGTTGTGAAGTCCACAATGGTGGCACTCCGTCCAACTCGGCTCCGAGGCATCAGGCTCAAACTCCAGGACGCCTTCGCCCTTACACAACCAACATCGGTAGTGATGCCGGAAGGGAACGTCGGGAGCAACCGCCACCACAGGGATATCGTGACCAATCGTGACCGCTTCCCCGGTTTTCATTGTCAAAACCAACATACGTACCTTCTCCCCATACCTAGAGCCAGGGGCAAAACAGGATAGGCGGCTTGATTCAGATGGATCAGGCGGCATGTGATGAGAGGGGCACTGAAAGAACTTTCAGTCCACAACCGCATTATCTGCTTGCACTCTAGGTCTGTCAATGCCAAAATGTTCTTTTCCGATCTCTAGACTCCTCAATTAGCTGTGCTTCTATCCGGTGCCGGAAGCGCTTGATGAACTTTTCCACCGATTGGAAATGATCGCAACCCGGCTGGTTGTGGTAAACGACCGGGGAATTTCGATCTTGCGACGATGGGCACTGGGAGGGGACGCGAAGCCTAGAGGCACCGGAATGATCTCTTGGTGCTCGACGATGTCACGGCCTGGAGCCGTTGTTCCGGCTGCAACCCCGGCCCTGGTGAAAGGCGGGCCGGCGACTGCAGAAGAGCCTTCATCGTCGACACAGAACAGCCAGCAGATCATTTGCCCAAGCGCACGAAGTCGATGAATCCTCGCTCGATATTCAGGCCGGCGAGCCGGACCCTGATCTGATCGCCGACCTTGACTCCCTCTTGCCCGCTCACCAGCATTCCCTCGGCAGGAGGCTTCAGCAGCCGAACCCAGGTTCCTTTTTCGGAGGCGCCGGTGACCAGGGCATCGAAGGTCTCGCCAATCCGGCCGGAGAGGAACTGGGCCGCAGCGGACTTGCGTACCTGACGCTCCACCTTCGCGGCTGCATCTTCCTGCTCGGTGCAATGCGTCGCCAGCGCCGTCAACTCGGCAGGACTGTAGGGAAGCTTGCTTCCCGCCAGTGCGGCTTTCAGCAGCCTCTGGGTAATCAGGTCAGGAAATCGGCGGTTCGGCGCGGTGGAATGGCTGTATTCGCGCACGGCCAACCCGAAGTGTCCCGCCGACTGTTGCCCGGGGATCTGAAGGACGTACTCGCCGGCCCCCAGCAACTTGACGATGGTCAGCGACAGGTCGGGGAAGCGCAGCGGGTCCGCCAGGCGGCGCCGCGCCAGAAACGCCGACAGCGCCTTGGAATCGGCAGCGGCGGGGAGGGTGTCAGCGAATCCCTCGGCCACCTTACGAATGGCATCCCACCGTTCTGGAGAGCGAACGATGCGCCTTAGTGCCGGGACGCCATGCTTGTCAAGAAACTGCGCGGACACCCCGTTGGCCGCGATCATGAAATCTTCGATCAACTCCTGGGCCCGGTTCTTCCGTTCCAGGCGCAGGTCCACGATCTGCCCGTCCGAGAGTACCGCTTCCGGCTCGATGGTCTCAAGGTCCAGGGCGCCGTGCAGGTAGCGCACCGATCTCATGACCTGGGCGATCTGATCTTGCATCCGCAGCTGTTCGTCCAAACCCTTGGTCCCGGCGATCCTTTCGGGCATCTTGTCCTTGCCGTCCAACCACGCCGCAACGCTGCAGTAGGCGAGCTTGGCGTGGTTTTTGACCAGGGCCCGGTACACCTGGGATTCCTGAATGGATCCATCGGCAGCCACGCCCATCTCGATGACCAGGGCAAGCCGGTCCGAGTCCTCGCCCAGTGAAGTCAGGTCGGTAGAGAGTCTTTCCGGCAGCATGGGGAAGATCTCAGCGGCCGTGTACACGGAAGTCGTGTTGGTCCCGGCGTGCCGATCAATCGGCGACCCGGGTTTCACGATCGCATCGACGTCCGCAATGGCGACCAGGACTTTGACTCCGCCCGCCGTGAGCCTTTCCGCCACGGTGAGCTGGTCCAGATCTCTGGACGTATCGTTGTCGATCGAACACCAGAGGCAATTGCGGAGGTCACGAATCGAGTGATCCGTTTCGCGTGCCGGCCCCCGGATGCCATTCAGTTGCTGAATCGCATCCGGAGAAAAGTCCGGTTCGAGCCCACGATCGGTCATTGCCTTGTGAGCGATGGCGCGAAGGTCATTGGGGCCGCTCTGCTCTTTCATGCACGCAATCTCCCGGGGACTTCTGCCGGCTACCCGGTCGTTTCAAAGCGGGCCACGATGACGGTGATGTTATCTGGGCCGCCATGTTCGTTGGCTTCGGCCACAAGACGCGCGCAAGCCGTCCGTGGCTCGTGTTCGGCTTGAAGGACGGCGGCGATGCGGTCGTCGGGGACCACGTCCCTCAGGCCATCGGAACACAGCAGGAGGGTGTCGTCCAGTTCCAACTCAATCCGGTGACATTCCGCTTGCATGCCCGGCGCATGACCACCCACAGCGTTGGTAATGATGTGGCGGAAGCGATGGTGCGCCGCTTCTTCCGGTTGAAGCTGGCCCAGGCGAATCATCTCTTCAACGAGGGTGTGGTCGTGGGTCAGGCGATGCAGGTGACTTCCCCGGAGCAGGTATCCACGGCTGTCGCCGACATGGACCAAGAACAGCCGGGAACCCAAGTTGTAGGCTATCGTGACGGTGGTGCCCATGCCCGCAAGTTCGGGGTGCTGCGCCGCCTCCCGGCATACCCTGGCATCGGCTTGTTGCAGCGCCGTCTGGAACTCTTTCAATACGTTTTCCTCTTCAGCGCCCTTGAGCCGGAAGAACCATTTGAGGGTGTTGAGGGCGAACGCTTCAATGGTTTGCACCGCCAGAGCGCTCGCCTGTTCACCGGCCTGATGCCCTCCCATGCCATCGGCCACGATAAACAGGTAGCCGCGCTCGTGGGCGTACTGGGTCTGCGGCTGGGGCAGGCTGGCATACTGCACCTTCATGGCCTTGGTCAGCTCGGCGACGAGGAACTGGTCTTCGTTCGAGAGCCGGACACGCCCGGGATCGGTAAGCCCAAAGCTGCGCACGACCAGCGGCCGGCCTGAGGATGATGCGGAGGGTGGGGTGAGCTCTGGAAGGGTCGTAGATTCGCTCATGGCAAAAGCCCCTCCGGGTTTGCAGGAGAGTCCACGACAAACCGTGCTTTTCATTGTACACAGCCCACGGCCCGGAGGCAGAACTGGGCGAACGAAAACAAGTTCTCAAGGCATTCCGTTTTTTGCGAAGTCGGAAGATCATCGAGAAAGTGGCACCGAGATGGAACGGGAGAAGAGCACCGGCGAATAATCCATTTAATCGTCAAACTTTCCCTCTCCGGCCCATAGGCTGTATCTTGCCTTCCCAGCTCCGGTCCATAGTTTAAATCAGTCTGGGAATAACCCGGACGACTTAATTAAGAGCAAGCCGGCATGAGGGAACATGCAAATCTCCTCGTGTCGGTTTTTTTGTTTCTGTAGCCTGTGGCAAACAGAGGAGAGGTCGATGGAAAGTCGCCCAGGGGGTCATCTCCGATACTCGTTTTTTTGAAAGGAAACAGGATGGGTATCTCTTTGTTCGGCAACGGGTTTGGGTCGGAAAAAAGGTCGCGCGGGCGACAGAGGCGTCCTGCCCGGTTCCGGCCGCGGTTAGAGTTCCTGGAAAATCGATTGGCTCCTGCGACGCTGCACGTGGGTCCTATCGGGGAACCCTATGCTTCCATTGGAGCCGCGGTCACTGCTGCTAGCTCGGGTGATACCATCGTCGTCGATCCGGCGACCTACCATGAGCACGTCGTCATTAATAAGTCGCTCACCCTGCAGGGCGCCAACGTCGGGGTCAACCCGGTTACTTCTGCCCGCGGCGCTGAATCGGTCGTTGACGGCGACCTCACCGACGCCCCGTTCGACATTGCGGCCAACAACGTCGTTATTGACGGCTTCAAGATCATCGATGGGCAGAACGGCTTCAACGCCGGTATTGCTACCACTTCAGCGGTGAGCGGCTACACGATCGCCAACAACATCATCACCAACAACACCATCGGCGTATACGCGAACTCCTCGGCCGCCGCCACGATCCAAAACAACGTCTTCGACGGCAATAACCTCCCGGGACCGGCCGGCGGCGCCGGCATCTACTCGGACCAGGGCACCAACGGCCTGGTCGTCACCGGCAACGAGTTCAAGAACCATACCCAGAACGATCCGATCATCTTCGGGACCACCGCTTCGACTTCCAACATTAATCTGACGGTCACCAACAACTCCATTCACGATAACATTTCCGGCATCTATGCCCTGGGTATCTCCGGCGGCTCGTTCGAGTGCAACACCATCAGCACGGCTGGGACAGCCACGGGTCTCACCTTCGGCGGGTCCGACACGAACATCGACGTTCTGAATAACGACTTTAGCAACAACGCCCGCGGCCTGCGCATCGCCAACTACGGCGACTTTACCGGCGTCACCGCCAACAGCAACATCCGC
>Ga0207116_10145_pt1 | contig 20465 bp, 15 predicted proteins | sample Alteio_BWMinHeat_44_FD_153550 | JGI IMG/M metagenome (GOLD analysis project Ga0207116, IMG submission 153550) | Enriched cells from forest soil in Barre Woods Harvard Forest LTER site, Petersham, Massachusetts, United States -... | ecosystem: Environmental > Terrestrial > Soil > Temperate forest >... | reverse complement strand
ATTTCGACCGACTCGCCTTGCCGCTCGATGTGACCATGGTAATAGGAGGCGTGCGGAATTGCCTCCCACTCGAACCTAACTTCCTTGGCCTGCGCCCTGTCCCAGTCCAAGCCTAGAGCAAGTATGAGCCCCAGCTGGCAGGCGAGCAGCGACAAAACTAGGTTTTTGGGCGTCTGTTGCGTTTTTGACATAGCCTTACAATCATGGGCGAAAGTGGGACATCTGGCAAGGGGGCGGGGCAAGCAGTCGACGGCCGCCGACGGTTTGGGGTCGGCGGCTCGAGGCAAAGTTTGATCCAAGGCGTTTGCCGATGGCTAGTAGCTTAAAACGCCTTCGCGTACTGCGTTTCTCACCTCGAACTCTTATGACCATCGGCCAGGTCTCTGCAAATGACCAGATCGCTTGCCGTTGCCATGCCGAGGTGCAAGGACTTGGGACGTTAAGTCGTGACTCCCATCTTTGGCGTTCAGCTGTCTAGAAGCGCACGGAAGCATTGGGCAATGAAGTCACGTTTACCGGACGGCCCGAGAATGTTGTAGTTGGATTGAGTCATCGTTGATGACCGGCCACATATGCAGCTGGATGTTGCCGGGTTCCACTGAGCAAAAGCGTTACCGAAGTGAATAATCTGACATGTATCCTGCAATGCGGTTTGAGCCGTGTTGGCAAGAACCGTCGTTGGTGAACCGCTCGTCAGATTACCGTTCGCAGAATTAATGGGGTTCCCACCGGTCCCCAATAGGGAGCCGGTCGATCCCGTTTGCGGGGGAAATCCACCGAGCGTGGGTGCGGCATTGTTCGTCAAAATTCCCGTTTGCCCGGAGGGAGGGAGTCGGGTCGGATCAAAGCCGTTGATACCGTTGATACCGTTGATGCCATTCGTGGGCGTATTGGGCAAAACGGCGAGGACTTGTCCCTCTGGTGCCCCGGTGGAGCGGTTGAACGTCCACATTTCCGCAACCGAGGCGCTCTTACGGATCATGAATTGAGCTGGACAAGCGTTTTGCGCAAAAATCGTCGCGACGTTATCGCGGATGAGTTCTCCGCAAGTGTTGTAGCATTCACCGCCAGCGCTATCGAGATTATGCATTTGTTTATAAGCGAGGGCTGGTGTGTGATATTGATCGTCCTTTTTGAAGATTCCACACGTACCGGGTGTCCTCGTATGCCAACAGGTGCAGTAGTTGTTGTAGATGGCCGGACAAATCTTGGGTTCCGCCGCTGTTCGGTTGCGTGGGGGTAATTGAAATGACTGCCCTTGAATCGCCATTCCCCAACCCACACAGAGGCATCGATTACTGGTCTTATCAAGGACCGCGCCGTGTGAGATACAGGCCGCCAGCGCCGTGCGTTGCGTGACATCCCGGCCGGCAGCCGCCATGTGCGCGGCATGAAGAACATGATTTTGGCTATCTTCCGTGATGCGTGGTTGGTCGGCGAGTTTGAGGCCAGCGGCGTTGGTACCTTCGGCGCCAGGGGCTTTATTCCCAGGCGTGCCGCCGCTGCCCTCGGCACCCTCGAGTGCAAGTTGATCGGCCGCCGGTAACAGTTCAGTATCTGGAACTCCCGTGGGGGCGGGCAGCTCGCTCTCGCCAGGAATGACGTTGTCGGTCAGCGCCAGAGTTGGCGGCGAACCGTCCGGGTAGCCGGAAAGAACGTTGAGTAGCTCGGTTTCATCATCCGGGATGGAGTAGTCAAAGCCGTCCGGACTCGAGCTCAAAATGGCTCCCGTGTCCGTGCCATCCTCACTCTTGACCGTGCTTTTCTGTCCCAGTTTGCAAGCAACCACTAGGCACTGGGCTGCCGCCAAGATCATGATGCTAGCCGTGCAACGGTACGCTCTTGAGCGGATCATTATTGACTCCAAGTGATGACGGACGGTGGCAGGGAGACTGCAGCGCGACCTTATATAGAGAATAAGCCAAGACTCTTGCGGACCAAAGCTATTGGCGACACGCGTGGCTTGATGATTGGGGAAAAAGCGGCAAAAACGTCTCACAATTTCGTTTGTTCACGGATAGACTGGGCCGCCTCCGCGTCCTCAGCGGCAACCTCTGGCTAGGGACGTCTTGGTCTTGCTAGTACCGCTCGCCCTCCATTCGTACCGGATGCGACGGTCCCAGACGACGATGCCGGCGTCGCTTCGCCAGTCACGGGCCTTCAGGCCCGCTCCTTCCTCGCTCCTTGGCCTCGCCGGCCGGTCCTCGTTGCACCCGATACGAATGGAGGGCTCGAGGTACTAGACTAGCCAAGGAATAATCTGGGTCACTTGGTACGTCGAAAGCAAGTGACCAAATGATCGTCGACCATGCCACAGGCCTGCATGTGGGAATAAATCACCGTCGGGCCAACGAATTTAAAACCACGGCGCTTGAGATCTTTACTAAAGATATTGGATAAGGGTGTCGTTGCTGGGATGTCGCTGGGCTTGGACCACTGATTGATAACCGGGGAATTGTTGACGAAGCTCCAGAAATAAGCGTCAAAACTACCGAACTCCTTCTGTACCCCGATAAAGAGTTTGGCATTGTGAATAGCAGCGGCAATCTTGAGCCGATTACGGATAATGGCAGGATTGACCATGAGGGACTCAATCTTGGCGGCGTCAAAGCGCGCAACTTTGACTGGATCAAAGTTAGCAAACGCTTGGCGATATCCTTCGAGCTTACGCAACACGGTGAGCCAGCTAAGCCCGGCTTGGGCCGCTTCAAGTATCAGGAACTCGAAATGCTTCTTGTCGTCATGAACCGGGTAGCCCCATTCCTCATCATGGTACTTGATATAAATTGGATCGCTGGTCACCCAGTGACAGCGCTTTACGCCACTATCTTCGTTTGGGACCGTCGATTGGCCGACACTCTTTGGTCGAGCGCGTTTGGTCGATTGATTCCGGGCACCACCCAGCGAAGGTAGGTGACCCGATTTTCGAGTTTTAGACTTCATGGACTCGTGAAAGTTCCAGCTTTGCATGCCGACGCTGAGTTGTCCCATTCAGCTTGCACGGAGAAGGTCGAAGCGGGACCTTTCAGCGAGGCACCTTGCCAGGCGCAAAGATCGCCAATCTCGTTGCCATCAGCACGAATCCAAGCGGCAGGAAAGGCTATCGGCGCACCGCTTATTGGACAGGCGGCGTCAGTTATCGCCTCGGCCAACTCGTGTGAAGCACAAATCGTCGTCGCGGCGAACGCGCCGCTACCGCCGCCGCAAGCGCTAGGACAAGAGCCAAGGTCAGGCATCAGCGCATAATAGATGTTGCCAAATTTGGGCGAGCTGAACCTTTCGTGGTCGGCGCACCAACGCACGCAAGAATCACCCCAACTGATACTCAGGGTCACCGTTGGAGGGAAATGAATCATATAAAGGGTGTTGGCATCTGGCGCAGGCAAATGGCCTTGCTCGATCTGGCTGCTCAATTCTTGTTCGACAGCCGCCTGACTCAGAGTTGTGGCGGTATTGAGTGGCGTTATCGTGACCACTCCGCCGAATGAGCCTCTGCCGATATCTTGAAGGGTGCCATCGCGGCCGTCGGCAGCCTTGCCGTGAGTATTGTACTCTTGGAGCCAGTCCATATAGGTGCTGTTCACCAATGCTTGATAAAATGGTCCAATCTGACTTTGTATTTCCGCATCGACGTTTGCTCCCCACAGCACCGCATAAACCTTGGCATGGCTGAGCACGGCGCCGCCGAAATACGGGACATTGCCAGCCTCAAGAAACCGTGATTGATAATAGTCCGGAGTGAAGAGTGGCTTGTGCTGAGCTAGTAGCTGGGTCGATGGTAGAAGCGACATGCCAATCAGTACGTGGCGAACCCATTGGCGCATATCCAGCCCTCCTGCGGTTTGGTGTCATCTCTTTATTGGAGCGCAATTTCTACGCCAATAGTATGCCACCTCCTGGGTTGGGGCAATGTGTCAATGACTCCTCGTTTGTAACGGGTCATGCAATCGGGGGCCGGCCATCCGGTCGGTGAGCGAATGGCACTTAGTTAAGCTCTAGCGCCACTCATGAGACAAACAATTTAAGGCTTTAGCCAATATAAATGCCTCCTTGGCGATAATTGGGTTGCTCTAAGACCCAAGCCAAGGAGGCTGCTATGACCATCCGAATATCGCACGATAAACTTAAAAATTGTCTGAATCCCGAACGAATTGAGCAAGTCGCTCAGCAGTTCGAAGGTTTTTTCAAAAAGGATTTCATCGAGCAAGCGCTCGATGAGGAAGGAGTCAAGTTTCGCCACCGCGATTTTCCTCCTCTTGAAACGACATGGTCCTTTGTCACACAAGTTTTGCAGCAGGATCGTTCCTGCCGCCAAGCCGTTGCCGATACTATAGCGGCTCGTGAAGAGCATGATCTACCGACGCCGTCCGCGAATACGGGTGCATACTGCCAGGCACAAAAACGGTTGCCCGAAACCCTAATCGTTAAGATGACTCGGCATATCGTGGAGGAAGTTGATGGCAACCAGCAAGCAACTCGTTGGCTGTGGAGGGGCTTTAACGTCAAGCTTATCGACGGCACAGTTGTCGATATGCCTGATACCCCTGCCAACAGGGCAGCCTTCCCTTCGGAAACGCTTAAAAGCGATGACACACCCGCTGGAGCTTTCCCGCAGGCACGAATCGTCGGCATATTTTCTTTGGCGGTCGGCCTTCTGCTCAGTCTCTCAATCGGCCCTATCGCCGGCAAAAATTCCTCAGAAAATGTTATGGTAAACCAGCTCCTAAAGGACTGCCACAGTGGTGACCTGCTGGTCTTTGACCGCTACTTTACCGGGTACTTCAATCTCGCTCTGATGCTCGCCGGCGGCCTGGCATTCGTCTCCCGTCAACATGCCTCGCGGTGCTACAACCCCAAAGCAAACCGCAAAGCCAACTTCGCTATCGTCAAGCGCTTTAACAAGCGCGATCGACTTATCAAGATCGAAAAGCCATGGCGACGGCATGGTACTTGGTGGACAGACGATGCAGACGTTTATGATGGCGCTCCCGATGCCTTGATCCTGCGAGAGATTGAGCTGACGGTGACTCGGCCAGGCTTTCGCACACAGAATATTGTGATCCTGACCAGCCTCTTAGACTCAAAAGCTTATCCAGCCAATGAAGTGGCGGAGGTCTATAGACGCCGCTGGGCGGTTGAAGTCGATCTGAAGTCGATGAAAAAAGATTTGAATATGGCTCGCCTACGTTCGAAAACACCGTCAATGGTCACGAAAGAAATTTGGGTCTATACCTTGGCTTACAACCTTATTCGGACCCTAATCCGACAGGCGGCGTGCCTGCTGGACATCAATCCAATCGAGTTAAGCTTCAAAGCTGCCGTGCAATTTTTTCTGGCATTTCGCAAGTTTCTTTATCACCTCAGAGATAAGGCTAAAAGGCTTGTATGCTTCGAGAAGATCCTTGCTGCGATAGGATCATATAAAGTCGGTAATCGCCCTGATCGAGCCGAGCCACGGGCGGTAAGACAACGCAAGAGGAAGTACCCAACCTTAACTGAAGCTAGAGCAGTAGCTCGTAACAAGCCTGAACATTATGAAAGAATTCACGGCCATCCTGAGCGACGGCGTCTCAAAGCGCAGGACACCATGCCACAAATCCTAAAGGCCTATTCGGGCTTGGGAGGCGCTAGAGCTTAACTAAGTGCCATTCGGTCGGTGAGCCGTGAGCCGTCATTGGGCCGGAGTCTGGGAGTCGGAGATTCGGGACGGACAATTCGCGTAGGTCGCTCGGTACTGAAGTCGAACATCCGAGTGACGCCGTTCCCTGTCTAGCGCGAGGCGCGAAAAAAACCGAGATTTAAAAAGGCAATGAGGGTTTTGGGACCCTTGCGGCGCACGAGTTCCGCAATCTTATGCCTAGTTTCCGTAAGCAGCTGGGCAACCCTCTGGTATTCATCTTCCGATAAAATGAGGCAAAACGCGTCAAAATGGGCGTCACCGCCATCACCTTCTGACCCGAGGAATTCGATGGCCCGCTTCCATGCAGCAATATATGCATAGTTGACGACCTTGTCGTGTTTGAGGACGATATCGTGAGCCTGGCAGTGATCCGCTTCGATGGTGATCGCGCCCATTTGCTCGAGCCTCAACAGGGCGCGTCTGATCCTGTCACCGCCGACGCCCCGCTTGCGTAGTTTGGGTGCAATCCACGCCGGGTCCGGCCGAAAGCCATCGACCCCGACGAGGCTAAATATTTCCCACATCAGGACGTCGTTGAAGATCGCTGAATACTTCGTTTGACCATACGTCAGCGAGAGCTTGCGATAGTTTAATAAGACAGAGTCGTAATATCGTTGCAGCGCCGGCGTGGTCGCTTTGTCGCGCATGACCAAGGTCAAAAAGTAGGACAGAGCCGGCTCTTTGAAGCGCAACTTCTGCGCCAGGAGTCTGGCTTTATCGATGTTAAGGGAGCGTTTGCCGCTCACGATCAATTTAAGATAGCTGTCCGAGGCCCCGATGAGCCGCGAATAGTAAATCAACGAATGGCCGCCGCCTTGGCTGCGACGCGCCTCGATGCAGTCGCGGATGAGCTTGCGGAAGTCGTTGTATTGGGAAATCTCCCCAGCATTCATGGGTACGTCTTGTACCCACAAACTTAGCGCTGGGCAAGGTGTAGCTAGGTCGCGATCTTCCTGAAGAATATAATAACGGGAGCGGCCATGCCGGCCGCGGTCGAAAGGGGACGTGATGGAACTGAGCAAAATTTCTCAGATATTGGTACTTTTGGGCAGCACATTAGGGGCTGCTGCGCCCATGGCGGTCGGGGTTGAGGATGATCAAGGCTGCGCCAACTGCGAAGCCACCGTGGTCGTCGATGCAGCTAAGGCGCAAGACTACGCTACGGCCTTGATGGCGATTGATTCGATGCCGCTGCACGCCGTCACGATTGACGCCGGCCGATCTGGCGGCACCGCGCGACTGCTCGTGATGCTGCCGCCTGCGTATGCGCAGCAGAATTCTCTGAACTCATTCGATGTGGCGAAAAAGCTGGTTGATTTGACTCAGATCCCCACTCTCGCCGCTCTCTCGATCACCGCCACTTGGGATAGTCCTTTAGACCAACGTGATTTTTTGCCGCCAGCTGAGGACGGCTTGCCCGTCGTGACCAATGTTGGAACAATTGGCCACTAAAATCTTCATCCCGCTGTGCGAAGGTCGGCTGGTGCACCAGCCACCTCCCCGGGACCTTTGCTCGTGGGCTTTTGGGGGCCTACTCCAGACTTCCGCTGAGTGAGGCAAAGGCCGCGTGTCGCGGACGCAGCCGAGCTTGAGGGGAAAGCGGAGGAGGCCCCCAATAGAGGGATGAACGGAGCCCGCCCCAATGAGCCGTCCGGCCATGATGACAGCGAGGTTGGCGGCGAAATCGGACTTTCAAATCCACCCTCTAGCCCTAAGGCCGGAAAGTGGTCGGTGCTTTCAGATCGAAAACGTCATCAGCTCTCGGTCGCGCCGATGATTCGGTCCCCTCGGGTTGAAGGGACCTATCGCTAGGACCTTTATTGCCAAATGCCGCCGATGGAGGCCGCGTTCGAATCGGCACCGGCCAAGTTGCCGAGGCTGAGGCCGTCTTCTATGGTGCGGAGCAAACTATAGTGATCCGCCCGGGCACTGTATGTGGACCCTGGTTTCACCATGTCACCATAAAGGCTTGCGTAAATGATGTTGCCGCCCGACGCCGTGCTCTCGTCAAATGTGGTGATGAGGAGCATTCCGTCCATGAAATTGCGATCCGTGAGTAGGGGACCGAAGGCGCCGGAATACCAGTTGTCGGCATAAGCAAGGTTCGTGTCGTGCGCATCATTATCGAGGTTGGGCACGTAAAACGCATAGTCCGGCAGTTGGCCGTTGGCGATATCGGTCGCCATTTGGGTCGCGTTCACGATATTGGCGCAGCGCTGAGCGTCACCGGAGATATCGGTATAACTTATGAATGGGTTATGCTTGCGAGCATAGCGCCCGCTCGTCGTGCCAGTAAAGCAGTTGCCGGGGTAATCTTCGGCATAGACCTTCCAAGTTTTGCCCTTAGCCTCAATCAAGTCAGCAATGTTTCTGGCGCCAAGGTTGACAGGAGTGTCATTGGCCACGCCTTGCTTGCCGCCCGAGGTGAGAGCGATGTAGTTAGGTTGTGACGGATGGGCCTCGGCATGGAAATCAGAAAAAGCCGCGCCACCCTGCGCCAACTTGGCAAAAAAGGGCTGCTGTCCGGAAGGGCCGGCATCTTCATTTTCGAAGATGACAATCATGACATGCTTGAGAGCGGGAACGGTGTCGGTGCCAGCGAATGATGCCGGTGACACGGCCCAAAGACTGACGGCCAAAGCTCCACTCATGACACTTCGCATACCCGCTCCTTCATTCGTGTAAGTTACCCCTGAGAAACCCGGGAGCGTCATCCATTGGCCGGCGCGCCACGTCAACTCACCTAGGGGAGAAAGCCGCCTTGACCAGAGCTTGAGCGGCAAAAAGAGCGAGATTCAACAGGAGTCAATTGGCTGTGGCGTCCTTATATTTTAGGCGTCCAGCCTTGGCAAGCGAAAAGTTGGCCGAGAGGCCAACTTGACGTCTATCCTGCAATTTTGTCGAATATTTTATGGTCGTATGCTCGCGCGGCGGCACCTTACAGGTCCGCCGATGTCGCGCTGAATTTAGGGCGCTGGAATGTTGCCAAAAAAGTCCACGACGAGTTGAGGAAACTGCGCCTCAAAGACCTCTCTGGTGACCGTGCCGCCGGATGCTATACCGGCCAAGGCTTCCTTGAGGCCCTGTGACGCATTGTTGAAGAGGCCTTGGAAGGTCGGTGATGACAGGCCGAGCACTGCGGCCGCGTCAGCCATCGTGATGTCCTTTTCATAGTAATTTCCGGCGAGGACCATCGGTCTCGTATTGGACGGGTCGAAACTGGCTTGGCCAAGGGCCGATAGGTAGCGAGTCGTGTCCGATGTAAACGCGGCACTCAGGCTTTGGCTATCTCCATAGAGACGCAAAATCGCGGTCAAGGCGTCCGGAGAGAAGCCGCGACCGGCGGCGACCGTCGCAACTTCGTCGTGCTTGGGGAGGATACCGGGGGCGTGGCAGCCCATGCACGAGTAGCCATTGAGAATCGACTTCTGCTGCCGGCTAGGGTCTTGAGCCACGTTGAGCGCCGCCGCATCAAGGCGATTGGCTTGGCCGTCAACCAAGAAGTAGCCTTGTAATCCGTTGGGCAACGAGAAGATGATTTCGCCGGCATCCTCTTGGAATGAAATATTTGAGTTAATGATTCGCGCTGATCCTAGTGGTGATGCGAAGACGTTCTTGGCAGCCTGCTGAGCCGCGTTGGCATTGGGGCCCGGATCAGCGAAGTCAAAGGATCGCCAATAGGCGCCATTGCGCGTGACGTGGCGTTCGAATGCCCGATTATTTAAAGCAACTCCAGAACGAGCGAAGCCAGCTCTTAAGACCTTAGTATCCAAGGACGCGGTATCATCGAGCGTTTGCTGGAGGTCGGTGACGATCGAAAAGCCGAGAATTTGCTCTAAGCTGGCCTCGTTGCTTCCGAGCTGCAGAAGTTCGTTATAAAGGGGGGGCTGCGCCACGGTGAACGAGAACCAATCGCCATTCACGACAGGCAAATCAGTTTGTGCCAATAGGCGAAACTCCTGCAGCAAGCTGGCTGAACGCTGCAGTGTCGCGTACGGATAAGCCTTCAAAATGTCTTCCCAGTTTTGCTGCGACCAGTTGTAATTGCGAATATCGAGGCGAAAAACGGTGTTATCGGCGTTGATTGGGACCGGCTTGGTGACTCTCGGATTGGTCGACAAGCTGTTAAGGAGCCGAGCGATACCGTTGCTGTAGTTTTGCAAGTCGAGACCGCTAGCACCATTATTGGCCATGACGGCAAAGGAGATATAGCGCGTGAAGGGCGCATTGCTGTTGCTGGTCGCCGCCACCTTCTGTAGATCTTGCGCGACCATCGTGAAGATGTCGGTCGGCGAGAGCGTTTGGCTGGGGCCGGGCGGCGGCGTCGTGTTGGTCGGCGTATTGGCAAGGATCCAAGCCGCGATGGTGGCAATGTCTGCCTGGGTGGGCGCTGGTTTTCCGGCCGGCGGCATCGGACTGGTCACGTTGGTGAGCCGCGAATAAATCTTGGATTTGGCCAAGTCTCCAGGGATCACAAACCCGGCATCGACCAAATGTTGAAGGTTGGTGATTGTGCCCAGTCCACCCGAACTGCTCGCACCGTCATGGCAGCCAGCGCAGAACTTGCCCAGCACCGTTTGGGCATCGAGGGCCAAGACATTGCTCGCCCCTGGAGGCGCTGGATTTGGTGACGGTGGAGTTGAGGGAGCGGGACCGGCCGGAGCCGGGCCGGCGGGTGCGGGCGCCGGTGTTGCCGGCGCGGGAGGTGCGCCATTGGGCGACGAGGCGGGACCGCTTTGGCAAGAAGTTTGGGCGGCAGTGGCCTGATCAGCAGTCAAGACTGGAGCACCGGACGCAACCCAATTGGTCAGTGCCAAGATTTGTGCATCGGCCAGCCGATCGTTGCCGCTCGGGGGCATTTTGCCACCGGCGATTGCCGCCAGGAGCGGCGAGTTGACGGGATCTTTAGGGACCACGACTCCCGACGTGACCAAAGCCTGAAGGTCGGTGACATCCTTTGGTCCTCCGTCGCTCTTACCGCCCGCACCATGACAGCTGTAGCAGCTGATTTTTAGGACTTTCAGCGCATCGGTCACCAAGAGAGCGTCGGTGCACGTCGTCGGCTGTGGCGCGGCGTTCCCAGATCCTGCAGCCAATTCGTTCAACAGGCGATGGTCCGCTGTTTGGGGGGCAGTTCCACATGCCCAAAGGGTTGTCGTCAAAAATGCCGTCAAACCCCAGAAAAATGCTCGAGATGACCTTTGGTACCTTGTCATTCTGGATCCTTTACTCGCGATGTGGAGTAGCTTGACGATTTGCGTTGACGTTGCTTCGGGATGCAGAACAGGTAAGAGCGACTAGCGAGTCGCAAATCACGATTAAGTCCTCGGGCGGCGCCACTCTGAAATTGAATGACGTTATCAAGCTGCCGATTTAGTTGTTATAAACACCGGCAATTGGCCGCGAAGCTGTTTTGTCGATGGCCACCGCCCGACTGTTTCCTGGGAAGGTGATTGCCAACGGCTTTAGAAAAAGATCAGTCATTCTGGCAAGCTCAACGACTATGTCAATGACCTTTCAGCCGTCAAGACCAGCGCCCGCGCCTTTTGCCGCCAGCTCAGAACGGTTAAAGTGGCGACGGTAATGAGACCAAAAGTGAGTCCAGCCCAGAGTCCAGGCAGGCCTCGGTCTTGCAAAAAGCAGAGTGAGAAGCCCAGGAGAAGGCCAATTGGATAGTGGCCAATGATATTGGCGATCATGGCCGACCGCGTGTCGCCAAGCCCGCGCAGAGCGAAGGTCGAGGTAACTTGAGTGCCATCAAAAATTTGAAACAGGGCGGCAAAAATCATAATTTTTTGGCCCTGAACGAGGACGACGGCGTCGTTGGTGAACAGGCCAAATAGAAAGGTTGGAAAGGCGCAGAGAACCACGGCGCTCATCGTCATGACCAAAACGCCCAGCCCAATTGCCATCCAACCAGCACGGGTTGCGGCGCGATGCGCCCCGGCACCGACGAGATTGCCGACACGCACGGCACCGGCGTTCCCGATCCCAAGTGGCATCATAAAGGTCGTGCTAGCAATGGTTAGGACAATGTGATGGGCGGCGGCCGCGCCGGCGCCGAGGCGAGTTGCGAGGATGGTTGTGAGGGTAAACGCTAGCACTTCCGCCCCTGACTGAGCCCCTGCCGGGAGACCTAGTCTTAGGAGCTGCCTTTGCACTCGCCAAGAGAAACGAAATTGCCCCCATAAAAGGCGGCGGCCCGCTTCTTTCTGCTGTCGGCGACGCAGCCGCCAGCAGGTATACCCGACTAAGGCGATTGCCATGAATACCCGGGTCCCAACCGTGGCCACCGCCACGCCCTTGGCGCCCATTGCTGGGGCGCCCCAAAGGCCGCGTGCCAAAGCCGTCGCGCCGAAAAAATTGACGACGTTGGCGACGAAAACAATGTAGGTCGCTGGCATGACCACGCCGAGAGCCTGCCAGTATTTTTGCAAAGCAATGAAGAGCAGAAAAACCGGCAGGCTCCAGCTGACCGTCTGAATATAAGGGGAGGCGGCTAGGACGATATCGGTCGTGGCGCCAGTGAGGCCGTAGAATCGTCCAACAACCCAAATGACGGGCAGAAGCAGAAGGCCCAGTAACAGTGCCAACCAAATGCCTTGGATGAGCAGGTTGTCGCAAACGCGCTCCTCCTTGGCACCGAAGGCCTGGGAAACAAAAGTATCAAGGCTGCCGAGTATGCCCATGCCGACAATGCCGATGGTGAAAAATACGCCGCTACCCGCGCCAACGCCGGCCAAGGATGCAGGGCCAACCTGTCCGACGATGAGTGTATCGATGAGGCCCATAGCGACGAGGCCAATGTTGGTAAAGACGACAGGTAAAGCCAGTCGCGAGGTGGCGAAAAACTCCTCGATCAATGGACTGTGTTCGCGAAGAAGACGGGGCATTCCTAGGCTATAGCAGAAATCTGTCCAGGTGCCGCGTCTTAGATTAACGGGAGAGTCTCAAGGTCCGGCGACCGGCCCGTTGACTGAACAAATACGAGGCAATTATTGCCGCCCGACCCAAGCGCTGCCGCCGAGAACGACCTGGGAACGGGTCGATCCCGATGACAAAAAGGGCACGTTTTCCCCCAAGTGATTGGGGAAATTGAGCCTCGTTTGCTTGCCCCCAATCGCCACCCCACCCCGCGATAAGCTGACGCAGTTGTCGTGGAGTCAATGGAGTCACCGGTAACGTCGTTCAGAAAATCCGTGGAGAACCGATGAGCTGATGTCCAAAGAATCTCGAGATGGTTGGCGAACGGCTCAAGTAGTGCCTTCTCCATTCGCCCTTCAAGTTCGGCGTCGCCCGCTCCACGCGGTCTTTGCCTCACTCGACGGGCCCTGGAGTAGACTCAAAACGAACACCCGAGTCATAGTCGGAAAACGGAGACTCCCATGTTGCAGACACTGAAGCGAGTCGTGCCACTTGTCGGTGGACCGGCTTTGATCTTCGCCTTGTCATTCTGCCGCACGACTGGCGATGGCAGCCAGTTGCGGGGCGCTGACACCAATAAGGATACGGTGGCACAGGCGGCACTTGATGCCTTGCAACGCAACTGCTCTCGTTGCCACGGACCGACCGGAAATAACTCTGGCGGCATCAACTACATCACGGACCTGGATCAACTGGTCAGTAAAGGGAAAGTCAGGCGAGGAACCGATACTGATCAAAGAAAGTCGCGGATCCTCGTGCGGATCTTGAGTCAAGACAATCCGATGCCACCTTTGACCGACGACAACAACCAGCCGGTGCCACGTCCCAGTCAAAGTGACATCAACGCGATTGTCGCGTGGGTTTTAGCCGACTCACCCAATCTTGGTAACGGCAAGGGCGTGGCGTCGACATTTATCCACAATGCCGACATTGAAGCTTTGGTGCAAAAGGACCTGCAGGCGGTCGTGCAGGAGAACGCCGCCAACACGGTGTTCAAACGCTACCTAACCGTTTCCCACTTGGCCAATAGTGGTGCCACCCCAGAGGCCCTGGCGACATTTCAACTGAATCTCTCTCGACTGATCAATCAGCTCTCCTGGGGCAAGGAGGTGCAGGTGCCCCTGGCGATCGATGCGAACAAGACGATCTTTAGAATTGATCTGCGCAACTACTTCTGGAACGGCGCTAAATGGAATCAACTCGAAGCCAATTATCCGTATCACAACCCCACGGAGTCCGATGCGTTAAAGAACATCCGGCAATTGACCGGTACGCCGGAACCGATCATCCGCGCCGATTACTTTATGAACGTGGCGATTCGTCCGCCGCTTTATTACTCAATGCTCACTCCACCTGGAGCTTCGGCCTTTCCAGGCAGCGCCGCCGAACTCGAGAAGTTTCTGAACGTCGATGTCGGTGAGGACCTGCGCGAGACCACCGTTGGTGCCCGCGGCCGCCAGGCGTGGCGGGCTGGGATTCCTGAGAACGAGTCGGGTGTATCCAAAAACAATCGCATGATCGAGCGGCATTCCATGCAATTTGGAGCCTATTGGAAGAGTTATGACTTTGGCCCACCCGTCACCCCGGACAAGAATCTCAACGATTGCCCGCTTGGTCCGGTGTCGCTCCAGCCGCAAAATGTTTTCTCCTGTGACGCCAGTCGTGGATTTAATCCAGATGGCGGTGAGATTTTGTGGAATCTGCCCAACGGCCTGCAAGGCTATATGCTGATCAATGCCCAAGGGAACCGCCTTGATGAGGCTTCCACGGCCATCGTCTTTGACAACAGCAGTGCCGCGCATAACTTCGCCGGTTCAGTTCCCGGAGCGATCGTTGCTGGACTCTCGTGCATGGCCTGTCATACCGAAGGGATGGTGCTTGCCAAGGACCGCATGCTCAATCGAGTCATGTCGCCGAATTCGCCATACAGCGCTCAAGTCAAAGCCGAGGTGCAAAACCTCTACACCACGCAGGCGGATCTCGACCAAGCCTTCGCCGCGGATCGCAAGACCTTTGTGACGGCACTGGCCAAGACAGGCGCAAGCACCAGCTCTCCAGACTCTCTTCTGGCTTTAGTCCAAGCCTTTGAGCAGAACGTCAATTTGGCTTTAGCTGCCGCCGAGCTCGGCCAGACGGCGGACAATTTTAAGAAAATGCAGACCCAGTTGCCCAACGACCTGCAATTAGCGCTGATCGATCTCTTTGATGGCGGCGCGCTCACGAGACCACAATTTGAGGGACTCTTTCCCCGAGTAGCGACGGCGATCGCCGCGATCGGTGCGGCTCCACCCGTTGGATTACCTGTTAGCACGGCCGCGTTCACCAGTTGGCGTTTCGTGCCGCTGTCGGCAACGGGCAGCGCCTGTTCGGACTCCATCTGCGTCAATAACGTCGGCTTACGCGTCAACGGCGTCGTTCAGTCGATTCCCCAAGGGACGCCGCCCACCGGTACCATCGGCGGCGTTGGGGTCACGGCCAAATCTTCGAGTTCCCGCGCCGGTGATCACGGCGTCGAGAAGGCGTTTGTCACGGCGCCAAGCGGCGATTGTTGGGGGCCAATTGAAAATTCCCTGGCCGCCGGGAATACCAACTCGAACTTTCTGCAGTTCGATTTCGCCGCACCGGTCGCGGTCACGGGCATCGAATTCGCAGGCAATACTGGCAATCCAGATTGTGAGGTGGCTAGTTTTCGCGTTGATGCTTCGAGTGATGGGACGAACTTTAGCCCGATCATCGATTCCCAAAAGAATGGCCTAGCGCCGCAACCAGGAGTGGTCCAGTCCTTCACCTGGGCGCCTTAAATGGGCGACCGGCTCGGGGCTTTTGCCAAGGTCATGCCGTGGCGCTGCGCCGGGTCGGCATGACCTTGGAGAAAGAGATCCGATACCTGCTGGGCAAGCTCGGGGGCATGATAAGGCGCGCGCTTGGCGGAAGGATCCAATAAGAGCGCCCGCCACCGTTTCGCCGATCCGACAAGCGCTTTCTGCAGCCGCCGTTAAGGTCTATAGCCCCTGGGCCTGGGCTGTCGTAAAGCCGCTGATTGTGTAGGTGCAAAAGGCCGGCGGTCCGAAATTATTCGTCGAAAGTTGCACGGCGGTGAAGTTGCGGACAAGACCAGACGACGTCACCCATGTGCTGTCGTCGCTACCGCGCGCCAACGGGCCGATACCAACTTCACTTTGGACAATGACTGAGACGAGCTGGAGATTGCAGTTGGTATGAACCGACAAGCCAGAGGCTTGAATCGGGACGGAGAACCCGAGTAAACCGGTCGTCGAGCCACCCTGAGGGACCGACGCTTGCACGGACTGAGGGGCGTTAGGATCAGGATTATTGAAATCTTTGACGCCAGAGCTCCCGGAATCTCCCGTTCTGCAGCCGACCGTTGCGACAATGGCAAGACAAAATAGCGAATTTCTGGCGCGCTGCATGGCATTCTCCCATTTTTGTGTGAACCAACCCAATGCACAGAGGCTCTTTCGCCTGTTCTGGGCGCAACTTGAGGAAGCGGCCGGGAATATCTTGAAAGCCCCTGAAAAGATGGGGATAAAAATGTGCGGACAGCTGGTTTCTTAGACAAGAACGCCTCATTTTGCCAATCTCTAGGGGGCTTGGCACGTCACCTTGCCACGAACTGTGCTGCATTCAACGTGCAGCGCCATGATTTGCTTGCTTTGGGCGTCTCTCCGATTTAGAGGAGAGCGGCCACCCGGTGGGTCGTTTTTACGCGGGAGACATGTCAATGAATCGCGGCGGAAAATTGCTATCGCTCATGTTCTTTGCTTGGTTGATCGCATGGTCAAACGTGGCTGCGGCTGATGTTGCCAACCTCGACCCGGCTGGCGACCGGATGATGGTTTTGTCCGTGCAAGATGGCCAGTTATGGCAAGGTTCATGTGCTGCGAGCACGATTGGTGCGACGTTGGGTGATTGCCACGACAAGGCACAAACGGCCAATTTGGCGAACGTGCGTCAAGCAACCGAAATTGGCTTTGGTCAAGACATTGAGAAATTTGCTAATGAAGCGCGCCAGTGGGCCGTTGAAGTGAGCAGCGTCGACGCCAAGATCCTTGAGCTTTTGAGCGCAACTCCAGCGCCCACCAGCGAGACACAGGCTCTTGCACTGGCCGTGAAGCAGCTGAGTTTAAACTTGGTGCAATTGGAAGAACAGGCCAAGGCTATTGCAGATCAAATCACGGCTATTGAAATATCCTTGCCTCAGCACATGGACGGCGACAGCTTCGCCCTCCTGGCGGCTTTGCAAGCGAAAAAGGTCGAGGTCGATCGACAAAGGCAGGACGTCGCGACCCAGCTCGCCGTGCTCCGCACCCGGCTACTCGCGGCGCGGAGCAGTATCTTGGACGTTCAGGTCTTTGATATGGTTATGACCCAGCGCCAGGAGGCGGTGAGTGCTTTTGGAGCGGCACTGGTGCGACAAGCTGCGGAAGAAGGCCGTCGCATGGCTTATGACCGAGCTTTGGGACTCATCGCGGATAGCGGATTCACCTACCGATTGGCCGCCACGAGCAGCGAACCCGAGGCGACCATCGCAGCGGCAGTCTATGCGATTGAGCTTGAGCTGACCGCTGAATGGACGGCGAAAATCACGCCAAGCGTGCATGCCGATGCGCCGCAGTATGTTAGTTGCGTCGGTGGATTGGATAGTTTTTGCGGTATTCGTGCGCGACTTCTGGTGCCCGTGCCGGCACGCTTGGCCGGTCTTAACTGCATGGTCGTCGGAGCGCCGACGAACTGCTATCAATTGACGGCCTTCAAAGCTGACGACCAAAACGAATTGATCGCCGTCGAAGGCACTGTTTTAGAGACGCCGACGTCGAGCGCTGCCTGGACGCCGGTTGGCTATGGCACTTCGGCGGCCTGGACTGTTGCCGCCCAGGGTGCCTGGATCGTCATCGCTAAATGCCAAAATCCAGGTCCCGAGAATAATGCGGATCTGCATTTCCCGGGACGGCTAAGTTGTGAGGCCCAGCTCAGAGGGCCGTGAGTTCTCCCGGCCTCGGGCCGGAAACGATACGACTTCCGTGGGGTCACTCTGGGCCGACTCCGGTAGCCTTTGGAGTGAGGCAAAGGCCCGTCGAGCGGTCGAAGCCGACTCGCAGGAGCATATTGTCGGCCCTGAGTGAGCCGTCCATCGCTTGCGTGGCACCACGGCAACTTCAGATGCAGCTTGCCGACTCGATCAGCTGGTTATAGTCAAGAGTCGAGATGCCCGGCGCCCGCTCCGCAGGCTGGCATGACCTTGCAAACACGCCCTAGACTGCCGGCCTGGCATTGCCACACGAGAGTGGCCGGTAGGCAAATTTTGCCCGATAACTTTTGCATCACCACCTCACCACTCAACCACGGTCGGATTCGGCCGATACGTAAATGAATGGAGGAACCTATGAGCAAAGAAAGCCAAAGTCTGGCCTCGCGCCGCGACTTCGCCAAGCTGGGACTGTTGAGCGGGTTCATTGGTATGACGGTTTACATCACGGATTGCGGCAGCAGCAAGGGGTCAGGACCAAGCACGAGCACTCCGGCCAATGCGGCGGGCGTCATCTCCGCCAATCATGGCCATGTGGCGACGATCACCGCGGCCCAGCTGAGTGGTGGTACCGACGTCACATTAGATATTCAAGGTACCGCCGATCATACGCACAGAGTTGTGGTGACAGCCGCTCAGCTAGTTACGATCAAAGGTGGTGGTCAGGTGTTCGCCACATCGACCGCTGGCGGCACCGATAGTCATACCCACACGATCACGTTTAGCGGAGTGACAGCCTCGCCAGCAAGTCCGTCGCCGTCTGGCGGTGGATGGTAACCCTATTCCCGTCCTAGAAAGTGCGCTGGCGCCAGTGAGGGTCAGGATCATTGCCTTGGTTTGTCGACCATTTTCGTCATCTCACTGATTTGGGCGAGTATTCTTGCCCGATCTATCTGCTGTCGTTTTTTCTGTTCGCACTGGCCTTTCTGATCATCAAGCAGCGCTACACGCTCAAGGCAGCTCTGGCGACGATGCTGGCGAAGGACGTATGGCTTAGCCGGTCAGCTGGGGTCGACTATGCTTTCTTGATGATCAACGAATTTTTATTTCGCGTGCCCAATGCCGTCCTCTTCGTCTTTCTGACGAATGCCCTGAGTCTTCTCACGGTTGCTGTGTTGGGAATCAAAGTACCCCTGATTGGCAGCGCGGTTGCTGGTGGCTCCGTTTCTTGGCTCTTGACCCTATGGGTATTAGTCTTGCTTGATCTGGGTAGCTATTTGACTCATAGGCTGCAGCATCAAGTCCCATTTTTTTGGCGCTTCCACGCTGTTCATCATAGTGCGACGTCCCTCAATCCGCTGACGGTCTTTCGACAACACCCGGTAGATATGCTGCTTTACACATTGCTGCGCGCTGCGCTGCTCGGCATTGGCACGGGGATTTTTTCTTGTGTTTTCGCTCTTGATCAAGGTGTCTTGCAAGTCGCTGGGGTCAACGCCGGTCTTGTCATCTTCTATCTGACGGCCAGTCTTCGCCACTCGCACGTGCCTTTGGCATTCCCAGCCGCGATACGGTATGTTCTGTTCAGCCCACACCTCCATCAAATTCATCATTCGTCCGCACCGCGCCATCAACGGGTCAATTTCGGCGTGATCTTCGCGGTCTGGGATCGGTGTTTGGGAACCTACCTCGATGAGCAGGTTTTGGGTGGCGTCCTCTTTGGACTTTCTCGCGACGACTCCGCCGTGCGGCATTCGGTCGCTCGCCTCTATCTTGAACCCATGGGAATTGAATTTCGTGACGGCTACTCCACGCCGTCATTGCCCGAACACTCTGCACGAGAAGTCGATGCCACGACGTAAGGCGACGCTGTCTTGACCGTAGAGGATCCAACATGACCGCGGCCAAACCTCACATTAAGATGCTTGAGCAGAACGATTGCGCGACCATCGCCAGCGACTTTGCCGGCATGGGATGGAGCAAGCCCATTGGGCATTTCGAAGCCTACCTGGCGCAACAACGCAGCGGTGCTCGAACGGTCTGGATCGCTTTTTGCGACGGAGCATTTGCTGGCTACATCACTGTCGTTTGGCTGTCTGAATACCCCCCTTTCGCGGAGCGCGGCATTCCTGAGATTGCCGATTTGAATGTCCTACCGAAGTACCGCGGCCGCGGTGTCGCTTCCTGTCTTTTGGACATCGCTGAGCAAGATTGCACCAGGCGATCACCGGTCATCGGCATCGGTGTCGGCCTGTATGCAGCTTACGGTGCGGCACAACGCCTCTATGTCAAGCGAGGCTATGTACCGGACGGTCATGGCGTCACTTGCAACTATCAGCCGGTGACACCAGGAGGCGCGGCGATCGTCGATGATGAGCTGGTAATATGGCTTACGAAACCTGAGCTCGAAAAATAATCAGTTGCTGATGCAAGGGGCAGCCCAGAATAAGGGATTGCCCTCTAAGATCAAAGGTCAACCCGAAGCCTCAATCACACGCTGGCATCCGGCAGACATAGCTCAACAAAAGGCAGTCCACGGCCGCTGTCCGTAAGCCTGGTTCAGAGCGAATCGTTTGGCTTCGCCCGCGCCTCGCTGCCACACTTTACGGTCTGCCGGCGTCGCCCGGGTGAGCACACGTGGAGATGTGCACCGTTTGTCTGGCCGGCCAAGGCTAACACTCTGAGTGAAGTTCACGTACAAAGCTGTTGAAAACGGCGCGCGTCCGGCCGTGGTGGCCGGCACCGTTCGATGAAACTTTGATCTGCGAGACAACCCATGAAGAAAATTGCCCTAATTCTTGGCGGCTGGCTGATGCTTGCCCCTTTCGCTCTGGCTGACGGACCGGTCCATTCTGCCACGGGCAGGATTGTTGA
>Ga0207116_10143_pt1 | contig 20496 bp, 18 predicted proteins | sample Alteio_BWMinHeat_44_FD_153550 | JGI IMG/M metagenome (GOLD analysis project Ga0207116, IMG submission 153550) | Enriched cells from forest soil in Barre Woods Harvard Forest LTER site, Petersham, Massachusetts, United States -... | ecosystem: Environmental > Terrestrial > Soil > Temperate forest >... | reverse complement strand
CACGGGCTTTGGTTAAATGTTTCCAATCCCTAATTATTGAGGAACTATTGATTATGAATGATTTAGCAAAAAGAACAGCAAACAAGTCCGTAGGCAAGAGCATCCGGATACTACGCCATCAGCATGGATGGAGCCAGGAAGATATTGCCAGCCGTTTAGGTATATCAATCCCAGCGTTTTCAAAGATCGAGACCGGCGTTACCGACGTCAACTTATCACGTCTTGAACAGATCGCAAATATTTATGAAGTTAGCGTTGTTCAGTTACTGACTGTTGACGGTGAGCAGACCGAACCGGTTCCTTCGCATTTAAATGTGATGCAAAAGAAACTTAATGACCGTGAGGCTGAAATAGCCAGTTTGCAACGCAAGGTTATAGAGCTTTATGAGGAGTTGCGCAACAAAAATTCGGTTGCTGTTTAAACAGCCGGTTGTTTAGTAAACCCGACACTTTTTATCGAAAACCCTTTATCACAGAAATAAGTTGAGAACCAGCTTATTTCTTTTTGTTTAATATTATTAATCCTTAGAAACTTTAATTTCTAATTCATTAATAAACGCATTTTAGTTGGTCTATTTAAGGTTTTGGAGCAACTATTGTGGCATGTATAGGAAATACTACTGCCTATGATGTTGAATTATTTGATATCGACCACGAAAAATGGTCCGGATAAAAAAGAAACTATTCACGATCCGAAGAGCAAGCTAAAGATCAAGGTATTTGATCTGCTTCGATCTCAATTCAGGCCGCAAAGAGGCGAGGTTAGATATTTTGTTACCGCCGGTAATGAAACCCTGGCTTTTGAAACAGACGGTTACAACCAACACAAAACACTGCTTATATTACATATGATATCGTGGTATTGTGTTTACCTGGGACTGATAGAGGCCCAGATACATGCAAATTGGCCGTGATTTTGACGTCTGAGGACGGATGTCAGAGGTCGGAGATCGGAATTCAGAGGTGATAAGTACGAGCTTATACCTATTATAATATAGCTACATACTATTGACTTCAGACATCTGACTTCAGACTTCTGAAATCTTAAAAGCTTGTACGCTTGGGATCGTGAAGAATATCTGTCATATCGATAATCTTATCATCGATATCCGATACACACTTATTCATCATATTTATACACTCTGCCTGGTCGACAAGACCCTCTTTTTCCAGGTTCATCAGCCCTTTAAGTGTAGCTATAGGCCCGCGTATCTGGTGCGACAGGTAAGATGAGTACTCTGAAAGTTTTTTATTCTTGATCTGGAGGTCGCGTGTACGCTCATCTATAATTTCTTCCAGGTGATGATTTATACGGTCAAGGTTATCTTTTTGTCTTGACACCTCGCTGTTCAGTTCAGTCAGGCGCGAGTTGGTTCTGGCTTTTCGTTTTACATTACCTACCAACAGGGCTACCACTATTAATAGCAGACCGGAGGCAGATATCGCCCACCAGAACTTAACACGGTCGTTTTTCTGGCGTTCAATGATCAGTTCATTTTCTTTTTGTTTTTCTTGCTGGTCGTGTTGCTCCGTCATCAGGCCTAAGTCGGTCGATAAGGTGCTCTTTTGCAAGGTACTGTCGCGTACATATATACTATGGAGTATAGCTACTGCGCGCTCAAAATTTTTCCGGTGCAGCTCAAGCTGGTAGGAGTTATAATTAAAATCAGCTTCAAGCTTTTCGTCCTTGGCTATTTGCGAAAAACCTACCCCCTCGTCCAAAACCTTCTGCGCGGCGTTGTAGTCCTTTTTCTCGATGTAAATTGATGAAAGTGTAAGATCGATAATGCCTATAGAAACATTCTGATCGTGGGCCTTAGCCTGGTCATGCGCCTTGAGCAGCAGTTCAAGCGCTTTATCGTATTGTTTTTCTTTATAATAAATAACGCCTGTATTCTGCAGGCAAAGGATCAGAGATAGTTGATCGTTTATTTTGGTAAATGCTTCCTGTGCCCGGGTATAGTAATCAAGCGCCAATGAAAAACTTTTCTTTCTTAAATATACGCTGCCGATATTAAGGGTTGTTGCAGCGATAAGCTTGGTATTACCCAGGGTTTGGGCCATGTTCAATCCCCTTTGAAGATAATCGAGCGACTGATCGTAATCAATTGTAAGATATAGTACACCTATGTTGTTATAAACTTTAGCCTGGCCAAGTAAATTTCCGCTTTTCTTGAAAAAAGAAAGCGCATTGGAATAGTTGGCTATTGCTTTTGCTTCGTGATTAGCGTAGGCTTCACCCAGACCTATCATGCGGTACGCTTCAGCTATGCCATTTGTATAGTTTAATTTTTGGGCGAGTTCTAAAGCCTGTTCACCTTTTTGTATGGTTTGATCGTGATCTGTTAAGTGGATAGCAAAACCCTGCTTGTTCAGCAAGTTTACCTGCGCGGTATCCTGATTCGCCAAATCAAGGTTAGCATTAGCACGAACTATCGTGAAAGTTGCAAGTAAAAACAGAATAGAGAAACAAGCTTTTTTCATTAATCAGAAATTGTCCGAAAGCGTCGCACAAGGCAAAAACTCCCGTGATAACACCCTATTACGTAAATAATTTAAAAATGATGCGCTAAATATTTATTTAATAAAATTTTTAATTGTGAAAAACATCTTTATATTTGTTGAAGTTACTTTAGTTGAGTACCGTAAAGAGCTAACTAATAGCGTGTTATAAAGCAATTTCGAATTGTGTTTTTGTTATTATTTTAAGGTTATTTTGATAATTTTTTAATAAAAAGCCTTAAAATTGATAATAATTGCAAAAAACGAATAAAAAACAGGCTTATAGACGATTATAAAGTTTATATAATGTTACGGCGGCTATAGTTTCGGGAATTGATTTTTTAAGAATAAATATTAACCACAAATACCATATAACCATTACTAACATCCAAAAACAATGAAAAAAGTAATCTTCACAATTATGCTATGCGCGAGTGTGGCGGCATTATCATCATTCACTTTTAAACATGATACTGCTGCTGTTAAACGTATCGTTTCTGACAAAAAAGAATTAGGTACCGCGGATGACAAAAAAGAATTAGGTACTGCTGATGACAAAAAGGAATTAGGCACTGCTGACGCTCACAAACGCAGCACTACTAATGACAAAAAGGAATTAGGTACTGCCGACTAATTAAGTCGTTCTTGCAGCAACTTGCAATAAGTTGTTTGCGTCGGGGTTGCATATATTGGGTTTCCAATATGTGCACATTGGATTGGATTTATAAATCCGGGGTTGAATTCTATTTTTCATACTTTTAGAGTATTGGTCCCGCAAATATGCTCCTTTCTTCAAAATACATACGCCTGTGACAGGTATTGTGTATTGTTTTAATTACCTATCGAAATACAGTCCTTTAATTTTCTTTTCTAAATTCCGGCTCCCCTGGTTTAGGGTGGCAGTGGAATTTTTTTGCAAACAAATTTGACTCCCGTCTTAAACCCTATATTTGTTGCAAATTGATAACTATGCAAAATATTAAACAATACGTTGAGCAAAATAAACAACGTTTCCTGGATGAATTGTTTGAATTACTCCGCTTCCCATCTGTAAGTGCCGACCCCAAATACAAACCCGATGTTTTAAATACCGCGGCATACGTTGCTAAAAAATTGAAGGATGCGGGTGCGGATAAGGTAGAAGTTTGTGAAACAGCCGGTTATCCTATTGTTTACGGCGAGAAAATAACAGATCATTCAAAACCAACTGTCCTGGTTTATGGCCACTACGATGTCCAGCCCCCTGATCCGCTTGAACTTTGGAAAACGCCCCCATTTGAGCCTACCGTTCGCGATGGTAAGATATATGCACGCGGCGCATGCGATGATAAGGGCCAGTTTTATATGCATGTGAAGGCTTTTGAATTGATGATGCAAACCGGCACGCTGCCATGCAACATCAAGTTCATGATAGAAGGCGAGGAAGAAGTAGGTTCATCAAACTTAGGAATTTTTGTAAAAGCAAATAAAGAAAGGCTTAAAGCCGACGTGGTGCTGATATCTGATACCTCGATGATCAGCATGGAAAACCCTTCACTGGAAACCGGGCTAAGGGGCCTCTCCTATCTGGAAGTTGAAGTGACCGGCCCTAATCGCGACCTGCATTCGGGCGTTTATGGCGGCGCTGTCGCTAATCCGGCTACCATTTTAGCCAAAATGATTGCTTCGTTACACGACGAGAATAACCATATAACCATGCCCGGTTTTTATGATGATGTAATAGATTTGACAAAAGAAGAACGCAAGGCCTTGAATGACGCACCTTATGACGAGGAAGAATATAAAAAGGACCTGGGTGTAGGTGAGCTATGGGGCGAAAAAGGGTACACAACCTTTGAAAGGACGGGAACCCGGCCGACACTTGAAGTCAACGGCATATGGGGCGGCTATATTGGCGAAGGCGCCAAAACGGTATTGCCCTCAAAAGCCTGCGCTAAAATATCCATGAGGCTTGTTCCTAACCAGCATTCGGATAAAATCACCGGATTGTTCACAAATCATTTTAAAAAAATCGCACCTGCAAGCGTCAAAGTGAAAGTAACACCGCATCATGGGGGCGAACCGGTAGTAACACCTACGGACAGCATCGCTTATAAAGCGGCGCAAAAAGCCATTACTGAATCATTTGGCAAAGCGCCCATCCCTACCCGTGGCGGCGGAAGCATCCCTATTGTGGCCCTTTTTGAGGCTGAATTAGGGATAAAAACCGTACTAATGGGTTTTGGTTTGGATAGCGACGCGCTGCATTCGCCGAATGAGAAATATGATATTTATAACTATTACAAGGGGATCGAAACGCTACCATTGTTCCATAAATATTTTGCAGAATTGAGCAGGTAGTTCATAGATAATGGTTCATAGTTCATGGCAAAACCCGGATTGGCTATGAACTATGAACCATCAACTACTAACTAATAACAACCTTCTCGCACCCGGCCAAAAAAGCATCGTCCGCATCAGCGCCTATGCCAGGAATATTATTAATATTTAAATAATATCCGTCATAAGTAACGCCTTCGATACAAGGGTCGGCAAGGTGACCGAGCATGCAGGTGTCCAAATCATAAAACTTAATATTGGGGCTGGCATACACAAAATGCAGCTTTGCACTCAGGGCGATACGGCTTTCGAGCATGCCGCCCATCATACAGGCAATGCCATTTTCGGCTGCTATATCATGTATTTTTTTGGCCTCAAAAATACCGCCCGATTTGGAAAATTTGATATTAATATAATCGCAGGAGCCGCTATTGATTTGTTTCCGGGCATCATGGTGATTAAAAATACTTTCGTCGGACATAATTTTCACAGGCGAGAGTTTCATTAATTCGGGCAAACTGTCATCATACCAGGTACGCATCGGCTGTTCGCAGAATTCTATATCATATTCGCTGATACCTTTCAAAGCAAATACGGCATCGTCAAAACTCCAGCCCTGGTTGGCATCTACCCGTATTTTCATATCACTCCCAACTGCCCGGCGTATTTGCTTTATCCGTTCCACATCGCTTTTGGCATCCTTGCCCAGTTTAACCTTTAATATCGACGCGCCATTAGCCTTGAAATCAACGGCTTTTTTTGCCATTTGGGCGGGTGTTGCTATGCCGATGGTAATATCAGTCTCAACCGGCCTTTTACTTCCTCCTAAATATTGATACAATGGCAAACTGGCATTTTTTGCGGCAATATCATAAAGAGCCATATCGAAAGCGCTCTTGATGGTGTTGTTCCCGGCAGTAAAGGCGTGCAATTGCTGCAGGCGGCCCTCAATATCAAGTGCATCCTGGCCTTTCCATAGTTTTGCGAATTCACGCGCCATCACCAGGCAGGTATCCTGCGTTTCACCGACGATCATCGGGAAAGCAGAGCATTCGCCCACCCCATAAAAACCGGCATCGGTATACACCCGGATAAAAACATTCTGGGCATGGTCCATTGTGCCCGTGGCAATGGTAAATGGCTCCATTGGGATGCTGAAGCGGTAAATTTCGGTGTGGGTTATTTTTATGGGTTGCAACGCTATATTGTTAAGTTGTTTTACTGTTGTATTGCAATATTAACATTAATGACTCAATGACAAATGACCTAATGACAAAATGATTTGCACATTACTACAATTGCACTATCTTTGTTGAACCACAATGCTAATTCAACTTTAGCCGCCCCAAATATTTCCTGGGGATCTGCGCTAATTTTAACGTATAAATTTTCATTAAACTAATTTTATGGCTCAAGAAAAAACGCCACAATTTGATTATAACTCCACGCGGAGTAAATTAATTTTGTCAGAATACGGCCGCAACGTGCAAAATATGGTCAAATATATTGTTGCGCTGCCTACCAAAGAAGAACGTAACCGCTATGCCCAGGTAGTAATTGACCTTATGGGATTTTTGAACCCCCATCTGCGCGATGTTGCTGACTTTAAGCATAAGCTTTGGGACCATTTGCACATCATCTCTGATTTCCAGATCGATGTGGATGCACCCTATCCCAAACCGGCTCCGGATGCCATTCATTTGAAACCCGAACCGCTAAAATATCCGCATCAGCGTATCAAATACAAACATTATGGTAAAACCATCGAGTTGATGATGGATAAAGCCAAAAGTATTGAAGAGCCTGACCGCAAGCAGCACATGGTGCAGGCAATCGCCAATTTCATGAAAATGGCCTATGTGCAATGGAACAAAGACTCTGTAGCTGATGAAACCATTTTGGCAGATTTACGCGCCATGTCACAAGGTCAGCTTAAACTGGAAGACAATGTTAACCTGGCCCGTGTTGAATTCCGCACCCCTCCTCAAAATAACACCAATCGGGGTCGCACAAACAACCAGAACAATCGCGGTGGCGGCGGTGGTCGCAGCAATAATAACAACCCACGCAATAACAATAACCAGAATAACCGTAACCGTAATCCCGGAGGCGGTGGCGGTGGAAGGAAGTACTAATTTTAGTTCATAGTTCATGGTTGATAGTTCATGGTAAATGGCTGAATTTAGTTGATGGTTCATAGTTGATAGTTCATGGTAAATCAGGGATTATTTTACAATCTTTGCAACCAAGTTTTACATGTATGATTGGCCTATGAACTATGAACCATCAACTATGAACTGTTCTATGAACCATTACCTATGAACTAACCATGACTAATGCATTTGAAATTATAGGCGGCAAGCCTCTTAAAGGTGAAATAATCCCGCAAGGGGCCAAAAACGAAGCTTTACAGGTACTTTCTGCCGTACTGCTCACCGGCGAAAAAGTAACCATCAGCAATATTCCCGATATAAAGGATGTAAACAAGCTGATCGAGTTGCTGGGCGACATGGGCGTGGCAGTTGAAAAACTCGCCCCCGATACCTATAGTTTCGAAGCAAAAGAGATTGACCTGAATTTTTTCAAGTCGGAAGCTTTTAAAACAAAAGGCGGAGGGCTGCGCGGTTCTATCATGATCGTTGGCCCATTGCTGGCACGTTTCGGCAATGCATCCATCCCTAAACCCGGCGGCGATAAAATAGGGCGGCGCAGACTGGATACCCACTTTTTAGGATTCGAAAAATTGGGTGCGAAGTTTAATTACGACCCCGACAGCGGTTTTTTCAATGTTGACGCTTCCGACTTAAGAGGCACTTACATTTTGCTGGATGAAGCTTCAGTAACCGGTACGGCTAACGTGGTTATGGCGGCGGTGCTTTCCAAAGGCATTACAACCATTTACAACGCCGCCTGCGAACCCTACCTACAGCAATTGTGCAAAATGCTGAACCGCATGGGTGCCAAAATAAGTGGCATAGGTTCCAATTTGCTGACCATAGAGGGCGTTACCGAATTACATGGCACGGAGCATCGTCTGCTGCCCGATATGATTGAGATAGGCTCGTTTATAGGGCTTGCCGCCATGACAGGCTCCGAGATAACTATAAAAGATGTGCACTATGATGAGTTGGGCATTATTCCGGATACATTCAGGCGCCTGGGCATCAAATTAGAGCGCAAGGGCGACGATATCTATATCCCCGCACAAGCGCATTATGAAATAGAGACGTTTATTGATGGTTCTATTATGACCATTGCCGACGCCCCATGGCCCGGCTTTACCCCCGACTTGCTAAGCATTGTATTGGTTGTCGCCATACAGGCTAAAGGCGCTGTACTGATTCATCAAAAGATGTTCGAAAGCAGGTTATTCTTTGTGGATAAGCTACTGGATATGGGCGCACAAATTATCCTTTGCGACCCACATCGCGCCACTGTAATCGGGCTGGACAAACAGGTACAATTGAGGGGCATTTCGATGACCTCGCCTGATATTCGCGCAGGTGTGTCTTTATTAATAGCTGCATTATCGGCGCAGGGTAAATCGACCATCTATAATATCGAGCAGATAGAACGTGGTTATCAGCATATTGATGACCGTTTGCGGGCATTGGGAGCGGATATAAAGAGAATATAAGTGAGGTGAAAGGATAAAGGTAAAAGGCGAAAGGTTGCATCCCAGTAAAATACCTTTCGCCTTTGCCCTTTCACCTTTCCTCCTTAAATTACTATCTTTATAAAAACATCTAGCATCTTGGATAGCAGCAAGAATCATAGATCGGGATACGCCAGTTTCATACTGCTTTTTGTTGCGATCAAAGTAGGGCTTAATCTGCTAGCTATCTCTCATTTTGGCTTTCAGCGGGACGAGCTTTTGCACCTGGCTTTAGGTGACCATTTAGCATGGGGTTATAAGGAAGTACCACCATTTATTGCTCTTCTTGCTAAAATAAGTACCACGGTTTTTGGCGATTCCGTTTTTGCAACGCGCATATTCAGTACGCTGGCCGGTGGATTGATCATTTGGTTTACGGGCAAAATTGTGGTCGAATTTGGCGGGGGGCGATTTGCCATTGCGGTGGCCTGCCTTGCGCTGATTTTTTCGCCAGGGTTTGCGGCCAGCGACTACCTTTTTCAGCCTGTTGTGTTCGATCAGCTATGGTGGCTGTTAACGGCTTACCTTACCATAAGGTATATCAATACTTCGGCTCCCAAATACATTTACCTGCTAGGCGTAGTTATTGGCGTGGGGCTATTAACCAAATATACCATGGCCTTCTTCGCCTGCGCGATTATCATAGGGCTCCTGTTCACCAAACAGCGGAGTACGTTGTGGAACATACGCATTTTATTCGCCGTGCTCATCGCGTTGCTCATCTTTCTGCCCAATATCATCTGGCAGTTCAGGCACCATTTGCCATTGGTGACGCACATGAAAACGCTGCGCAGCACGCAACTGGAGTATATCAAACCGTCTGACTTTATCAAGCAGCAGTTACTCGTTAATGGCATAGCCCTTTTTGTTTGGTTGCCGGGGTTAGTTGCTATTTTATTTTCGTCGGCGCTGAGTAAATTCAGGTTTATTGCTTTTGCCTACATCCTCGTGTTTATTTTCCTGCTCGAGATGAATGGTAAGGCGTATTATTTGTTCGGTGCATACCCTATGCTTTTCGCGGCAGGGGGATATTCCTTCGAACAATGGCTGAAACCGAAATACAGGATATTACGCACAGCTATAGTATTGCTTTTCACGCTCCCAAACTTGCTTTTGCTTCCTGTAGCGTTACCCATTTTCCCCTTAGATAGAACGCTTGCAGCCTTCCGGTTCGTACATCTTGCCCCCACCTGGGAAGATCAAAAACAGCATCCCCTCACCCAGGACTATGCAGATATGTTCGGCTGGGATGAAATGGGCGAAAAAGTAGCATGGGCGTACACAGGTCTAAGCCCCGATCAGCAAAAGCACACCCAGATATTTGCTGATAACTACGGAGAAACCGGTGCAGTATACCATTACGGTAAAAAGTATCATCTGCCCGAAGTTGCGAGTCTCAACAGCAGTTTCACCCTATGGGCGCCGGATAGTTTGAACGCCCATTATATTATCTACGTGGACGACCGGGGCGGCTATAATGTTGAAAAAAGGCTTGCCCCTTATGTCGGGAAGTATGTAAGGCTGGGCGAAGTTAAATCAGCTTACGCGAGGGAAAAGGGCACCGCCATCTATTTGCTCATCAACCCTAAACCGGGATTGAATGAAATTTACACTAAAGAGCTTGCACGAAAACTGCTTGAATGATTTTGAATGTGCAGATGTGCTAATTTCAAATGTGCAGATTTTTTTATTTGGTGTGAATCAATTTAATCACCTGCCCATCCTTAGCCGAAAAAATTATAAGAAATGTTCCGCCCTTATATCCTTTAGGCAGTGTCCCGCCTAAAATCCAATAGCCATCAACTAAAGAAACACTATAAGGTTTCTCACCGAGTATTTGGTTCTTACCGTATATTTTGAACAGAATCGGTTCTGCTACGGCAATTGCTGTTGCTTTGTCGCCAATAACTCTATCGACAAGTATTTGCCTATGGGTCTTATCGGTTAAAGCCGATTTGATCATTGCTCGTGTTTCCGCAAGTTCTGCTTTAGTTAGTTGCTGAGCAATCGAAAACAGAGGCAATAAAATCAGGCATATTAATAGATATTTCATAACTTAAATATTGAACTCTATTCCGCCACCAGCGACAGTTTTTTTGTAGTTTGAGAGGTCATCATACCGGTTGATGAAAGTGACATTATGCCCTCATAAAACACCCAGCGACCTTTCTCGATCGAAAACCGCGCGATAGCTTGGTGGGTCATTTTCATCATTATTTTCTGGGAGCCCTGGCCCATCGGTGAATTAAAATCGCCATGCATGTACTCAAGAATATCATATTTCAACGTGGCGATATGCTCACCATTAATATTTTCCATGCCGATCAATGTAACCATGTTCCTTTTAAAAGCGCTGTCACAGACAAAATATTCGTCGGCCGAAAGCAGGTGCACATCCAGACCCCAGGTGTCGCCCACTTTTACTTTTTTTGCCGGAAGCTCAAAGAAAATACTAAGAAGGTTCCGCTGATCATTTTTAGTATAAAAACTTTCGATTGAACCATCCTCGTAAACCGAACCGCGCAGCCTGACGCCGGTAGTCAATTTACTCAAAAGCTTCCCGATGTTTTTTAATGAGTCATCCATCGTTTTACCCTTAAGTTCGGGTATCGTTTTATCTTTATCAATTGCCGACATTTCTATATTGACAACCCCCTTGCGTTTTTCCGTCAGCTGAGTTGCCATGTCATAATTTTGAATCTCCTTATTGATCTTTGACATCAAATTGCGCATCTCACCAAGTTTGGCAGTATCCATAACACCTATGGAGCGCATCATGCCGGTCATGTCCATATCTTTATGATTTGCCGTATCAATTTCACGCATCTCGGTCTTATAGGTGATCACTTCACCGGGCTTTAATTTCCACTTAAGGAAAACAGCAGAATCAGTACGTTGGCAAAAAGCCGATAGACTTGAAATAGCGAGAATGCAGGTGAATGTAGATTTTACAACGGTCATTGGTTCAGGATATGAATTAAAGATACATTAATTTAAAATAAAAAAGGTGCCATTCTTACCAAACAACACCTTTCAGCTTTAACCTTTATCCTTTCGCCTTTAACCTTACCCCGATATCGCATTAATAATATCGTACTGCGTAATGATCTCGATATCTCCCTGGTCCTCAACCAAAACAGCGATATTGTCCCTGTTGATCATAGATGATATTTTATCAATTGAGGTATTCAAATCCACAAATGGAAAAGGCGCCGTGGTAATGGATTGGATGGGTTGAGATTTAAGCGCTGGGTTTTCGAGCAGTGCATCCAATATATCGCTTTCGGTTATCTTGCCGATTACCATACCCTTTTGCGTAACAGGTATCTGGGATATATTAAGCGATTTTATTACATTAATTGCTTCCAGTATGGATTTTTCGCAATCAATGGTGATGATTTCCTGGCGTTCTTTTTTGCGGATTATATCGCGGGCAGTCAGTTTCTCGTCTTTCAAAAATCCGCGCTCGCGCAGCCAGTCTTCGTTATACATTTTGCCCATATAGCGCGAGCCGTGGTCCGGAAATATGATGACCACCACATCGGTAGCTTTAAAGGTATCTTTTAGCTGCAACACACCTGCCACTGCCGAACCCGTTGAATTCCCGGCAAAAATACCTTCCTTCAACGCCACTTCACGTGTCATCAAAGCTGCGTCTTTATCGGTCACTTTTTCAAAGTGATCTATCAGGCTGAAATCAACGTTTTTTGGCAGGAAATCCTCGCCTATGCCTTCGGTGATGTAAGGGTAGACCTCATCTTTATCAAAAATCCCTGTTTCCTTATATTTTTTGAACACCGAGCCATAAGTATCAATGCCTATTACTTTGATATTCGGGTTTTTTTCCTTCAGGTATTTAGCAATGCCCGATATAGTTCCGCCGGTACCCACACCTGCAACCAGGTGCGTTATCTTGCCCTCGGTTTGCTCCCATATCTCGGGGCCGGTTGACTCATAATGCGCCACTGTATTTGAAAGATTATCATACTGGTTAGGTTTCCACGAATTTGGCACTTCGCGTTCCAAACGTGACGAAACAGAGTAGTATGACCGCGGGTCCTCCGGCTCAACGTTGGTAGGACAAACGATCACTTCGGCACCAAAGGCACGCAGCGCGTCAAACTTTTCTTTCGACTGTTTATCGGTACTGGTAAAAATACATTTATAGCCCTTGATCACCGCCGCAATAGCCAATCCCATACCTGTGTTACCTGATGTTCCTTCGATAATGGTGCCGCCTGGCTTAAGCAGGCCGCTTTTTTCGGCATCCTCAATCATTTTGATGGCCATACGGTCCTTAATGGAGTTACCGGGATTGGTAGTTTCTATTTTGGCAAGCACGGTAGCAGGAATGTCTTTGGTTATTTTGTTCAGCTTCACCATTGGGGTGTTACCGATGGTTTCGAGGATGTTGTTGTACCACATGGGGTCAAAGTTAGTTGATTGAGTTGATTAAGTTAAGTGGTTGATTGAGTTTTATTAGTCCGAAAGTCCGCATAAGTCGGAAAGTCCGTAAGTTGATTTGTGTCGATTAAATTAACCTAATCAACTTATTCAACTCAATCCAACTCAATCAACTTAAAACTTAAGATGCTTAACAGTTAAGCCATTGTTTATAAGCTGTTTCAAGGACTCAATACCTACCCGCAAATGCGTTTCCACATATTGCTCCGTAACAACTGAATCGCTTTCTGCCGTTTTAACACCTTCCGGGATCATTGGCTGGTCGGATACCAGCAATAATGCGCCGGTGGGTATTTTATTGGCGAAGCCTGTTGTGAAAATAGTAGCCGTTTCCATATCGATGGCCATCACACGTAATGTTTTCAGGTATTTCTTAAATTCTTTGTCGTGCTCCCAAACGCGGCGGTTAGTGGTGTAGCAGGTTCCGGTCCAATAGTCGCGGCCAAAGTCACGAATGGTGGTTGAGATGGCTTTTTGCAGGGCAAATGCAGGCAATGCGGGCACTTCGGCAGGCAGGTAATCATTTGATGTACCCTCACCCCTTATCGCGGCTATAGGCAATATCAGGTCGCCCACGTTGTTTTTCTTTTTAAGGCCGCCACATTTTCCCAGGAAAATAACTGCTTTGGGTTTTATCGCGGTAAGCAAATCCATTATGGTTGCGGCCACAGAGCTTCCCATCCCAAAATTGATAATAGTAATACCGTCTGCCGACACACTTTGCATGGGTTTATCCAACCCGATAATTGGTGCATTATCATTCCATTCGGAAAATAAATGCAAGTATTTTGAAAAATTGGTAAGGATAATATATTCACCAAAATCGGTCAATGGGCGACCGGTATAACGGGGCAGCCAGTTCATCACAATGGCTTCTTTTGTTTTCAGGCCCGATTTTACCGGACTGTCGATGCCGGATGTTTTCTGAGTTTCGTCAACATCCTTCTTTATGTCTTTTTCTTCGTTCATAGGATTCTTTTTATACGACAAACCCCGGCGTTACCCAGGGCTTGCGTTTACAAAAATAAAACTTTTAAAATATCCTTTGTGTTAGGCTACCTTTAATTTTTTAAGGTCCGATTTTTCAAACTTATCTAACGCGTAATCTAAATTCACAGTCAGGCGTTTAACGTCCTTTTTCGACGGGAACTCGAACATCGCATCTATCATGATCGCTTCGCAAATTGAACGCAGTCCACGGGCGCCCAACTTAAATTCCATTGCTTTGTCAACAATAAAATCCAGCACATCCACGTCAAACTCAAGTTTTACACCTTCGTATTCAAAAAGCTTTTTATACTGTTTTAACAGCGAGTTCTTTGGCTCCGTGAGTATGTTATGCAAAGCATCCCTGTCGAGTGGGTTCAGATAAGTCAGTACCGGTAAACGGCCGATCAGTTCAGGAATCAACCCAAATGATTTTAAATCCTGCGGCGTAATATATTTATACAGGTTTTTCAGGTCGACGTCGCCGTCGTTGTTTTTAAACTTATAACCAACGGTTTGCGTGCGCAGCCTGTTTGCGATCTTCTTTTCAATGCCATCAAAAGCGCCACCGCAGATAAACAATATGTTATTGGTGTTAACGGTAATCATTTTCTGGTCCGGGTGCTTGCGGCCACCTTGCGGCGGTACGTTCACCATGGTACCTTCAAGGATTTTCAGCAGAGCCTGTTGCACGCCTTCGCCGGATACATCGCGCGTGATAGAAGCATTATCGCTCTTGCGTGCGATTTTGTCTACCTCATCAATATATACGATACCCTTTTCGGCTGCAGCCACATCATAATCTGCTGCTTGTAGCAAACGGGTTAAAATACTTTCCACGTCTTCACCTACATAGCCGGCTTCGGTCAGCACAGTCGCATCACAAATACAAAACGGCACGTTAAGCGTTTTAGCCAGCGTTTTGGCAAGCAGGGTTTTACCGGTACCGGTTTCACCCACCATGATGATGTTTGATTTCTCGATCTCAACTTCATCCTTCTCGATACGCTGAGCGAGCCGTTTATAGTGGTTATAAACCGCAACGGAAAGTATCTTCTTGGCGTCATCCTGACCAATTACGTACTGGTCAAGGTGGCTTTTTATTTCGGAAGGTTTTAATAAAGATGGTGAAGAAGAGGATGTTTTAACCTTGCGGACCTTTAGTTCCTCGGCCAATATCTCGTTAGCCTGGTTCACACATTTATCACAAATATGTGCATCCAACCCTGCGATGAGCATGAGCGAATCCTGCTTACCTGCCCCACAAAACGAGCACCTTATCTCTTTGCTGTTCTTATTCATCTCTGTCTTATACGTTCAAATGTACTTAATTCGTACCACTATTCCAACGGTCGGGCCCGCGCATTTATTATTAATACGTTGCAAATGACTCTGTTGTTCTATTTCTTTCCGCGTAATATTTCGTCCACCATACCAAATTCAACAGCTTCATTAGATGTCATCCAGTAATCGCGGTCCGACGCTTTATCAACTTTTTCGTACGATGCACCGCTATGGTCGGCAATGATCTGGTACAGTTCTTTTTTCAACTTGGTAATCTCGTGATAGGATATCTCAATATCCGATTGCTGGCCCTGTGCACCGCCTGATGGTTGATGGATCATTACCCTTGAGTGCGGCAAAGCGGCCCTTTTACCTTTAGTGCCTGCGCACAACAGAACAGCTGCCATTGATGCCGCCATACCGGTACAAATAGTCGACACGTCATTTGATACCAATTGCATCGTGTCATAAATGCCTAACCCGGCGTATACCGAACCACCCGGCGAATTAATATAGATCTGGACATCACGCTTACTGTCGGCAGATTGCAAAAACAGCAATTGTGCCTGTATAACGTTAGCATTTTGGTCGTAGATAGGGTCGCCCAGGAAAATAATACGGTCCATCATCAGGCGCGAGAATACGTCCAATTGGGAGATATTTAACTGGCGCTCTTCGATGATATAAGGGGTAAAACTGGTTGGTGCGATACCCATAGGAAGATTTGCCCTTTGCACGTTATTGATAAATTGATCTACATGCAGCCCGTTAATACGATGATGTTTTACGGCGTATTTTCTAAATTCTTCTTTATTAATATTGTCCATGATATGTATTTCTTTCTTTTTTAAATTGCGTTAAATATAGTTTTTAGTTGAATACCATTATCCAACTAAAGTTGCTAAAAAGTAAAATTAAGTGGTGGGGTTAAAATTAGCTGCAAAAACAAAAGCAACCCGGGTATTGAGTTGCTTTGGTTATGGTATTAAAAATGTTGTTCTTATTTCTCAGCCAACTCGCTGAATTCCTTTGCAGAAATTTCTTTCGTATTCAAAGTAACAATGCTCTTCAGGTAGTCTAACACCCTTACAGCTTTCACTTCTTCAAATATTTTGTTGGCCTCTTCTTTATTTTGTAAATACTGAACAGTGTACTGGCCCAATTGCTCGTCGCTTAACGGCTGCGGACTGTACATCCTGAACTGCGCATCCAAACGCTGTTTTGCCGCCGCGAAAACTTCCTCGTATTTGATCTCGATCTTATTATCCTTAATGATCTTATTTTCCAACAAGGTCCATTTCAGGTTTTGAGCGAAATCATTGTAACCGCCAACTAATTCTTCTTCAGATAGTTTTTCGTTTGTGGCTTTTAACCAGCGTTTCAAAAACTCATCAGGAAGCTCGAATTTCGCTTTTTCGATGCTCAGTTTATACAGGTCGTTTTGCAGTTTGCGTTCCGAATCCTGTTCGTACATAGCCTCAAGCTCTTTCGTTATCTCGGCCCTGAACTCGTCTTCAGTAGTTACTTTACCTTCACCAAATAATTTGTCAAAGAACTCCTGGTTCAAATCACTTTCTTCCAGGCGGTTTACATTTTTAACCGCTAAGCGGAAGTTTGATTTTACTTCAGCTGCTGTATCCTCATCAACCTTTAATATCGCAGCGATGCGTGTTGCATCTTTGTGATAAGTTTTCTGAATATCCAGCGTTACTTCATCCCCTTTTTTCAGGCCGATGAGGGATTTTTTAACCTTCTCATCCTGCACCTGGTCCAAACGAACCGAAGTTGTGTTGCTTATCCCACCCTCAAAAACAGAACCATCCGGAGAAAGCTGCACCAATTCGGCATAAAGCACATCACCGTCTGCCGATACGTCAGGATTTGTCATTTTGCCATAGCTTTTGCGGATGTTGGCGATGCGGGCAGCCAGGGTATCCTTATCTGCTTTGATCACATATTGGGTTACTTTATCCTTTGACGAAAAGTCGATATCAAATGCTGGCGCTAAGCCAACTTCGTAGTTGAACTCAAAATTATCAGCAAAATCCCAGTTGTATTCTTTGCTGTCATCCATTTTTGGTAATGGCTGACCCAATACTTCCAGTTGCTGCTCATTGATGTAGTTATTCAGCGAATCCGAAAGCATATTGTTCACTTCGTCAACCAAAATGCTTTTACCATACATCTTTTTGATATGCGCCGGCGGCACCATACCCGGACGGAATCCTGGTATTTTAGCCTTTTTAGCGTGGTCCTTTATGGCTTTATCTACCCTTGGCTGATAATCCTCGGGTTTAATGTTAATGGTTACAATTGCGTTTAGGTTGTCGATCTTTTCCTGTGAAATATTCATCTTGCTTACGGCGTAATTTTGTCTAAAAATCCTTTGTCAATCATGCAATTAAACAATCTGCATGCCCCTGTTTTGGGAGTGCAAAGGTATTAATAATTTTTGAGAGTCAAGAACCAAGAGTCAAGAGTTGGGATTTCGAGAATCAAGAGTCAAGGGCAAAGCGTTGGGGTTTATGCCTCTTGAGTGTTCGAACCCTAAAAATAAATTAACAATTACCCTCTTTACGCGTAGCGAAGAGAGGGTGATCGAGCGGCTGAGTCCCGCACGTGCGGGAGGTGAGTCAACCCGGCGGACATTACCGCCAATTCCTGGCACGCGCGTAGACTCACCCTGCCATTGCTTCGCTCGGCATCCCTCTCTCCGGCAAGCCGGAAAGAAGGAAAAAGAATGTTTGAAACCTAAAAATAAATTAACAATTACCCTCTTTACGCGTAGCGAAGAGAGGGTGATCGAGCGGCTGAGCGATGATCGGGTGAGTCAACCCGGCGGACATTACCGCCAATTCCTGGCACGCGCGTAGACTCACCCTGCCATTGCTTCGCTCAGCATCCCTCTCTCCGGCAAGCCGGAAAGAAGGAAAAAGAATATTCTTAATTAATCTTAGTAAGCGTCGACGCACCCGTTTTGCTGCTGTTAACATCAGCCGGATTACCGCGGTATTTTATATCGGACGAACCGGTAGTATTAACGTTAAGGCTGTTGAGCACATTTATTTCGCACTCACTGGCGCCTGTAGTATGGATATCGTAAGTGCCGACCACAAAATCCAATGCTGATATTTTGCCTTGACCCATCAGGGTAACTTTGTGGGATGTAGCCTGGCCCCTCAGTGTTAGTTCGCTGGAACCGCTTCCCTCGCTAGTTACGTTGGCGGCGGTCAGATCCAAATCCACCTTGCCGGCACCGCTCAGTTTAATGTTTAAATCCTGGGTATTCAGCTTGCCGTCTGAGCTAAAAAATATAGCGCCCGAGCCCTTTATAGCGTTCAGTTTACGTACGCCGATGTTGATCACCATTTGGCCGCTTTCGCAAACGTTTTTCCTCCGGTAAATGTGCAGTTCGTCGCCATCAGACTCGGTATGAATATATTGCTGCAGGTTATCGTCGGCAGTGATGCTAACGGATTTGCTGCTATCCTGTTTCAGCACGACTTTAAAGCCGCCTTCAATGTTGATCCTGCTAAAATCACCCATTTTGAGGGTTTGCGTAACCTGGTGCCCGGAGCCTTTAGCACAACTAAAACGGCATGATGGCAGCAGCGCTACCGAAATAAAGGCGATGATTAAAATAGCGGGTATGTGTAGCTTCTTCATGGTATTGGTTTTTGATGATTTTTGACAACTTATTATGGGTTTTGGTTACACCAAAGATAAAAAAAGCTTTCTTTTTACCCCACTGGTGAGGTATCTCAATAGTAAAAAATTCGGCAGACGAAATTATATCGTGGAATCACAATTTCTTTGTGCCTCTCTGTGTAAATCTCTGCGCCCTCTGTGGTTAATTTTTTACCACGGAGGACACAGAGGAAGTCACAAAGTTCACAGAGGGCAAAATATTATACTATTCTCAGTTCTACTATGGGACTTTGAGACGACCCACGTCGACGATAGAGACGGAGGGGAATAAAAAAACCGCCCGGTTATGAGCGGCTTTTTGAACCTATATATCGAACCTTTTTCAAGGTGTAATTGACTATTGACTATTGACTATTCACCATTGACCATTTACAGACCTGCAAACTGATCAACTTTTTTAGTGGCTACAACCAGGCCGTCAACGGTGCGGGTAATGTGTTCTGCAACAAACTCGGTGCTGTTTACAGTGGCGCTGTGGTCGTATTTTAAGCTGCATTGGCTAACGGTACCGCTTAGGTCGGCTTTGGCGCGATCGTTTACGGTGATGTTTACACCGAAACCATCGAAGTTAAGTTTAGCATAAGCGTTGTTGTTTAAGGTAACGCTCATTTCGATAGGTGAGATCTTACCGAATGTCTTTACTTCGGCGTTGTCGTTTGCTACTATGGAGCGTAAGTCAGTGGCCTTTACCCAAACCACCAGTTTCTGATCGGCGTAGGATGATATTTTTAGTACACCGTCCTGGCTCTGTACCATGGCGCTTTGTTCGTAGTATTTGTTGTAAACCTTAACCTGGTCGCTGTCACCGTCAGAGATAAACAGTTCCACATTGCCGTAAACTTCTATTTTGCTGATGTGGCTTATATTGGTAAGCACGGTGCTTACTTCGGTAGATTTTGCTGCGGCTACTTTATCAGCTGCAAGGGTGGTATTTCCTATTCCTAATACTATTGCTGCAATAGTGACGAAGGATAATACTTGAGTTTTCATGATGTTATATTTTAAAGTCGTTGTTGTAATTTTTTCTGTTTCTAAATACACCCTTAAGACGTCTCCAAATACCATCCGTTACACCAAAAAGGCCCCTAATCCGTACAGGAGGGGGTTTTCCCGGTGAAGCGGGGGTTTCGGTCGGTGAATTTTTTTGAAGTCGGAAGGCGGAGGTCTGATGTCGGAAGACTGACGGCAGAGGTTGGAAGGCAAAAACCTTTTGTGCAGATTTTCCTTTATCTAAGTTGGAAGTCGGAAGTCCGGGGTCGGAAGTCAGACAAGAGCCAATGACTATTCACCATTGACCATTGACTATCAACCATTCACCATGAACCAACAAAAAACCACCGAAGAACAAGAGCTCAAATCCGAACTGGACATTGAACAGGGCCTGGTAGATAATTTCGGCGTGCGGATAACTGCGGTGTTGGGCAGCATGTGGTTTTTGGCGGGCTATATCATTATGTTCACCGTTTGGATATGTTGGAACCTGCGCTTCCTGCCCGGCCTCAAACCCTTCGACCCCTTCCCTTTCCCCATACTGCAAATGGTGGTCACGCTGTTTGCCATTATTCTTTCGGTCTCGG
>Ga0207116_10005_pt2 | contig 20519 bp, 23 predicted proteins | sample Alteio_BWMinHeat_44_FD_153550 | JGI IMG/M metagenome (GOLD analysis project Ga0207116, IMG submission 153550) | Enriched cells from forest soil in Barre Woods Harvard Forest LTER site, Petersham, Massachusetts, United States -... | ecosystem: Environmental > Terrestrial > Soil > Temperate forest >... | reverse complement strand
ATCTGCACATCTTCAAAGGTATAAGAGGCCTTTTGGGGGAGCAGCTCAGGGGTATGGCCTGCCGATTCGCGCTCTTGTAAAAGTGCGATGTTCCGATCGATTGCCATAAGAATTTTGTGGAGTAATCCTTCTAATTCAATGAGCGTGGTATGCTGCTGGGTGAGCAGTGATAAGCGGCGTGCAGCCAATTTCGATCGACCTGCATGTTCGCGCTGTTTTTTTAATAAACTGATCTTATTTGAAAGCTGCTCGACCTGTTCTCGGACGCGGTCCATTTCCGTATCATAGAAGGCATGTTCTTCCTTGAGTTGCTGGAGGCGTCGCTCTATGCGGGATAGGGCCGGCTGTGATTCGCTATTTTGGGAGTTAGGTTGAAGCTGGTTTTTGAGTAAGTCGACGACTGAGCAGTCGAGTGCGGTTGAAAAAAAAAGGATCTGACTAGCAAGCAACCCGTAGTTTCGTAACATCATCATTATTTTGTTCATTATGATTCCGCTCTCTTATGATGTGCATCAACAATGTTTTACCTAGACTAACATGAGGGAAGGCTTCCACACAACCAAGTAGCCACGCTATGGATTCAGCAACAAGATCGGCAGCGGGTGGTTCTCTGAAAAGTGTCGCAGGCTCTCTCAGGAGCCGTTGTATGCCCTGGGACTTATGGTAACACCATTCAGGGGGATAGATTCCCAAGAGAGCAAAGAATTTACACAAGAAGAGCAATTTGACGACAAGCTCCTCTTCGCCGGCTATTTCGATAGGGGTATACAGCATCAAGCAGAGCTGAAAAAGCTCAGGAGCGCTGTCACCTTCGGGAAGGCATTGCAGCATCAGTTCGGAGAGCAGATGTATGAAATAGAGATCCTGTGACCAGGGAGCTGCGGGGAGTGCGACGAGTTCGGGGCTTTGCATGATCGAGCGCCCCTTCCAGCGCCGTTCATGGTAATGGATCAATGAACCCTGAGGTGGAGACCACAGAGTCTTGGAGCTTTGAACAAAACCGGTACAACGGCCGTGGATTTGTTCAAAGAGCATCAACTGCTGCCGTTCGGGAAGCCAGGATCGAATGACAATTGCCTGCTGCATAGACTATGCGCTTTCAGAGGAGATGGAACTTACGTCGGCGCCAAAATCGTAACACGAGAGAGCAGATACTTGATATCATCATCGACGAAGCGAAGACCAATACCAAGGAAGGCATTTTTGTTGAACTTACTGATAAAGTCATCAGCACCAAAGGTGAAGTAGATATTTTTGGTGAAGAACATGCGGTTGAGCCATTTGAGATGCGGCCAATCGTCACCCTCGCTGTAGCGATTGACACCGAAGAAGTCATACATTTCAAAGGTCGTAACCCAGCGAAGATCGACGACGCCAAAGGGAAGATCGATATCGACACCAAAGCCACCCGTGCTATCAAAGAGTCCAAAGCGGAAGCCGAAGTTGCCGAAGACCTTGGCGAACTGTACGTTGAAGAGGACTGTATCGAGCTTGCGTGTCTTGTAGCGGCGATATTTCGCATATTTGAGTAACTTATCGGGAGCCAGATGCATCTCAGGTGGGATAAGCTCGGTATAGGGCGTAATCCCGCAGGTATCTTCAAACCAGTGGCGTACCTCATCATACCGATGAATCTGCCCGTTACGTGTCCCGACGATACCGACAAGGTAGTAGTAATCTTCGGTGCCATGGAGGCGAATGTTGGCATAACTTTTGCTCTCGCGTGTCTTGCCGCGTCCTTCCATAGGACCACTCATCGTCTCCGACCAGATGTCGAAGACCAGCTTCATCTTATCAACTTTATCGAAATAGGTTTTGACGCTGTGAATTGCGGTACGCAGATCATCACCTGCAGTTTCATCGTTGACGAGCTGTCCGAGGATGCCATTGCCGGTGTTGACCTTTTCCATTGTCTCACGAATTGGCTTGACGCCCGTTTCAATCTGCGTGGCAATACGATTGAAGTCCGTCGAAATCTTATCAAAGTTGTCCTGGAAGCTGCCGCTCACGCGGGGAATATTCATGCGCAACTCTTTGAGGACTGAATTGATATTTGTCTCATTGTCGGTCACGACACGATCAACTTTGCCCGTCAACGAAGCAAGATGTTCCGCAGCCGAATCAAGATGGTTCACAAGATCCCGAATTTTCGCCTCACCCTCAACGCCACCAAGTACGTTGCTGAGCGATGCAACGACCGATTTTATATTACCGGCGATCTCGGAAAATTCATGTAACATGTCATCGACGGTTACCGGATTTCTGTTGGGACGGGTGAGCACGCTACCGCTGGCGAGTGCTGGCATGAGCGGGTCGCCGGGAACGAGTTCAAGATGTTTCGTGCCGAGGAAGCCCTCTTGGCGGACAATGCCATAGGCATCTGAATGGATAGGATATTTTTTGTTGACCATGAGCGATGCTTTGACCTGCTGGCCATCATTGACCAGCTCAAGCGCATCAACCCAGCCAACCTTGACGCCCGATATTTTGACATCCGCCTTTTTACTGAGGCCAGAAACGTCATTAAAATAGACCGTAAACGTATTGTATTTGATCCTATCAAAGCGGAAGGAGCCAATTTGATAGCTCATGTAAAAGAACGTTATCACTGCGGCGATGATGAACAGACCCACCGCAGTTTCTGTCTTTATGCGCAACATCTATCCTTCATGCTCGGGTTCTTTTCGCTATATCCAATATACTTTTCTGATAAAGAACTGATCTGATTCCTTATCTGCAATGAGTATACGCTGTCGCTGCAGCAGTACATATACTTTGACAGTAATGTTATTATACGTCCCATAAGATATCACAGAAAAGTGTTCTGCTTCAAACTTTTGATTAAAGAGCGGGTACAATTCCGTCGGAATGGGCGGATGTTTTTCGCCATAGACAACGCGTAAGACTTTTTCCCAAACTGATGGCCCCGCCGGCTCGTAGACGAGCGCATGTTCAAGTAACTTCCAATCCTCCGCCGACATTTTTCCTGTTGGTTTGAGCTTGAAAAGATCGGCAACAGAGCGGGAGAGTGCCCAGAGTTGCAAGAGTGTGCCGGGACGATCGACGGAGAGGAGATCGCTCAAGGCAAAGGTCCGTTCCGGCTCGATAAAGAGGACATGGGATAATTTTTTGAGCTGCTCATCAGCAAGCAGTTCGGTAATATCGTCGATCTCTTTTTCCCCCTTCGCTTTGATCAAATTTCCAACACGTTGGGAAAGATCAATACTACGCCCCCACGGTGCCAAAAAATTACTGATTGATCGATTGATGATATCAAGACCGGGTGTTTGGGAGCTCTGTTTTTTCTGGAGATCGTAGAAGGCATTTGCACTCAACTTGCCACCTTCGCAGGTGATGTAGATGGAACAAGCGCCATTAATGCCATCAACTGCTTCGGTAAAGTTGTAGGGAATCCAATGGTTGACGATCGTCATGACCTTTTTGATCTCAAATAAGATCTTTTGGACGATCTCATTTTCACCCTTTTTGATGGGTGGCATCTCTTCAAGAAGACGTGCCCGTGCAATTTCTACGCCGCTCCAGGCGAGTAATTTTGCTTGTTCACGATCGAGCAGAATCGTGTTCAGCCGCTGAAAGATCATAACCCTGGTAACCATACGGGTTACCAAGATTCCCATAAGGGCGATAAAGAAAATAGCGAGTACAAGAACGAAAGCAGGGTTGCGTCGCGTCATGTCCCTACCTTCACTTGAGGCTGCTGCGGAGGCTGCGCAGGCGCTTGCTGCCCTTTGAGTCGTTGTTCTGCTGCCATCTTTTTGCGGAGCTCCTGCTGTTTGGCTTCATAAAGACCCGTTGCGATAGGAACTTTTATCAGAAAGGAGAAGGGAATGGTATCTTTGTTGTTATGGCTCAAATAATCCCCCTCAAAGGCGATGTATTCGGGAACGGGAATTTCATCAGCAGCCTGCTTTGATCCCCACTGCTTGATCTTCTTCATCGTTGCCGGTTTGGCTCCATCACCGGTGACAAAGGTGCGCACGTGCAGTGTGATATGGAGTGAGGTGAGCCGTTGTATGAGTGGATAGGCACGATTTCCCGGAAGCTTTTCCTGCTTTTGTGCGGTGGGTGAATCGACCGTTTCTTTACGCATGAGGCGGAAAAGCTTTTTCTGCTGTGGATCCTCTTCCAAGAAATAACGTACTCGTACCAAATGGGAACCGGGCTTGTCGACGCGGGGCAATGCATGAGTCGTAATCATGGAGAGTTGTATGAGTTTGCCATCCTTAACTTCGACTGAAAATTGTGCTTTGCCCTGGTTCTCATCCTCTTTCTGACCATTTCCTTCTTGTGCTATTGCAGTGGCTTTGGGAGCAGCATCTTTTGGTTCGGCTGCCTTTGGATTATCACTTTTTTGTTCAGTCCGTACGACAACGATGCCGGCAATATCCCGCTCTAATTCGCTACGCATCAACAGAATGTCAGAATAGTCATCAATCCAGACGGAGAGGCGCTCCGAAACGGTTACCGTCTGATGGAACATGTTGTACAAGACCGTTGTTAAAAAGGAGGCGATGAGCAGCCCGATGAGCAGCTCGATTAAACTAAATCCGCTCTTTTGCATGAGGCATCTCACGATCGTATACAATGCGCATCAAACGAAGGGTCATCGGCCGGCCCCGATCCTGCCAGGTTGCCGTTATCATCTCACTACGTAACCCGGTTATTGCCTTGAGGGAAGAATTTTTATCAATTTTTTTGCTCGAAAAGGTCATTGTTCCTGGAGGTGCGGGAAAGACAAGTGGTCGTGGTTTTTCTGCCTGCTGGGAGCCAGGGCGCTGTTCCATTTCCGTAAACCATTGCTCTGCGGCAAGCATGACGATGAGTTGCCGTACGGCTTGTACTCCTACGCTCATCGAACGCATCTGGGTGGAAAAGAACATCGTGCTCGTAATGCTGATCATGGCGAGCGCAATAAGTGCCTCAAGGAGTGTTATACCGTTACGGCTTTTGCAAAGTATCATAGACAGAAAAGGTCACGGAAAAAGGGTTAAGGATAAGGCCACGATCTTCTTTGCTGATCGTATCATGTATATCGATAATAATATCTTGTGCGAATCCTTCAGGTACCACGAAAAACCAGGCATCTTTCAATACTTTGCCCTGCTGTACTTCGTCGATGGTCCTGATGTAGAAATGTTTAATTTCAAAGCGTCGATCCCATGAAAATCTGCTCGGAATGATGGCGCCCGTGACGGGAGCGAAGCGCGGCTCACCCGTTGTGGTAGTACCATTTTGCATTTCGAGGATCACCTCGGGCTGATCGGCCATCCGGAAGAGGAGGCGATGGAGCTTTCCCGTGGTGATTGCCCGGGCATAGGCAAGACGGGTCAGCCGATTGATCTTTTCGACAAGCTCATCCAAAGGCTGCGTGCCGCGGTAGCGAATGCGTGGAAAGGATACCGCGGCGATAATGGTGATGATCATCAAGGCGACAAGAATTTCTATAAAGGTAAAGCCTTTATGAGCCGACGTTCCAAACGCTGATCCATTCATTTTCTGGACTACCCTCGCCACCTTTACCCCATGAATAGAGTTCATATGGATGTTTCGAATTTTTTGGATTTACCTGGTATTGTATTTCTCGTGACCAGCCGTCCTGCATCTCCTTTTCTTCTAAGTAAGGGCCTCGCCATCGTTTGGCAACCGTTACATCTTTAGGTTGTTGGACCAGATCCATGAGCATGGTGGGGTAGACATTTGTATTTGCCTGGAAGGTATCGATTGCCATTTGGATACCCTTGAGTGTGACATCGGTACGCGTGTAGCGTGCCTGATCAACATACTTAAAGAGTGCAAATGCGCCGCCCATCATGACACCGACGATGAGGAGTGCCACCATGATTTCAATGAAGGTAAATCCTGCACGGGTGGTCCGTGCTATGTTCAGCTCTTTCTGTTCCATATGTTTCCTTTCTTGTTCTTTTTTCTCTTTTTTACCGTGAACCAAAACCTTTGACGCCTGCACTTGCAATGTCGCCAAATTGCATGATCGGCTTTCCAACTGCCATGACGACAAAGCCTACAATTCCTCCCATAATAATGATCATAATGGGATTCAATTTTTCTGCCAATCCATCAGCTCTTTCGCGCAGCTCAGTATCATACGTTGTCGCAACGGTGAGCAGCATCTGGGAGAGCTGGCCGCTCTCTTCTCCGGTACGAATGAGGTAGAGGGCAACAGGAGGGAACAAGCCCGTCTCTTTTAAATAGGTTGCGATATTACCCTGCTTGATAATCTTATCACGGGCTGCTTCAAGGGTGCTGACCAAAATACGGTTGTCGATGATGCGGCAGACAATGGTGAGCGCTTCGGCTATGTTGACACCCCCTTCGGTTAACATACCCAGGGTGCTACAAAATTGGACGACCGCCTTCATACGCACAAAGTAGCCAATGATGGGGATGTTGAGTACCATCCGGTCCCAGAGCCGTGCGCCCTTCTCCGTTGATTTCCACCAGAAGAAGAGGGCTATGCTCGTGAGGATGCTCAGCGGAAGCAGGATGAGATGGTTGAGCACAAAATCTGAAAGGCCGATCAAGATGCGCGTTGGCAGTGGCAGCGCCACCTTTTGGGAGGCGAAGAGGCCCGATATTTGGGGAATGACAACAACAAGGATCACAATGACGACGACCACAACCACCGCAAGCTGGATGAGTGGCATGGTCATGGCACTGCGTACCTTTTTGCGTAACTCTTGGGCACGTACCAGATAGTCGACAAGGCGATCTAAAATAATCTCTAAACGGCCACTTGCTTCACCAGCACGGACGAGTTGTACATAGGTCGTATCGAAGATGGCGGGGTAGTGAGCAAGACCATCGGCAAGGGATTTACCCTCTTTGATATTATCCTTGAGCTCGATGACGACACGCTGAAGCCGCTTTTCCGTCTGTTCGATAAGGAGCTCGAGCGATTGCAAAAGAGGAACGCCCGCTTTGAGTAATACGGCCAGCTGTTTGGTAAAGAAGATGACATCTTCTTGTGTGATGCGCGCAGAAAAGAGATTCTGCAGCCAAGAACGGAATGACCAGGCAGCGACCTGTTCCATGCGGTTGATCTGAACGGGCAGGAGACCGCTTCGCGTTAATCGCTCACGTACCTCTTGAACGGAGACGGCGTCCATGCTGCCCGATATCCGTTTACCTTCGCGAGAAAAAGCTTGATACGCGTAGAGAGCCATGGTGGTGAACGCCTTGGTAGTGGATGGTGCCGTTTCATGCCCCTAGCCTACCAAAATTTGGCCTAAGATCCGATAGTGTTCTGCGGAATATGGGGCAAAGGAGCGGCGCTTATGGGCTTTATAGAGTTGGTTGTTATCAGTTGCTATCAGCTTCAGATAGGTCGGTGAAGGCATTGGTAACATAGTTGATCTGCCAACCACCCGTATCGTCTGGTTCCACGAGTGCTATGTCAAAGCGGAGCGCGACATGGTGGAGCTCCTGCTGGAGGACGTAGCGGCGTGCCGTCATGATAAGTTTGCGCTGCTTCTGGGGCGTGATGACGGCAGAGAGTGCAAAGTATGCGGTTGCACGTGTCTTCACCTCGACAAATGCCACCGAACGATCCTTGCGGGCGATGATATCAATCTCGCCGCCACGCCAGGAAAAATTTCGGGCGAGTATCGTGTAGCCCTGTTCGATTAAAAATGCTTCCACGATCTCCTCGCCCTGTCTTCCCCGCTCTTTCCGCTGTTGCTGTTGGACTTTGGAGGAGCGGACTAGTGGTCTGTTCATGAGGGATTTTGAAGGAGTGCAGTGGGAAAGAACAATACTAACATTATTGTATCAAAACTGTAAGAGGCAGGATTCCGATAGAGAAGTCCTTTGATTGTGCGTGAGGTGAGGTAGCCAAGTATGGCGCTACTAGCATTAATAGCTAGAGCGCGCACGAGTAATTTTGGTTTGCTGAGCTCTCGAATTTCATCGGGTTTGATTTCATGCGGATTACTTGTACATGCCGAGCACAACACTACTGACAGAGCAAGGGGCAAGGCATTGCTTTTAGTAAACGCATTGCCGTAATGATCTCCCCTATCCATGAGTCCGATGGTAAGGCCTGATAGGGCTGAGAAGCCTGCCGCTATAAGATTGTCGGTTGGATTTGGAGGTCGTTTTTGTGACGGTGTATCCATGCCAAATCCGCTTTGTGTAAAGCTCAAGCAGCCTAAGAAAATGGCAATGTGCTTAATGTTCATAGGCTGCCTCTTTTGTTGTCAGAAATTACTTTGTCTGCGTTCTGGATTTCGGCGTTGACGTGTTATAACTCAAAAAACCGACTCCGCCAGCGGCGAGGAGTAATAGCGTGGTTTTCTCAGCTCCTAGGGCTTGAGTGAGATCAGGGAGCCTCCTGAAGATCGAGGAGCCAGCATATCCTAATGCATATGATGTTGTATACATACCAAGAGATCGTGCCCATGATTTGTAATAGGAAGAAGGTTGGTTTAATGGTTGTGTTTCGATTGCCCCATCGGGACGTGTAGAGATGATGTTTTTTGGGTCTCTGAATGCCGCGCAGAGTGCAATTGTTCCGAGTGCGTGTTTTGTTACATGAGTAGCGATTGAATATGGTATTACTGGTATTGCGCTGGGATCGTTATATGCTGCCCAAGCACCCATGGCCCCTGCAAATAGCACCGGAAAGAGGTTGTCTTGCCATGTAAGATTTCTAAGGGGTAGGGTATAGCATGTCGGCCGCTGCTTGGCGCGGGCCTCCCGTGCTGATGCTGATTTTGTTTCCATATCGACTACGTGTGCCCTATCAAATACGCCTAGATTCTCCAATATGGCTACCCTGCGGCTCAGAGCGTCATGCTGAGGGTCGCGACGATCTCTACGATTACCGCTATTATAGTGAGGAGCCGGATTGGGAAGGGGTAGTGCAAATACACTTTTAAGACTACTAGTACTACTACTGCTGCTACTACTACTATAAGAGGGCATAGAAAGAACGGTAGGAGGTGGGCTGCTAAGGGATGAACTTGTTTGGCGTCGTCCTTCGTCATCGGAAAAAGATCCATGGTCGTTGGCATCTCTTTCCCTGTTATCCCTACGGCGGCTATCTCCTCCTTCGTCAGAGCTCCGGTTGTCCCGCTCGTAATGGTGCTCATTATCAGAAGCAAACCCACGTTGCGTGATGGCCATGCATCCGAGGAGCAGCACAACATACTTATTCATAACGAAACCTTTCTTAAGAAGTAACTATTATTTAAAAACATTACAAATATAGCAGAGATCGTATGTTGCGACAATGTATGCAGCAAAATTATTATAGGTAGAGTTTCGCAATTATTATTGCACAACTTGTTGTGAATGAGCCTTTGCATAGGACCAATAACCAAATCCACCAGCCGCTGCTATCAGCGCCATTGCAAAGCTTGGGCTTACGGTGCGATCTAAACTTGCAAGTTGTTTGACGATGCGTCCCGAGAGGCCTTTCGCTAAAAATGCTGCGGCGTAGGCAACGGAATGCATGCTGATCGCACGGAGCCACGATTCTATTTTGCCGAGCTGGCGAACTTCGCCATTCTGGCCATCACAGCCAGAGGGATCGATGGTAAAGAGTGAGCAGAGTAATACAGCGCCGAGCATCTTGTGAACATGTGAAGACATTTGATCATTTTTACCATATTCCTCGGCAAGAATTCCTAAGAGTAGTGAGCAGGCGATGCTCGTCTGATTGTCCTGCCACGAGGGCTCTCTGCGCGGAGTGACTGGTGTTGTCCCAGAGGTTGCGTTGACATGTGTGGAGCTGAGTGAAGCGATGCACAAGAGTAGAAGTTTCTTCATGCCAATCCCTCGGTCTGAATGAGAATGATATGCAAATCCCCTACACTGTAGCAAGAATGGGTGGTGACGGCAATTGAATTATTTCGCGCCCTTAAGATTCATGTAGAACATGCCCTTAATGTTTCCACGAAAATCGAGAGCATCGCCGTAGAGCTTTTTACCGGCAAGGTCTTGCTCCACAACGAAAGACGATCCGTGGGTGCTCTGGAGTACCAATACCTGGCCTTCATCTGAAAATTTTATTCTTTGCCCTTCCCATGCAGCGCTTTGGTTTTCGATTCTAATGATTGGCTTATGGATGACGGGATCATAGGTGTAGTCAAGATGAATATGGCGTCCATTGGGAATTCCTAGAAATTGTAATTTGATCATCTGACCTGATTGCTCAACAATTTTCCATCCGCTATTGGGGGGAAGAACGATAGGGCTCATAAAGGTATCATCAGGGTTTGCGAGTTTGATGATGAGGTAATTTGGGATGGGACCAAAATAGTTGTAGCCGGGGACTACGCGTTCGAAATCCGCCATTGCTTGTGTTGCCAGTGCGGTCATAAGTGAGATGCCACCGATCAAAAATTTTGGTGATTGTTGAGAAGTGGTTATCTTTTGGATACAAAGAGCTTGAGAAGCAGTAGCCGATGGACTGTTTGCCGTGAATCTGCTTGAGTGCCTCAAAAGCTGGGTTGCTTGCGTGAGCAGGGGAGTTTTAAGGCGAAGGCTGGAGATCTTAGAGTAAACCCGGGTAAGAAGCGATGTGCAAGCCCTAAGGTAATAGCTGGCTTCCAGGGGTGCAGATAATGCCATCCCTGTGGTCAAGATGAATATGTATGTGTAAAATTTGTCCTTCATGAACCAGGCCCCCTACCTGTAGATATCACTAATAATACTATTAGTATTGCAGAGAAGGGAGGGCTCGTCAAACGGTCTGGGAACTATTTCAATGCCTGAGCGCCCTTGAAACTTTCTCCCTCAGCTCTCAATTTTGTTTTTTGGCGCGGTTTGTGTTGTTTGCAGTAAGTTTTTTGTTTTTTGTATTGAAACTTTTTCTGTTTCTTTGTTGCGATTGCATCTTCAAAACTACTTTGGGTGTCGTCCGCAAATTCAACCGGAATATCACTACTATTGCCCAGTGACGTGCGAACAATTGAACGGCCATTGCCGCTAAAATCCATTGTTTGCAGCGAAACAGCCACGGAACAAAGTAGTCCTACTTTATACAGATAATTCATACAGTCTCCTTTATGATGAAGTAATAACTACAATTTTTACATACCAAGAAACAGCTTGCACGCGCAACTAACCCGCCTGCGGCAGGCAGCAGGGCGGTGATTACGTCAAAATGCATCAAAATTTATCCCGTGATTTGGAAAAATCGGGAAGGTGAGCGCTATCTTTGTTGAGGTAGCTTTCGATGTGGTGCAGCGCGGCAACTACTTCTTTTGCAACAGCTGTTTGTAGTTCCTCATTATGCTCAACATCTTCCGTCTCCTGGATTCGGTGCCATTCCTGTGCCGTTGGGAGTAGCTGTTCATAGAGTGCACCGCTTTCAGGCAGGAAGGTGGCCATGTCGGGAAGCAACTGTTCGGTGATGTGGCTGATACGCTGTGCCGCGGAGGGGAGTGCCGACTTTACACCGCCGATGAGATATTTGTTGTAGTAAAATTTGGCAACGAGCAGCTCATTTTCTAATAATTTTTTGTAGGAAGCGGCGACCATGCCCTGAATTTGTTGTTGTGATGTCTCATCAGCAGGGTTTGCGAGATATTCCTTGCCGAGCTTGATCACCATGCGGGTTGTCGCCTGATCCCGTTGTGGCTGGAGCGAGTTCCAGAAGTAGGCTACAATCTCACGATAGCGTGCTCGCTCGATGCCCTGTGCTCCTGGATAGAGGGTGATGGCCCGTCGATACTGCTTGATTGCTTCGTTAAAGTTGCCTTCACCAAGGTAAAAGTCTGCCAATTTGACCATGTAACGGGAGATGATATCGGGATCCTTTCCCGTGGCAGTGATGCGCTGGTAGAGCGCGACCAACAGACCCGAGTTGCCAAGCTCTTCGTAATACGAAACAGCCTCGAGCGCTTGCTCATGAGTCATCTCTTTGATCTGAACCGTCGGCCGCTTGAGCTTGAGTTGTTTTCCAAGCTCTTTTTTCTCCTTATAGGTACGAAATGAGCCCGGCCGGTAACAGCCAGAAAGAAGTAGGGTGCTACAGATAATGAGATACCGTGATGGTGTATTCATGTTTCCAATGCGTCTTGTGGAGCGATCCTTTACACAGCCTTAAGATATCATGGAAAGGGGAGGGCAACAAGTGACCTTATTGGGTTATTGAGCATTGAGTTGCAGCCGTTTTTTTACGCGCTCATAGGCTGCAGCGCGGGTGGTTTGAAATTCTTTTACGAGAGTGTTTGTATTAAGCTTGCCACTGATTTTTAAGGCAGCTGGGTCTCCACGCATCAATGGAGCGGTGAGGGAGGAAGGTTCTATTACTACAAGGTGATGGTCGAAGGTTAGATTTCTATAAGCTTCCAGATTGTTAACTTCAGCAAGTTGCTTGGTTAGGCTTATGATTATATTGGCCCATTTTTTGAGTTCTACTGCGTTTTTAAGCCGCTCACTAAGCAACTTACTATCTGCTGTTTCTTGGTCCTTATAGCGTAGTTTACTGATTTGTTCCTTGAGCTTGTTGATTGCCGCGTCTTCTGTAACTAAGTCGAGTGTGCTGATCTTGTCCTCTAGCGTCATAATCTGCTCAAGGAGCGGCCATACCTGGTTGAATATGTAGCTCTTAACCGAATTAATGATGTTTGTTGCTTCCCCAGGCCAAGTTGGTATGGGTGCCGTTATTTCTACGCTCTGAAAGGAGATATTCTTTGTCACTGTAAATCGAATGTCCTCAGCGCTCTTCGTTGCTGAGGCAGCAGCCCTAAGTCCTTTCCGGAGATTGATGACGGTGTCGTTGAGATTTGTTTGCAAGATAGGCCAAAGTTTTTTCCAATTTTCATACGGGTCAATACGAGGATCCTTGGGCTTGAGATTCAAAGCTGTAAATTTCTCATCCCACTGGGTTGCATCAAGATCCAGTTTTTTGGAGCTTACTATTAAAGCTTCAACAGATGTGTTGAGGGTATCGGTAATGAGTGGTGCAACCTCAGTCAAAATTGCTGTGATTTCTCCATCAACCACCGCTTTTGTCACGAGCTCAAGGTTGCTGTTCAGGGCTAATAGGGGGATAATTTCTTCGTTTCCTATGAGGTGGAAGCAGCTCGATAATAACGTTGCTATACCTATTTTTCTGATCATATAATTGTCCCTTGGATAGAGCGAATCTTAGAGTCATAGCCTAAGTATGATTTGTTGGCGTTGGCAATTGCAATGGTTGACTCATGTGCGTCAACGTGAACGTCGGCATCATTCCAAATCGAGTATGACATCTTCGCGCTCTGTGTCATTTGATAAAGCAAGAAACAGAAGACGGCCTGATGAGCTTTTGAGTATGCCATGTTTTTGTATAGTCAGGTTATCTCTGGCAAAGATTAGTTGTGGATTTGGTGAATTTGGAGGCGTATCGTAGCGCATTACATGACAGCCCTTGTCATGGGGACCGTAGCCTACGGTGATGAGTTCTGCTGTTCCATTGAGGGATGTGCGAAAAAAGGATGTGAGAATTTTACCAAGTTTTTCAGAGGACTTAGCTGGTTTGTCGGGCGAATATTGTGTTGATACATTTGTTTTCAAATTCCTCATGTGGATTGGACCTCCTATGACGTTAGTATGCATGGCCAATAATGTTCCGTCGGGTGATAAACAGGGAAAAATCGCGTCGCGGCCGTCAAGACTATGTGCGATTCCGCGTTGGGAGCTTGCATGTTCTTGGTTATTCAGTTGTTGCCATATGACAAGTCCGCTTCTCTCTTCGTTGCACATCAGGGCCACAACTGTTGAGCCATCTTCAGAGAGACGCGCTGGCAAATTCACCTTACGTGCGTAACCATGAGGGGGCTCTAATATTGTTTCTGTCTGTTCCGCAGCGGGGGTTGTCTTGCGAATGAGGGATGGGGCAGCGTTATGCAGTCCTGTGAGAAGGGCCGTACCATTGTTACCAATACCAAGAAGATATTTTTGATGGGGTCCAATATGAAATTCTCGTTGTTGCTTTGTTGGATAATGTAATGTTGTGCTGTAGGATCCGTTCTGAAATGCATGCGTTTGATTCTCGACGAATATTTTATCGCCTTTCGAGGCAAAAGGATTAAGTATTCCCTGGTCATCGAACCAACAGCAGCCAAAAGTATCATTGTAACACTTTAAGACCGTTGGGCTGACAATTTTCTCATACACGGGGCAATATTCAAGAATAATGGCTAATAATACCGTAGGACTATGGTCACCAACCTCCTCAACAACTGTGTTGTATTGCGTCTTTTTCGCTTTTCTGTGGACAGGTTCTGGAGTAAAATCTGTAGTGTTTCTTGGGGGTCGAGAACGAAAATCCGAATTCCGGGAGAAAAATTCCAATTTTTGTGACCGCCGCTCCAGCGCATCCATGGGGAGTACCCCATGCGCATGCGGCGCTGAACAAAGCGCGATGGTAGCAGTCGCACAAATTCGAAGACGTAGTTTGGGGATCATGAGAGCAGAGGGTCCTTTGTAATTTTATACTACTTTCTACCCATACTTATTATAGCATATTATTCAATGGTTTAAACATCTCCCTGCCGCTATAACGAATATTGATAGAGGGGCTGCATTTCATCGAGCGACCTTAGGAGATATCTATCCCTCTCTGCAACCCTATGGTATGGTAACTCATAAGCCAATGAGGGTTATTATGAAATACAATTCATTATCTGACGTTATCGTTGCACAGGGGCGCATATCGGCCCAGCAGCTTGCTACCATCAAGGAAGAGGCGGCGCAACAAAAGGTGAACTGGGAGGAGCTTGCCGTTCGCAATGGGCTTATCTCATCCCTTGAGCTTGCGCAGGCCTATGGGACCTACTACAATCTCCCCTTTGTCGGTACCATTACCGAGAAGATGGCAGCTCCCGACCTTTTGGCACGTGTCTCGCTTCGATTTCTTCGTGACAATGGCATCATTCCCCTCTATCTCGATGAGTTGCCCGAAGTGGTGACGTTGACCACCTCACAGCCGGATAATTTTCAGCCACTCGATGAGCTACGTCTGCTCTTTCCAGGGCCGACGGCAGTGGCCGTTGCGCCCCGTGCGGTGATTATTGAGGCGATCAACAAATTTTATCCGCTCGAGGGTGAAAAGCAGATGATTGCCGAACTTGCCCAAGAGGGTGAGGCGGCACCGCAACTCGACTTTGGTGAGATTGCCGATGAAGATATCATTGGTATGGCGAGTGAAGCGCCCATCATTAAATTGGTCAATCATATTCTCTACCAAGCGGTCAAGCGAGGTGCTTCTGATATCCATATAGAGCCCTTCGAGCGGGAGGTGCAGGTGCGCTATCGCATTGACGGCATTCTCTACGAAGGTTTAACGCCACCCAAGCGTGCACTCGCTGCCATTGTTTCTCGTATCAAAATTATGGGCAATATGAACATTGCCGAAAAACGCAAGCCCCAGGGTGGCCGTATCCAACTCAAAGTGGCCAACAAGGCGATCGATATCAGGGTTTCGGTCTTGCCAGTTGTCTATGGTGAACGTATCGTTATGCGTCTCCTCGATAAGACAAAAACCTTTGGCAAGCTTGAAGAGCTTGGGCTCAGTGCTCGTGACTATAAACTCTTGATGCAGAGCATTGAACAGCCGAATGGTATCATCCTCATGACTGGTCCAACGGGTTCGGGTAAGACCTCAACGCTCTACTCTATTCTGAGTCGTCTCAATTCAACCAAGATTAATATTGTCACAGTTGAAGATCCGGTCGAATATCAGATGGATGGGATCGGGCAGGTACAGGTACGGGAAAAGATAGGACTGACCTTTGCAGCGGCATTACGTGAAATTTTACGACAAGATCCCGATATTGTCATGATCGGAGAGACGCGTGACATCGAAACGGCACAAATTGCCATTCAAGCAGCGCTCACAGGACATCTTGTTTTGAGTACGCTCCACACGAATAGTGCGGCGGCAACCATTACTCGTCTCATCGACATGGGCATCGAACCATTTCTTATCGCATCAACGCTTGTTTTGGTGATCGCACAGCGTCTCGTACGACGCCTGTGTGACCATTGTAAAACCGTCTATGTTCCTGATGAGGCAACAGTTGCTCTGATTGGTTTGACCAAGGAAAAGGCCCGTTCAATACGCTTTTATCGTGCGGTGGGTTGCGATGCCTGTCTTCAGACGGGCTACTCAGGACGCCTCGCTATCTTTGAAATGATGGGTGCTTCGGCGGCTATAGCGCGTCTCATTGTCGAACGAGCCGATACGCGCGTTATCCAGCAGCAGGCACGCAAAGAGGGGATGAGCTTACTCATTGAAGATGGTCGCGAAAAGATCATCAAAGGATTAACAACGATCGAGGAAGTGCTTGCGGAGGCGACCTTTCACGAAGGTGAGTTGTGACGAGAGTAGGGTATCTTCTCTTTGAGCTTCTCGTTGTTCTTGTACTTATTGCAATCGTTGCGCTCGCCACGATGGGGACTGGTTCATGGCAGAGCCACCAGCTCCTTCGCTATGAAGTTGATACGTTGTACTATGCGATCATCGCCGCCTCTCAGCGGGCATTGTGTCGTGGTACGTTGGAGCGTCTCTCATTTCCGACACGTACCTCCTGGCGTTCTGCAGCAACAGAACATACGTTGGCAGAGAGTGTAACATTTGGCACAATTCCACAGCTTAAGGGGCCGCCCTCACATCCTGTTACGACCGTTACAGATCCGATCTCTTTTGTGGGCCATGGGATCATCTGCTATCCCAACGGACAGGTGCAGCCGGGAACGGTCTATTTCACCGACGAGCAGCAGCATGTCTACGCAATAACTTGTCCGGTCAGTTCGATTTCCTATATGAGGCGCTATCGTTATGTTGATGGTCGCTGGGAACGGCTTCCATGAATCGTCTTTTGTATGGCATCACGTTGAGCGGCGTAATCCTGCTTTCGTTGGCCACTGTTACGGTATTGATTGAACATGATCCGCCGTTACAGCGCTATGCCGCACGTTTTGTGGAACGGATTCTTTGTCAGGTGCTGCACCACCCGATACGAGTCGACCGGGCAACAATGAGCCTGTTGCGTGGATCACTCCATGCCCATGAAGTAACCGCAGTCGCATATGATGGTAGTTGGCATTGGAAGATCGCAACGATCACCTTTTCGACATCGCTGCTACGCAGTCTCATGACCGGCGTCTTTTCGCTCCGTTGTACGTTGCATGGTGTTACGGCCCATGCAAAGGTGGTTGGTGGTACAATTCCCCTTATTTCTCACATCAGTCGCCTCTTTGCCGGCGTTGCGCTTCCCGCAGCGCTTAAAATTAATCGTATTGTTATGTCACAAGGAAAGCTGACGATTGATGGTGGTCCTTGGCAGGCACAGCTGTTCATTAATACACAGATTCCCTTTGGTGGTGAGCAGGGCATGGCAACGGTCTCGTGGAATGATGGTGCAATTTCCCATGGTGCAACGCCAATTGCAACGGAAGTTGCGGGCAGGTATTGCTACGATATGGTCAAAAAAGTTTCAGAGGGTTTACTGACCGGTAGGCTCCAGCAGCAGCCACGGGGAGCGCAGCAGTTGACGCTTGCTCTGCAGGGTGGCACAACGACAACTTCCATAACAGGAACTTTGCCCGGAGATGTGGTCAAAGGAGCGCTTCTGTCTGATCGGGATCAGAATACCATGACGTTGGAAATGGCGGGACGTTGTGCGCATCTGTTCTGCCACGTTCCACAAATTCCCACGTCGCTGCAGGCTGATAGCTTCACCTTGACTGCGCGAAGCAGCGCAACAGATCCGCTCAAAGATCTTACTATTACGGCAACGGTTACCGATCTGCGCTATCAAGGATTGACCCTGCAAAAATTGACGGTTGATGCTACCACGCCGTTTACCGATCCGCACCTGACGATTGCAGCAACAACTGATGCGTACGGCACCATTACAGCGCAGGCGACACAACGGGATGCTTGTTATGCCATCGTTATCGATCGAAAAAAAAGTTCTCTGAGCTTTGGTGGCTGGAAACTTATTCCTGATGCAATTCGTCTGCTCGTCGATCCTGTTAAACAGTTGATCGATCTTGCCTATCAGGCAGAGCTTGAGTCTCCTCGCAACATTCATCACAAAGTTGCAGGCACCATTCGCCTTGCTCCTCGTGAAATTGTTGCACGGGGCAGATGGGATGACTACCAGTACGCAGCGCGGGCAAAGTTGCAGCGATCATGGCATCTTACCGGGCTGGAACTTTCCCACCGGCAACAACAGCTGGCGCATTTGAAGCATGACGGTAAACAGCTCCGTGGGAAGTTCTCTACGGCCGCTCTGGCGCAACGGTTCTTGCAGAAACCCGTTGGTCTCGACCTTCAGCAGCCGATTATCTTTTCGGGCAGGATTACTACAGAGGGTCTGCAGGCGCATCTTGCCGTTGATGGTGCACGGATCAAAATTCCTGCCATCTACAATCTGATTGAAGGTTGTTCGGGAGATCTTGCCATTGATTGGCAGCGGCGCAAGGTTGATCTTACCAACTGTGCCGTACGACTTCACAAAGGATCGCTCAACATCTCCCATGCGGTTGGCTACTTCGATGCATCGGGGAGACTTATGGCTGCTGCCGCACCGCTCCTCATGCGGGACTGTCTCATTACGCTCAACAAAAAAGTCTCGACGCTGCTCTCTGCTGCCCTCATGTTGACCTATCAGCAGGATCATCCGCTGACGCTGCAGGGCAACCTCTTCCTCGATCGAACGCAGCTGCGTGACAATATCTTTTCCCAAGAGTTTATGAAAGGGTTATCTGCCCCTGCGGGAGCTTCGACTGCATGGAAGGAGGGAATTAACGTCGCGCTCCACTGCACAACACGTTCGCCAATCCGCATTAAAACATCATTCATCGAAGCGGAGGCAGCTGCACGGCTGACCATTACTGGTGAGCTTGCACGCCCTACCGTGGGTGGAACGATTTACCTTTCACAAGGAGTGCTGCTCTTCCCCTATAAACCGCTTTACATCAAACAGGGGACGGTGGCGCTTGATCCCCACCATGCCGATGAGCCGCTCCTTGATCTCATTGCAGAAAATACCATCAAAGGATATGATGTGCAGCTGCAAATACAAGGCTCTGCAAAAAAACCGACAATCAGCTTCACCTCAGTGCCGGCGCTACCTGAAGAGCAGATCATAGGCCTTCTCTGGGGAGGATCGCCCGATGGTTCGATTTATCTTGCCATGTCCCTTTCGATTATGCAGGCGATGGAGCGGCTCATCTTTGGACCAGAAGTTGTAAGTCATCCACTTCAGCAGTGGCTTAAGAACATCTTCAAGCCACTCGGCAATGTGCGCTTTGTGCCGAACTTTAGCGACCAAACGGCACGGGGCGGGATACGTGGTTCACTTGCCATTGAAGTAAATGACCGTCTTCGTGCGATTTTGAAGCAGAACTTTGATCTGCCGCAGGATACGATGATCGATGTTGAGTATGATCTCTCTGATGATGCACGGATTCGTGGCTTCAAAGATGAACGGGGTGATCTTGGAGCGGAGATTGAGGGGCGGTGGAAGTTTTGAGGGTTGCTCAAAGTCTTGCCATAAAGAATACCAATCTGCTTTGATGGGGGAGTAATTGGTCGTTAACGTAAACAAAAAAGGAGATCTTCGTATGATTTCAAATCGCACAACAACAGCACTTATCCTCGCCTGTGGCCTGCTTTGCAGCAACCCTGTTTCTGAGCTCTATGGGGCAAATAGGTCCGGCAGGGGCAATAGAGTATCTGGCCAACGAACGTTGACTGGCAAAGTTAAGGATCAGTATGGGCAGCTCCTGGGCAAAGATTATGACAAGTATAAAAAGATGTCAGAGGACGAACTTCAAGGATATCTCGATAAGATTGAGCGGTGGGGAAGAAATGCAACTGTAGACCTTGCAGATATGTCCTATGGACGCATAGCTACGGTGAAGAGTGAGCTTATACGAGCTGGCTGGAATACCCATGATGTAACTAAGATTCTCAACATGCTTGCTCGCTATAAAGCGGTAAAAAATCTTATGGAAGCGGGTGATCAATCAGGGTCAATGTCTGCGGATGCATCATAGATTCCTCTTGCTTATAGGTATGTTGGTTACGTGGCCGTATGACCAAGCAAAAGCGTATACTGCCTAAATATAGGATATTTTAATGAAGGAGAAATATTGTGAATGACATTTCAAATCTCGCTATACGCCTGGCGAGCATTGCTGTTGTGGTCATCATCTGTGGTTACTTAATCATGCTGCTCCAATCGATGGGTGGATTCTTTATTCCAGGAAGCGTACTTTCTGCCCTCATCGCTCTGGCACTGATTGTTTATATATTGAAAAGAGTTTGATTATCGCCTGGTCGCTGGTGGCGACATAGCGTTTCTTGTCTTCTTCTTTTGATCATTCACATGAGCTTTGTTCTAGTAGGAGCAAAGCTCATGTAGCGATTTCCGTACCGCAATAAAAAAGGACTTTTTATGATACCAAATCGAACCATGCAACTTTTAGCGATCGGCTATTGGTTCTGTAGCCTGGGCACGATGAGTGCAGAT